>Ga0265298_10002969_pt1 | contig 22934 bp, 17 predicted proteins | sample AusTroGonzalo_MG_3_FD_193486 | JGI IMG/M metagenome (GOLD analysis project Ga0265298, IMG submission 193486) | Bovine rumen microbial communities from tropical cattle in Woodstock, Queensland, Australia - Gonzalo_01 | ecosystem: Host-associated > Mammals > Digestive system > Stomach > Rumen ...
TCTATCGGCTGTTTCTGCCACGCTCTAAACGCTTGCCATTTTGATTTCAGAATCTGCCTTATCTTTTCAAAAAACGGGTGCATATTCCTATGAATTTTTATCTGCTCTGTTAGGCTTTTACAAACTTTCCTTTAGTATTTCCTTGATGTCTTCGGGCTTGAGGTCGAGGTATCCGGCGGGATAGATGACGGTAGTAGAGACGATGTCATCAATCATCTCCGGTTTAGCACCTATCTCGGTAATAGTGAGTGGAAGACCGATTTCGAGCATCCAGTTCTTGAGTGCTTCGAGTCCTTCTTCGGCGGTATTGACGCCCCATACGTTACGTGCGAAACGCTCGAATTTCGCATACCCGTTCTTCATCGCACGTCGGTAATACGCCATCGAGCAAGCTGCCAAGCAATACCCGTGCGGTGCGTGTGTCCATGCGCCTAATGAGTGACCGATCATATGTACCATCCAATCTTGGGTCTTGCCGCATTTAATCAGCGTATTGAGCGCCCACGTAGCCGTCCACATGATGTTGGAGCGGGCTTCGTAGTTCTGCGGGTCTTTGACAGCCACACGCGAAGCGACGATGAGTCCACGCATCAAACCTTCGGCAATATAGTCGGAGGTGTTATCGTCGAAGTCGCTAAAATACTGCTCGAAGATATGATTCATAATGTCGTATATGCCGGCTTTCATCTGATCAAGCGGCACTGTCATGGTGTAACGCGGATTGAGGATGGAGAACTTAGGCATCAGACGGCTGTCGAATACATGTCCGGTCTTGAAATTATTGGCTGCATCGGTGATGACACATCCGCCGTTCATCTCGGAACCGGTACCCGCCATCGTCAGGATACAACCTACCGGCAAAACACGTTGATCTAAGGCCGGTTGATGCCCTTCGAGCCAGAACTCTTTCCAGTAGTCTCCATCAAAGAAAACAGAGGCCGCTACTCCTTTGGAGTAGTCGCATACGCTACCTCCGCCGAGTGCCAGAATCCAATCGACCTTATTATCGCGCGCGATACGTACGCCTTCGTGCAGCTTCTCGAGCGTCGGATTAGACATCACGCCCGGGTTTTCGATGATCGTCTTTCCGCCTTCGCGAAGGATGGCGACGACCTCATCATAGATGCCGTTTCGCTTGACGCTTCCGCTGCCATAGTTGAGCAGCACGCGCTCGCCGAAGTTTGCTAACTCATCTTTGAGGTACTTCAAAGACTCTTCTCCGAAATATAATTTCGTGGGATTGTGGTACTTAAAATTGCCTTGCATAGTTCGTATTTGTGTATTACAATATGTTCATTATGTCGGTTAACTTCGGTACGATGTAGGTGGCTGTTTCCTCCGTAACCTGTAACTCGTCCCCCTTCACCCAAATCTGGTCGATATCGGCAGCTTTGGCTCCGGCGATGTCGGACGAATAACTGTCTCCTACCATGACGGCCTCTTTTGCGGTGATACCATTACGCTCCAAAGCGATACGGAAGATCTCCGGCTGGGGTTTATTGATGCCTACCTCTTCGCTGATGAGCGTGTGCGTGAAGTATGGAGCCAAGCCGGAATGCTCAAACTTATAGTACTGCACTTCCTTGAAGCCATTGCTGATGATGGTGAGCGGGTACTTACTTGCCAAGTACTTCACTACCCTACCCGCGTCGGGCATCAGGCAGAAATACGTATTGGTTAATCGCAAGAATTCAGTTCCTATCTCATGCGCAAGATTCTGTAACCCATAACCCGTAATCTGTAACCCCTCAATCGGTCTCAAAAAACGCTGCAAATGCAACCATTCTTTGGTCACTTCGCCGCGACCGTACATGCCCCACAGCTCAAGATTATATGGCTTATACGCGTTCAAGTAGTCCTCAAACGTGGATACAACCGATCCAGCTGATAGATCTTGTAAATGTCCTCCAGCGCCTTATGCTCCGCTGTCGTCCAATCGCCTATCGTGTCATCCCAATCCAAGAAAACGGCTTTGTACTGCTTCATTCTCGTTGCTTAACTGATTATTCCTGATTGCAATGCTGCCCTGCCGAGATCGGTCATAAGACCGCGTTGCTCGAGGTCGGCACAACGTTGTCTATTCAGTTCTGTCCAATGGCTCCGCTTTTGCCGCGGCGAGAGGCGTTGCGCAAGTCGTCCGTCACCGATACGTTTGAGCGTTGAGTCTATCCATCCGAAACAGAGAGCCTCTTCCACGACATCCAAATACGGCAGACACAGACCTTCCGGTTTTTTCTTGCCACGGTATATAGCGATCCAACACACGCGTTGTGTTGCCGCATTCTGCTCGAACCACTCTCGCAGTTGCGCACGCTCGCTATACTCCAAAAGGTCAACGATTACCACGCGTTGTAATGGATATTTTCCGGTTTGAACTTATCTTTGATCTCCGGTTGCTCTGCCGGTACTCCGACGGGCACTACGCACAACGGGATGATACGCTCAGGAAGGCCGAGCATCTCTTGTACCATCTTCGCGCGGTTCATATCGGGATGCAAGCCGGTCCATACAGCACCTAATCCCATTGCGTGAGCGGCTAATAACAGGTTCTCTGTCGCCGCCGACACATCGTTAATCCAGAAATTCGCCATCTCGCCCGGTATAGCTTTGCTCAAGTCGCCGCACGGGATGATAGCTACCGCCGGTTTGTTGCTGCAACGCGAATAAGGAAGCGCTTCACCCAAAACTGCTATTTTGGCTTCGTCGGTCACCACGATAAAAGCCCAAGGCTGTTTGTTGATAGCCGAAGGAGCTGCCATTGCGGCACGCAGGAGCGTATCCAACTGCGCCTCACTGATTTTTTCGCCGGTAAACTCACGCACAGATACGCGCGTCAAGATGTTTTGAATTGCTTCGTTTTCCATAACTTTCGGTTGATTACTGCAAGCAGCAAAACTGATTGCCGTCAATGCAAGAATAAAGAATTTTTTCATTGTGTTTAATTTAGTGACAAAACATAAATCCGAAATAGAGACGCGGGCCGGTGGGCATACATAGTTCGCGCTGATGGAAAGCCAGCATCCAATCGAGGCGGAACGTGATATGCACTTTGCGCGTCAAGCAATAATCGCAACCAACGTAAGGCGTGACATAGAAGAACGACTGCTTGTGAAACGTGCTATTGGCATCACGCTCCCAACTGTTTTGATCACCATCCAGAATATACAAGCCTTTCATCGAACCGCCGCCAATTACTCCGCCTATATACGGCCATACTTTGTCTAATCGCCAACAACAATCCGCCAATACACCTCCGCAACCCATTCGTATGTAACTGCCGTTTTTGAGCACATCCTTGCAATCGGTTGTGCTGCTTGGCATGGTACTCACGAAACCTTCGAAACCCGTACGCAGGTGTTTCCACAAATGCACGCGCAAGGCTCCGCCCACACCGAACAGGGCTCCTTGCGGGCTACACAACCGACCTTCGGGCGTCTTCGGAGCATTGTTGTCGCGTCCAAACAAATAGCCGGTATGCAACATCATTCCCCCGGAGAAGCCTTGATAGACTTTGTTTTTCTCAATGCCTTCGGACACTTGTGCGCACAAACCGCACGTTAGTAACAGATATATAAAAAGTACCCTTACCCTCATTCATTCAACCGGATCTCGATATCTTTCTCGAAGTCCTTCGGTTCGGTCGTCGGCGCATAGCGCTTGATAGTTTTGCCGTCCTTGGAAATCAAGAACTTGGTGAAGTTCCAGAGGATATCGCTGTCTTTTTCTACGCTCTTACTGATCCGTTTAAGCATAGCGTGTGCCGCTTTGGCTTTCAGGCCGTTGTACTCCTCTGTCGGAGCTTGTGCTTTGAGGAACTCGAAAACAGGATTCGCATTCGCACCGTTGACGTCCGATTTCGCCATGAGCGGGAAAGTAACACCGTGGTTGAGACGGCAGAACTCCTCGATCTGCTCATCGCTGCCCGGCTCCTGATTAGCAAACTGGTCGCATGGGAAACCAAGGATAACAAAGCCTTGGTCTTTGTATTTCTTGTAGAGTTCCTCCAAACCGTCGTATTGCGGCGTGAAACCACATTTGGATGCGGTATTAACGATAAGAATGACTTGCCCTTTGTAGTCGGCGAGATTTACTTCTTTGCCCCGATTGGAGAGGGCAGAAAAATCATAGATTGTTGCCATTGTTTTTTCTTTACATTGATTAATATACATTGTGTTGGCTTCTCGTAGCCATGAGTAGCGGTATTGCGGATCTTGGAATAGCGTTTCGGCTCTTTCAAACCACTCCAGCGCTTCTTTCTTGCTGCCAAACGGCTTGGGTGCATAGAAGAGGCATGTGCCGTAATACGAGAGCACGATTGGATCCTCCGGCGCTATCTTAACGGCATCTTTCGCCAGACTCATTGCTTTGATCGGATGTATCGACTCGTGCAACCGCAGTTCATAGACATAGACGGCAGACATATACATCTCATAGTGACCTGCTGGCAGCTGCTCTTTGAGCGATTCCACATGCGCTTTAAAGCGCGCGACATACGGTTTTGCTGCCTCTTTGTCTTTCGACACGATATAGCCGCAGTAGCCATATTCGTACGCGAGCGTACGATTGGTGATTGGTGATTGGTGATTGGTGATTGTGTCTATATACGTTTTCCACACCGACATATCCTCCTGCTTATAGGCATCAAGCATGTCTCTATCGGACTGCGCCGATAGAGACAAACTGATGCAAAGAGCAAGTATTACTTGCCGCGCTCGAGCAACAAGGTGCGAGTCGGCTGGTCGCATACTTCGCTTGGTCCGTAATACTGGATCGGACCCGGATAGATATAACTCGTGTTAGCGTCAGCCCAAGCAGCACGATGCTCCTGGAGGTACTTGAACGGTTTGCCGTTGAGGTCAACCAGCGCTTTCTGGATAACGGGTTTCATCTTACCGTTACGTTTCTCCATGTTCATCATCATCGTGATAGGCACACCGCCGGCAATCCACGCCTCAGCAGGTTTGGTGAGGTTACGTACAAGCGACATATATCCGGTCTTACCGGCTGCGATGAGGTGTGTTGCATTCACACCGATCGAGTAGCAGTAGTCTGCATCGAAGTTAGACGGAATTGCGCAACGGCCTTCGTAACCGAAGAAGTGGTTGAGCGCCGCGAACTTGCCTTTGTACTCGCCGTTGGCTTTGAGAACAGCCAGACGTTTCTGTACCATCTCTATGAGCAGTTTCTCGGTTTCAATCTGCGATACCATCACGTTTCCGTGCGGGTCACGATCGAGTGTAAGCTGACGAGCGATACCCTTCGGCAGCGAACGATAGAGATCGCAAGAAGCCGGTGTCAGTTTGGACTTGACGTACTCACGTTTGGCGTCATCACCGTCCAACGAAGTGAACTCCTCGTTGTTAGCCAGCATATCGTTGAGTTCCTGGATGAGCACACGCATTGCCGGGATGAACTCAATCAGACCTTCCGGAATAAGGATAGTACCGAAGTTGAGTCCTGCGTTCGCACGTGCAACAATCACTTTCACGATGTCCTCTACGATGTCGTTGAGGGTCATTTTCTTCGCCTCTACTTCTTCGGAGATGAGGCAGATGTTCGGCTGAGCCTCCAATGCGCACTCGAGAGCAATATGGCTTGCGCTACGACCCATGAGGCGGATGAAGTGCCAGTATTTCTTTGCCGAGTTAGCATCGCGTTGGATATTACCGATGAGTTCTGAATAGACCTTACAAGCGGTGTCGAAACCAAACGAGGTCTCGATCATCTCGTTCTTGAGGTCGCCATCAATAGTCTTCGGACAGCCGATTACCTGGATACCGCATTGTTTCTGGAGGTAGTACTCAGCGAGCACGCAAGCGTTGGTGTTCGAGTCATCACCACCGATGATTACGACAGCCTTGATGCCGAGTTGCTTGCAGATCTCAATACCGTTGTCAAACTGCCAAGTCTCTTCCAGCTTCGTACGTCCCGAACCGATGATATCGAAACCGCCGGTGTTGCGGTACTCGTCGATGATAGCACCCGTCAACTCCTGATACTTGCCGTCAATCAGACCGGAAGGACCGCCGAGGAAACCGTACAGTTTATTCTCCGGATTAAGAGCCTTGAGTCCGTCGTATAGACCGGAAATAACGTTGTGACCGCCGGGAGCTTGGCCTCCGGAGAGGATAACGCCTACATTAAACGGTTCCGGGCACACGTTCTTACCCGTTGTGGGTTCCATCGTAATAAGCGGCAGACCATAGGTATTCGGAAAGAGTTTTTGAATCTCTTCCTGGTCTGCTACGGAATGTGTTTTCTCGCCTTCTACGAGGCGTACAGCGCCCTGAAGGGCTACCGGCATCTTCGGCTTATAAGCCTGACGCGCAATCTGTAATGGAGATTTTTGCATAGTAGTTAGAAATTTATGATTTAAAATTTATTATTTATTATTTTTGTCATTTTCAATGAGCGCGATGAGTTGTTCCACTGCTTGTTCCTGCGGGATATTCTTCAGCACGCACTCTTTGCCTCGGTAGAGGGATATACGGTCACGACCGGCACCTACGTAGCCGTAGTCGGCATCTGCCATTTCGCCCGGGCCATTCACGATACAGCCCATGACCGCTATTTTGAGGCCTGTCAGATGACTCGTAGCGGCTTTCACCTTGCGGATTGTCTCTTCGAGGTTGAACATCGTTCGTCCGCATCCGGGGCACGATATATATTCCGTTTTATATATACGCACGCGCGCGGCTTGAAGGATGTCCTTGCTGAGGAAATTCAGTTTGTTCTCCGAGAAATTCGGATTGACCAGCGTCAGTTCGGTTGCTTTATATTCCCACAACAAACGTCCGCTTTCAGCCGCAGCCTGCAAGCAGAACAAGTCCCAATCTTCCTCATAGGAGGTATAACGGATTTCTGCATTGCCACCTATGTTGTCCAGTACTTCTGCGGTCACGGAACCATCGTAACGAATAGAGTCTTCGTCGGTGAAGTAGTCCACCAAATCACGTGCTACCGGAATCTCGTTCTCCGGAGCTTCGCTCAGGCTTACACGGATGGTATCGCCTATTCCGTCCGCGAGAAGCGCACCTATGCCCACAGCAGACTTGATACGTCCGTCCTCGCCTTCACCGGCTTCGGTCACACCCAAATGCAGCGGAAACGCCATATGCTCCTTGTCCATCGTCTTGACCAGCAGACGCACCGTCTCGACCATCACACGCGTATTGGACGCCTTAATGGAAATAACGATATCGTTGAACTGCTCACGTACGGCTATTCGCAGGAACTCCATCACGGATTCCACCATTCCTTGCGGTGTATCGCCATACTTGTCCATCATCCGTTCAGACAACGAACCGTGATTCACACCGATACGAATGGCTGTCTCATGCTCGCGGCATATATCCAAAAGATGCACGAAACGTTCTTCCTGTTTGGAGAAATCTTTGCTGAAATTGCCCGGATTGATACGCACGGCTTCCACGGCTTCAGCAGCAGCAAAAGCCACGTCTGCCTGGAAATGCACATCCGCCACAAGGGGCACAGCCGTCAGCACTTGCGCGTGGATCTCTTTGATGGATTCCACCTCGCGCAAACCCTGTGTCGTAAAACGGAGTAACTCCGCTCCGGATTCAATACACCGCCTTGCCTGATCGACAGAAGCATCGATTTCATTGGTCGATGTGTTGGCCATCGTCTGCACCCTTATCGGGTAGTCGGAACCTAAAAAAATGTTCCCAACTTGCACATTTATGGTCTTTCTTCGCTTATTTTCTAATTTTATTTGCATAAAAATGCATTTTTCTTTAAAAAAATTTGGTCATGTCAAAAATTTGTAGTACCTTTGCACCCGCTTTTGACAAAAAAGCCGGGAATCAGTAGCTCAGCAGGTAGAGCACATCCCTTTTAAGGATGGGGTCCTGGGTTCGAGCCCCAGCTGGTTCACAGAGAGGAGAGCACACGCTCTCCTCTTTCTGTTATACCACAATATTCACAATACGTCCGGGTACTACGATGACGCGCTTAGGCTGTCCTCCGTTGAGGTACTTAGCCGTTTCTTCGCACGCCATCACTTGCTTCTCCACTTCCTCTTTCGGTGTGTCTTTGGGACACTCGAACGTGAAGCGCACTTTTCCGTTGAACTGTACGGGGTATTTCTGCGTATCCTCCACGAGGTACGCTTCATTACACTCCGGCCACTCGGCGTTCACTACGAACGACTCGTTGCCGCAACGATGCCACATCTCTTCCGCGATATGCGGCGCATACGGTGCAAGGAGAACAGCAAACTGCTCAAGGATCGCACGTTTGTTACATTTGAGCGTCGTCAACTCATTCTGCGCAATCATAAACGCAGGAATAGAGGTGTTGAACGAGAAATTATCAATATCCCACGTGATCTTCTTGATCAGTTTGTGCAAACTGCGCAACTCCTCCTTCGTCGGTTGCTCGTCAGAGATGTTCTCGTACATATTCCACAGACGTTTGAGGAAACGGTGTACACCGTCGATACCATTGGTATCCCAGGGTTTGGACATCTCCAGCGGACCGAGGAACATCTCGTACAAGCGAAGCGTGTCTGCGCCGAACTTGGCGATGACGTCATCAGGGTTGACCACGTTGAACATCGACTTACTCATCTTCTCTACCGCCCAACCGCAGATATACTGCTTCGGCCCGGCGAGATAGCCGGTTAGTTCAGACGATGTGCCGTCCGCAAAGACGAATTCGGCATTCTTGAACTCCGGCATCCATGCACGGAAAGCGTTAATATCGAGCACATCATTCTCCACGATGTTGACGTTCACGTGAATCGGCTGCACTTTGTTCTTGTACTCGGGGTTCTCGATGAGGTTATAACTGATATACAAATTACCCGTAGCACCTTCGCCTATATAGCGATAGACGAAGTTAGACCGACCTTGGATCATACCCTGATTGATGAGTTTCTTGAACGGTTCATCCTCACACACATAACCGAGGTCATAGAGAAACTTATTCCAGAAACGGCTGTAAATGAGGTGTCCCGTTGCATGCTCGCTACCGCCCAGATACAAATCCACTTGACGCCAGTACTCGTTGGCTTGTTTGCCGACGAGTGCCTCGTCGTTATGCGGATCCATATAGCGGAGGTAATATGCCGACGACCCTGCAAAGCCAGGCATGGTGCACAACTCGAGCGGATAACCGTTATAGGTCCAATCTTTCGCATTTCCCAACGGAGGTTGACCGTTCACGCCTTTGAACTCTTCCACAGAAGGCAACAACAAAGGCAGTGCCTCTTCCGGCAAAGTGTACGGCATCTCATCTTTGTAATAGATCGGGAAAGGTTCACCCCAGTAACGCTGGCGGCTGAAGATGGCATCACGCAGACGATAGTTCACCTTCACGCGACCAATGCCGGTGTTGGTGATGTACTCCTTCATCTTCTGGATAGCCTCTTTGACTTCCAAACCGTTGAGGAAACCGGAATTGATCATCTTGCCTTCCTTAGCATCAAACGATTCCTCGCTCACATCCGCGCCCTCAATCAGCGGAATGATCGGCAGGTTGAAATGTTTGGCAAAAGCGTAGTCGCGGCTGTCGTGTGCCGGCACCGCCATGATGGCACCTGTACCGTAGCCTGCCAACACATAGTCGGAGATATAAATAGGTATCTCGCCCTGCGTGAGCGGGTTGATGGCATACGAACCCGTGAACACACCCGTGACACGGCGGTCTGCAATACGCTCGCGCTCCGTACGGTTCTTGCAACGTTGCAAATAAGCCTCTACCTCTGCGCGTTGTTCTTCTTTGATAACACGCTGTACGTACTCGCTCTCCGGCGCCAACACCATGAAGGTCACACCAAAGATGGTATCCGCGCGGGTAGTGAAGATGGTGAAGGGTTCGCCTTGACCCTTGATGCTGAACTGCATCTCTGCGCCTTCGGAACGACCAATCCAGTTACGTTGTGTCTCTTTGAGGCTCTCAGTCCAATCGATACGATCCAATCCCTCCAGCAGACGGCCTGCATACGCACTCACACGCAAACACCACTGGCGCATCACACGTTGCTCCACCGGATGACCTCCGCGCACACTCAGACCTTCGCTCACCTCATCATTTGCCAACACCGTACCCAAAGCCGGACACCAGTTAACCTTCGTGTCCGCCAGATACGCAATACGGTATTTCATCAAACGCTCCTGCTGCTCTTTCTCGCTCATCGTTGCCCATTTGGGGTCATTCGCTTCGAACTCGGCAATCAGTTTGCTGATCGGCTGCGCTTTCTGCGTTTTCGGATCGAAATAACTGTTGAACATCTGCACGAATGCCCATTGAGTCCATTTGTAGAACTTCGGGTCGCAGGTACGTACCTCGCGATTCCAATCGTAGCAGAAACCGATCTTTTTCAACTGCTCTATATACCGTGCAATATTCTTATACGTCGTCTCCTCCGGATGGGTACCGGTTTGGATAGCGTATTGTTCCGCAGGCAGACCATAACTGTCAAAACCCATCGGGTGCAGTACGTTAAAACCTTTGAGACGTTTGTAACGAGAGTAGATATCCGACGCTATATACCCAAGCGGGTGACCGACATGAAGACCGGCACCCGAAGGGTAAGGAAACATATCCAGCACGTAGTAATGGGGCTTGTCGGACTCATTGGAAACGGTATAAACACCTTCCTTGTCCCACAATTCCTGCCATTTGCGCTCTATGTCACTAAAGTTATATTCCATAAAAGGAAATTCTTAATTTTAAATTCTTAATTATAAGAGTTTTTTAACTTGCTCATAAACATTTGCTGCCGTGAAGCCAAGTTTCTCATCCAGCACTTTGTACGGAGCGGAGAAGCCGAAGCTCTCGAGCCCCCAAATAGCACCGTTCTCACCCACCAGGCTCTCAAGCGTGCAAGGCAGACCGGCTGTCATACCGAAACGCTTGATACCCTTCGGCAGCACCTCTTCCTGATAAGCCTTGTCTTGTTGACGAAAACGACCTTCACTCGGTACGCTTACCACTTGCAGACGGATACCTTCTGCGCGCAGCAGTTCAGCACCTGCCAGCAAAGTAGACACCTCCGAACCGGAAGCCAGCAATACAACTTGCGGGTTCTCGTCTTTTGATACGATATACGCGCCTTTGCGGAAACCTTCGAGGTTGACGTTGGGCACCGGAGCGATATCCTGACGGCTGAGAATAAGTGCAGTCGGTGTAGCGGTATTCTCAATAGCCGCACGCCAAGCGAGCGTCGTCTCTTCTGCATCAGCCGGACGAACAACGAGCATGGACGGTGCACCGTGGTGGTTATGCAGTTTCTCCATCAGACGAATCTGTGCTTCCTGCTCTACCGGTTCATGGGTCGGACCATCCTCGCCTACACGGAATGCATCGTGGCTCCAGATGAACTTAACCGGCAACTCCATCAACGCCGCCATACGAACAGCGGGTTTCATATAATCGCTGAACACAAAGAACGTACCGCATGCGGGGATGATTCCGCCATGCAGGCTCATACCGATACATACGCACGCCATCGTGAGCTCGCTCACACCTGCCTGCAAGAACTGACCGCTGAAATCACCTTTCTTCAGCGCATGGGTTTTCTTGAGGAATCCATCTGTCTTGTCGGAGTTAGAGAGGTCAGCCGACGAAACGATCATATTGCCTACGTTATCTGCGAGAAAACTCAACACTTTGCCGCTCGCGTTACGAGTAGCATCACCGGCTTTCTGCTCGATGAGACTCCAATCGATGCACGGTACGTCACCGCTCATAAACGTCTCATACTCGTTTGCAGCCAGCGGGTTCTCCTGCATCCACTCATAATATTGCGCATAACGTTTGTTGCATATATCACGCAATTCAGCCGCACGCTCATCGTACAGTTTCTGCACCTCAGGGAAGATACGGAACGGATCTGCAGGATCGCCGCCAAGATGCTCAATCGTCTTCTCAAACGAAGCACCGGCCTTGCTGAGCGGAGCACCGTGGGTTGAGCATTTGCCTTCCCAATTGACACCTTCAGCAGTTACGCAACCCTTACCCATCGTCGTATGACCGATGATGATGGAGGGCTGCCCTTTATGCGCCTTTGCTTTGATAATAGCTTCACGGATCGCATCGGGGTCATTGCCCGGAATCTCCTGTACATACCAACCCCATGCAGCGTACTTAGCCGCCACATCTTCGGATGTCACTTCTCCGCAACCGGTGGACAGTTGAATCGTATTCGAATCATAGAACATAACGAGGTTATCCAATCCAAGGTGTCCTGCCAGACGACCTGCTCCTTGCGAGATCTCTTCCTGTACGCCACCATCCGAGATGAACGCATAGATAGTCGGGTTATGGACCTCACCGTAACGGGTATTGAACCACTTGGCTGCGATGGCAGCACCGACAGCGAACGTGTGTCCCTGACCAAGCGGACCGCTGGTGTTCTCAATCATCCGCTCAATCTCACGCTCCGGGTGACCGGGCGTTACCGATCCCCACTGACGCAGGTTCTTCAAATCCTCTAACGTGAACTTACCTGCCAAGCAAAGCTGACCGTACAACATCGGAGCCATGTGACCCGGATCAAGGAAGAAGCGATCACGCGCTTCCCATGCGGGATTCTCCGGATCGTACTCCAGAAACTCACTAAAGAGCACATTGATAAAATCTGCGCCGCCCATAGCACCGCCCGGGTGACCGCTTTTCGCTTTCTCTACTGCCGCAGCGGCCAGGATACGGATGTTATCCGCCGCACGGTTCATAAGTTGTGTTGAATTCATAGCAAATATCTAATTTTTAATATCAATTTCTAAAATTTCCATCCCAGATGGTAACTGACTCCCCACCCTATGTTGTCTCTGCTACCGAAACCCGGGATATAAATCGGTCGGCTGTGCTGCCCTTCTTTCTCTCGGGTAAAAAGCACCTTGAACCGCCCTTGCCAGCCCATATAAAACGCTGTCTTGTTCACCTTGGCGATCTCCACTTGGCAGCCCGCTACGATCTCTCCCCAGCAATCCGTTTCCCATTTATTCTGTATCGCCGTGCCGACACGTACACCAATTAATAGCGCATGCGGGCTTTCGGCGGCACTTTTGCGGAGAGGGTTAATATCGCAACCGATTCGTACAAAACCGCCCTGTCCGTTATAAAACAACGTATCGCCTTTGTTCGTTTGCCCGCCTGCGTAGCCCAACTCCATAGTCGGATAATAACGGTCTTTGAGCCGTACGTTCGCCGCTAATTCATAGTGTTGCATCTTCCATTTATGAACTGCCGCAACGACGATAGGCGATGCAATATCGAGCTTGATTGTCACACCTTGATAAATGGGAGTCTTTACCTTTGTAGTGTCGTTAGCCCATGCTGCGATACCCAGCATCAAACAAAGCCCTATAACCCAAAACCTATACGCCATCACTCCATCATCTCTTTCGCTTCGCGCTTCAACTCCTCCATCGCTTTGTCGGTAGGCGTGGTGCCGTTGCTCGTATATGCGGTGAGCAGCGCCGTAGCATAGGTCTGTGCCGTAGCGTCAGGCGATAACTGTGCAGCAATAGAGATAATAAATGCCGCCATTTGGTCGCGCGCGTTGACGATAAGATCCCATACCTCGTCGCTCACATACACCTGTTGGCTTTGGTTATGATCATACTCCGAACGGATAGTATGCAACAAATACTGCTGCACTTGTCCGATAGTCCATGCACTCAACGCCTCGGGTTCTTTCGTGCGCAACTCCATCAGCATATGCTCCGGCTTCGTACGCTCGAGCAACAACGCCAAACGCTCATACGCCCGCAGACGAATAGGAGAAATAGTCTTCTGGCTCTCCCGTTTCAACTCCCAACGACGCTTGCGTTCTTCATTGCGAAAACCCGAGTACTGGATCATCCAGAACCCGAAAATCATCACTACGACGATAAGAATGATCTGTACGGCATTTGTCATAACCATGTTCTTTTCAATTTCGCGTGCAAAGATACAACTTTTTTCGGACATATGCAAATAAAATTGCATATTTTTTGGTTATGTCAAAAAATTGTTGTATCTTTGCAGCCGTTATGACAGATATCAAGACAGACAGTTTGCACAAGATTGCATACGCAACGGACGCGAGCGTGTATCGCGAGATACCTTACGGAGTAGCCTATCCGGTCAACGAGGACGACATCCGATGGCTCATCGGTGAGGCACGTCGTTTAGGCACAAACCTCATTGCCCGCGCGGGTGGCACCTCTATTGCCGGACAAGTGGTGGGCAACGGTATTATTGCTGACATCAGCCGGCATATGAACCGTATTCTCGAGATCAACACCGCCGAACGGTACGTATGGGTGGAACCGGGTGTCGTACGGGACGAACTGAACATAGCCGCTAAGCCATACGGACTCTTTTTCAGCCCCGAGACTTCCACCTCCAACCGATGCTGCATCGGTGGCATGGTCGGGAATAACTCCTGCGGCACACACTCGCTTGTCTATGGCAGCACGCGCCCGCACGTGCTCGAAGCCGACGGATTGCTGGCCGACGGCACTGCCGTGCATTTTGCCGAATACACTCTTGCAGAACTAGAAAAACGCTTCGGGCAATCTTTTTGGGAGCAGACAAGCGGAACACTGGAGCAGCGAATCTATACGCAACTCATCCGCTGGGCATTAGACGAAAAAACACGCCAACTCATTGCCGACACCTATCCGGATCTCGAGCTGACACGCCGCAGTTGCGGGTATGCCATTGACGAGACGATAGCAGATTTATGCGACAATTCCAAACCCCTGCGCGAACGGAAAATCAACCTCTGTCGTCTCATCGCGGGTAGCGAAGGAACACTCGCTTTTCTCACGCGCATCAAGGTATCGCTGGATGTCCTTCCTCCCAAAGAAGTGATGGTCGTTTGCGCCCACTGCATCAGTCTGGACGCGGCTTTCGAAGCGAACCTCACCGCCCTTAAACAACATCCTACCGCCATCGAACTGATGGACGGCGAGATCCTTGAATTGAGCAAGAACAGCCCCGCTGTAGAGCGTTTCTTCGTGCACGGAGACCCTGCGGCATTGCTCATCGCCGAGTTACGCAGCGATACACGCGAAGAGCTGGACAAACAGGCGGACGAGATGGAGAAAGCACTGATGAATACCCGCCTCATCACTGTCTGCACCCGCGTCTATGGTTCCGACGTAGCAAAAGTATGGAATCTCCGCAAAGCCGGACTTGGTATATTAAGCAGCATGAAAGGAGACGCCAAACCGACCGGCGTCATCGAAGATACAGCCGTTGCACCGACCCGTCTGCCGGCGTACATGCGCGACTTCCGAGACATGCTCAAGCGACTCGGCACATCGTGCGTCTTCTACGGACATATCAGCACCGGAGAACTGCACCTCAGACCGATCCTGAATCTCAAAACGGAAGAAGGCAAACGTCTGTTCCGCACGATTGCCCACGAGACCACCCTACTCGTCCGCAAACATCGCGGTACGATCAGCGGCGAACACGGGGACGGTCGTCTGCGGGGTGAGTTTATCCCGCTCCAATACGGTGAACCCACCTACGAATTGATGCGACAAGTCAAGTACTGCTGGGATTCCGACAATATCTTCAACCCGCACAAGATAGTGGATACGCCGCGTATGGACGAATATCTGCGTGCCGACCGATCCGTTCGCGGAAACGACCTCCTATGCTGCATCGAGCAATGCAACGGTGCTGCCGATTGCCGCAAATCCAACCTCATCGGCGGTACGATGTGTCCGACCTATAAAGTGAGCCGGGATGAACTGCAAACGACGCGCGCCAGAGCGAACACATTACGCGAATACCTCAGCGGCGGACCTGTTGACGAAGCACAACTCAAACAGATGCTGCTCTCTTGCCTCGCCTGCAAAGCCTGCAAGAAAGAGTGTCCTTCCGGCGTGGACATGACACGGTTGCGCGCAGAGGCACTACAAGCGCTATATGATAAAGAAAGTACACCGCTGCGCACACGCATGGTGGCGCACAACGCGGACATACAAGCACTCGGCGCACTCGTACCTCACCTGTACAACTGGTTCGCCTCCAATCGTTTCACTTCCTCCCTTCTCAAACGCATGGCAGGCTTTGCGCCCGAACGCCACATACCCCTTATCAATCGTAAATCAATCGTAAATCGTAAATCAATCGTAAATCGTAAATCGTCCAATCGTCAATCAAAAAAGCTTTACCTTTTTCTCGATGAGTTCACGAAATACAACGAACCGGAACTGGCTCAAACCTTCATCCTTCTGCTGAACCGTTTGGGCTACGAGGTCATTATTCCCAAGCATACGCAAAGCGGCCGAGCGGCGATATCGAAAGGCTGTCTTAGGCAAGCACGCCGCTATGCGGAGAAGAACATCCGGCTGCTCAAAGACCTCGTTTCCGCAGAGACACCGTTGGTAGGCATCGAACCATCCTGCATACTCTCCTTCCGCGACGAGTATCCCGATATCGTTGGCGCTCCGTACCGCGAAGCGGCACAGACCTTAGTGCCCAACTGCCTGCTGTTCGATGAGTTCTTGATGCGCGAAGCGGAAGCCGGTCGTATTACCCGCGAACAGTTCAACGACCTCAATGCCGAGATCTGGCTGCACGGACATTGTCATCAAAAAGCACTCGTAGGCGTTGAAAAAACGGCAGCTCTGCTACGTCTTCCGGCGCACACCACCGTACACGTCATCCCTTCCGGATGTTGCGGCATGGCAGGTTCATTCGGCTACGAACAGGCGCATTACAGCACCTCTATCGCTATCGGCGAGATGATTCTTTTTCCCGCGGTACGCGAAGCCGTAAAAGCCCATACGATCGAGCATCCCGTTTTCATCGCAGCGCCGGGCACATCCTGCCGCACACAGATACACGACGGCACCGGCATTACCGCCCTGCATCCGATCGAGATCCTCTATCGCCTGCTACGCTAACAAAAAAAATGACACACGCACTCGCGTATGTCATTTTTTCAATCTGGACTCCGTCAGTGTAACGGTCTGTCCTCTTACCGGATCATATCATCGCCGAAGAACGGCTGCAATGCCTTCGGAATACGGATTCCTTCTTCGCACTGGTTGTTCTCCAACAATGCTGCCACGATACGCGGCAATGCCAGTGCAGAACCGTTAAGCGTGTGGCACAGTGTCACTTTCTTGTCTTCCGCACGACGGTAACGACATTTCAGACGATTGGCCTGGTAGGTATCAAAATTACTCGTCGAGCTGACCTCTAGCCAACGATGTTGTGCCTCGCTATACACCTCAAAGTCATAGCAGAGCGCAGCGGTAAAGCTCATATCGCCGCCAGACAGACGCAGGATACGATACGGCAGTTCGAGTTTCTGCAGCAGACCCTCTACGTGCTCCAACATCTCTTTGTGGCTGGCATCCGAATGCTCCGGCGTATCAATACGCACGATCTCTATCTTCGAGAACTCATGAAGACGGTTCAGACCGCGTACATCCTTGCCGTAACTACCTGCCTCACGACGGAAACACTCCGTGTATGCGCAGTTCTTGATCGGCAGTTGTGCCTCGTCTATGATCACGTCGCGATAGAGATTCGTCACAGGCACTTCGGCGGTCGGAATCAGATACAGATCGTCCACTTCGCAGTGGTACATCTGACCCTCTTTATCCGGCAACTGACCTGTGCCGTAACCCGACGCTGCGTTCACTACCGTCGGCGGCATAATCTCCGTATAACCCGCTTTGTTTGCCTCTGCTAGGAAGAAATTAATGAGCGCACGTTGCAGACGCGCACCTTGACCGATATACACCGGGAAACCGGCACCCGAAATCTTGACACCGAGGTCAAAATCAATCAGGTTGTATTTCTTCGCAAGTTCCCAATGCGGCAGTTTGGCTTCGTCGTTATTCACCTCTCCTACCCATGTACCGACAGTGTCACCGCCGTGGTGGGGCACATTGGATTTAACCACAAGGTTATCCTCTGCACAACTGCCTTCCGGCACAATGTCGTACGGTACGTTCGGTATCGTCAACAGCAACTTCGTCTGTGCCTCCTCAGCTTCGCTCATCTTCACGTCATACTCGGCAATCTGCGCTTTGAGAGCACCCGTTTGGGCTTTCGCCTCTTCGGCCTTCTCTTTTTCGCCTTTCGCCATGAGCATACCGATGCTCTTGCTGATCTTGTTCATCTCAGCCGCTGCCGCATCCTTCAACTGCTGCGCACTCTTGCGTTCGCCATCAAGACGAAGCACTTCGTCGATTGCCTCTGCGGCGCCTGAGAAGTGCTTCTTGTTTAATCCGGCAATGACTTTCGCCTTGTCGTCGTAAATCTGTTTAAGTGTTAACATGTTTACGCCTCTACCGGTTGAATACTTACGTACGATTTGTTGTCGCGTTTCTTGCGGAATGTTACGATTCCGTCGCAGAGGGCGAACAATGTGTGGTCGCTACCGATACCCATGTTTTCACCAGGGTTGTGAACCGTACCACGTTGACGTACGATGATGTTACCTGCCTTTGCGAATTGACCACCGAAGATCTTCACGCCAAGACGTTTGCTTTCTGATTCACGGCCGTTCTTTGAACTACCGACACCTTTCTTGTGAGCCATACTGGTTGTCCTTTCTTTTAAGCAATAACAATTTCTTTAACAATGACGTTGGTCAAATCCTGACGGTGACCGTTCAGTTTGCGGAAACCTTTGCGACGTTTCTTGTGGAATACAAGAACCTTCTCGCCACGGCACTCGTTGTCGAGTACTTCGCAAACAACTTTTGCACCCTTTACATAAGGAGCACCAACTTTTACTTTACCCTCGTTGTCAAGGAGCAGTACGTGATCAAACTCAACGGTTGCGCCTTTCTCGAGCTCGTTCATACGGTTGATGAACAGTTTCTTGCCAGCTTCTACTCTAAACTGCTGGCCTTTCATTTCTACAATTGCGTACATCTGTACTAATCTGTATTTTTAATTAGGGCGGTGCGGCGGTCTTTATTCGAAAAGACACTTACTCGAGCCTATTCCGCAAAAAAGCGTGCAAAGGTACAACAAATTTCTGACATACGCAAATTTTCTGGCAATTATTTTTATATTTTTATGCTTTTTGCCAAAATAACCATACAAAAACCGCACCTCCGAAGAGATGCGGCTCTTGTTTAGATTAGTAAACTTACTTCACTTCTACACCGGTTGTGGTGAAGATGCGGTCGCCACGGAGGATGAATACATGACCGTCACGAACGATCTTCTGTACCTTCTCGCCTGCACCTACGTTGCTCAGACCCTCGGTCTTCTTCGAAGCACCTTGGATATTGAGCTCGCTCCACAGGATATGGTTCAGATAGATATCTACGCTCTCATCCGGAACATATACCGGAGCCTCACGAGATACCTCGTAGAAGGTCTTAGCCATGATCTCCGGCGGCAGCAATGCCTTAACCTCCATCTCAGCAAGCTTCGAGCACAATGCGAATGCGTTGTCGCCGATTGCTACTACAGATGCCGGTACGTTCAGCTTCTCTGCATATACGCAACCGTAGAATGCACCGTCGCCAATGTACATTACACCGTCAGGAATAGTGATCTCCGGCAGGCTGTGGCAGTTATAGAATGCCCAGTTGCCGATGCTCTCCAGACGGCTGCCTTGCTCGAATTCAACCAACGTCATGCTACGGCAATCCTCGAATGCACTCGGACCAATCTCCACTACAGAAGCAGGGATATTGATGCTCTGCAGCATCTTACATTCTGCCAATGCACCGAAGCCGATACGATTTATATTCTGCGGCAGTACTACGCACGTCAGGTTGTAGCAGTTACGCAAGATCTCATCCGGGAATACGGTCAGACTCGTTGCACTGAAGTCAATGAACTGCAGTGTCTTGTGAGACAGACGCAGGTTCTCAATATACTCAGATGCGATAGTTCTACCCGAAACCGTGAATACTACGTTAATCAAGTTCTTGCTCTTAATCTGATACATGTACCAAACTGGAACTTCAATATTCATAATATTATTACAGCCTGCAAACAAACCGTTTCCGTACCAGCCGAGGTTCGGATTGTATTCTGCGCGTACATCCGTTAAATAGTAGTTATATGCGAACGCTTCTTGACCTATAACCTGAACAGTTGCCGGGATATACAACGATTGCAAACCTGTGTAGTAGAATGCATAATGACCGATTTCCTCAACCGTACTCGGGATAGTAATATTCGTCAACAGGTAGCAACCTTCGAAGGCACATGCACCGATATAAGTCAAACCTTCCGGCAGATTAACCTCCGTTACAGCATCGCCCCAAGGACCTACGGTTTCATAATCCCACATTGCACCGGTACCTTCTATCGTCAGTACACCGTCAACCAGTGTCCAAGTCAAGTTGTCACCGCAGTACAATTTCTCAGTCGTGGTCGGAACATAGATAAAGCCGAAATACCAATCTGCACCGCCATCTCTATTCGGACGGAAGTAAATAGTTGTTGTACCTGCGTGAGCAGCATCTACTATGTAGTTCTCCTCACCCCATGGATACCAAGCTACAATAGCTCCGTCAGCTACGCCGATTGCCTTCAATTCGTCACCTGCTTCCAGTGTGATATTGAGATAGTACTCATTCGGGTCACTCGGATTCTGGATAAATTGGTATCCGTCAGTAACACTCCAGTTGTTCATCGTTCCTGCCAAATAGTAGGTATTTTGAGATGCAGGGATAAGAACCTCTGCGTCACCGCCGTTGATTTCAATCGTTACTTTACCGCTTGCGTTCACATACTTCGTGATCTGACCGACTACCTCAACGTAATCACCTGTTACTGTACCCGGAGCATCAATATAGCAACGATATGCCTCGAACTCACCATACGGAGCAACCGCATGATCAGACATGAAGAATACCTGGGTGCCATAAGACTCATTGTATGCCTGCGGATTAACGGTATAACCGCGTACACGGTAGGTAGCCTCCGTTTTCTCACCTTCACCCAATGCACTACCGATCTCTACCGCTTCATGTACGCTAATGATTTCATCCTCTATATGACGTGCTGCTAAATAGCAGTTGATGTTACGGCCATAAGAGTTGTTTGCGGTAATAAGGATAGATCCATCCTCATATACTTCTACATAACCTTCAGTAAAGAACCACACATTTTGCCAGTACGTTGTGCCGTCTATCTCTACGAGTTGCATTGCATAAGAGCTATATAAGGTACCATCAGAATAGTCTCCTTCCCATACACTCGGACGAACACCTTCGCCGGATACTGGATAGATACCCGGTACCAATTCAGTAGCACCTTCCGGTAATACCACATCCAATAATAAATACTGGAGACTGTCGTTAAGAGCTTCGATTAATACCTCGCCATATTGTTCGATATAATCCTCATATACTGTGTATTCTGCAAATTCAGCAGCGAAATCTGCCTCCTCTTCATCATATTGTTTGCCCGTCGGTTGCGCAGCTGTGGTGATTTCCACGTTGAACTTAACAGCATCTTCTCCGTATGCTGCAATGATCCAACCGGTAACCTGAGCTACAGTAGTCTCTTCATCATATGCAACAGACAATTCTACTTCTGTTCCATCGTACCAAACATAGGAAGTATCGCTTGTGAATACAGCAATTCTAGCCCATGCCAATTGCGATAAGATATAGTCTCCGGCAACAACATCGCTGTACGAAGCGATATTCACATAGCGCTCAGCTGTCGTATCAAAGCCTCGAATCTGCCATGCGCCTTCATAAATATCCAATTGAGCATCTTCTACTACCAAATCCTCCTCGCGTGTCGGAACTACAGGATCAGGTTTGTCATAGAACATCGTTACCTCATATACAACGCCGTCTTCTGCGAGAAGTGATGCTTGTACATCGATACGATTCTCTGACTCGATCACTTCAATTTGTGCATCTGCAACAAAGTATGTTAGCCATGTGGTATCAACCGGCACTGCTACCCACGTATATTGATCCCACACATCATTGATAGTGTAAGAGCCTGCAGGAGAAGTTGCGTCAGGATTGTAAACATCCAATTGTACTTTATACTGATCGTTTTCTGCATAGAAATACCAATCACCCGGATCGCCAGGATAGTATCCGTAATACATCGGCTCTGCAAAGTCAATACGGATCGTATCGCCTGTCGGAATAATTTCCGATTCGCACAATGCGAAACGGTATAAGTCATTGTTGCTGAAATCATACTCAAGCGACATATCTGATTGGGTATCTGGCAATATAAAATTGTTGAAAGTATACCATCCTGCTTCATAGTATTCATCGCCCTCATACCACCAGAGCAACTCATTCTCCCATGTTTCAGTGCTTGCCTCACGGAACTTAAATCCACTACCCGGAATAGCATTAATCGTAGCATAATATACAATAGTACTATCCTCTGTTAATGCGGCATCCATCTGCAGATTTTCGTTCCATCCGTTGAAGTCACCAACCAATGCCGGTTTCATTTCCGGACATGCATCCGGAGCTGCAATCACAATAGTGTAGTTGTAGTAACCAATATTACAAGGATTTATCTTCCATGCATCTACGCTATAATAGTTCACAGCGTCCTTACCGTAGTACTTGATGTCGATTTCTCCTGCATAAGCACCGGGGATTACTTCTGCACCACCACTGATCTTGGTTGCAGCGCCTACTTGGAACTCCCAGTTAAATTGGCCGTCTTTATCCAAAATAACCGGTTTGCCTTCGGGTTCTTCCGAGTCGTCATATATAGCTGTATAGTACCAATCTTCATAGCCCATTACCGGAGCAAAGCGAACGCAGTTGTCTGCATTGTCATCCCAATTATTGTAGGTACCTACGAATACGATTTCATTACATGCGATCTCTTTCGGCACATAAATACATACGCCTACCATACCCGGCTGATAGCCCAGAACATCCTCCGTCGGGATTTCCGACTGTTCAGGAGTCTCAATGTGGGTCAGATAGCAACCGGTGTTGAGCTCATAAACTCCATTGTACAGTTTGAACTTGCCTTGAG
>Ga0265298_10002970_pt1 | contig 22934 bp, 23 predicted proteins | sample AusTroGonzalo_MG_3_FD_193486 | JGI IMG/M metagenome (GOLD analysis project Ga0265298, IMG submission 193486) | Bovine rumen microbial communities from tropical cattle in Woodstock, Queensland, Australia - Gonzalo_01 | ecosystem: Host-associated > Mammals > Digestive system > Stomach > Rumen ...
TACAGGGATAGCAATTTTCGTATATTCATTGTTCTTGGGAGCGTGTGAAGGAAGCAGGACAGACAGAATGATTAAAGCAACTGAACGAGCTGTCGATGACTATAATAATGGAGATAGTTCATCGTTAATCATGCTAATAATAGGTGTGATAGTTCTCGGAATAATATGGGTTATCGGTAAAGCGATAGATAAGAAAAAGTAGATATGGATGGAACAAATAATAGAATTAGAATTATGACTAATAAGGATACTCCATCGTCAGCAAATATTGAAAAAGTGATTTCTTTGGATAAGTGTGGCGAAATACTTCTCAACAAACAACAAGATGAGGTTAAACAGATATTTTCCGATTCTATAAAACTGATGAGCATGGACGATGATACTTCTATATCATCAATAAGAAAGGACAAGTTCTATGCCTCTGAAGATAATCATATTCCCCCATATATATTAACAGTGGAAATTGACACTACTGTTATAGACAAACTTGTGAGTACTAACAGGCTCTCTTTGAAGGTATCTGTGACCTACTTTGACGGAGTCACTGATCCTACAATCTTTTCGTATGCTAATTATATGCTCACAAGAGAAGAACTGACTGTGCCCAATGATAAAATTGCCAACTCTGTGTCTGATTTTCTTAAATCGCACATTGCGGAGGCATATAAGATGGATGGTGAATACGATACAAGTCGTTTCCCTTTAGAAGAGGAGGCCAAATTACAGCTAAAAGAAATGAGAGAGCAACTTTTTGAAGCGCAGGAAAAGTTCTTTAATGATTTAAATGACATTAAGGATAAGGTTGTTAGAGGTGTGAGACGATTTGCATTAAAAGCTCTTGCAACAAGTGCTTGCGTTATTGGCGGCACCATTTTGACATTTACCGCATTATCTCTGATAAGGAGAAAATTTAAATAGGAGGATTGGCATGGGACTATTATCTACTGCTGCAAATTTATTGGAGTTCTTCTTCCGAGAAACTAATTATCGGAAGCAATCAGAAGAATGGTTCGATGACGTATGGGAGCATTTGGATAAGGTGTCTTCGGGGAAAGGAGAACTTTATGAAGATGGCGGTAGAATATACAGAAGATTCACGGCTTCTATTGGGAATGAACGGTATGTCACTATAACCGATGATTCCGATAAGGGAGCACGGATTGATGATATTAAACTTGGGTGGTTAGATAGGAAGCAATTGATATTTACCGGAAAAGTGGTATTACAACACTATTGGTAAGTAAAAATCACGTTTAGTGATAGTTCTTTGTCAGAATCCTTGTCTATACCCATATAAACCCATAAAAATAAAAGAATATGGATGGACTATTTGATTTTCTTAACGTAGGTTTCCTACACGACCTGCTTCCAAGCAGTTGGTTTGATGACGCTCACCAGCACTTTGGTGCTGGGCTGACAGATGAGATGATTGTACAGTCGGTGCAAGAAGCTAGCGCTTTTTTCAACATGAATGCCCCAATGAACATTCATGAGGACTGGACCACGGGTGTGATGACTGGAATGTCCTTTACAGAGAATGATGACATTCTTGTATTTAATCGTCAACAAATGCTGGACATGGGAATTACAGATAAGGAAGGCTTTGACCTTGTAATGACTCATGAAGGGGCACATCGTAAGCTACAAGGACTTGACACGGGATTCACCCCTCATCAGGAAGAATTGTGTTGTGACTATATGGCTGGAGTTCGAGCTGGTTTGAACAATATGGCTGAGGGAAAGATGGCAGCTTCTTTAGCTGATACATCCGAAAGTTCTTCTCACCCAGACGGTGCTGTTCGTGTAGAGGCAATAAAAGCTGGTGTTACTTTTGCACACGACTACATGGAGGCCCATAATGGGGTTCCACCGACGTTCAGCGATTGCCTTGAAAACTTTAACAAGACTGATGTCTATGCTGCCACTTTGCCACAAGAACCAGGACACATCAATCTGCGTCCAGAGCATGCTTTCGCTGAAACAGAAGGACTACATCCTCAGTTGCAGCGTGAGATAAAGGGCTTCACTCAGGCTGATGTGGATTGGTATGAACATCAGGCGCGTATTAGTTCTGGCTCAGAACAAGACCATTGGATTAAAGAAGCAAAATGGGCAAAAGCTCATCTTCACGGCTTTGCAGCAGAACAGCCAGATGAAACTCCTAATCAAGAAATCCATGAATTTGGTGGAGGAGCATTTGGTAATGCGAAAGGTGATTATTGGGATGACTCTTATCCTACAGATGACGAAGATGATGGAAGATTTGGTAGAAGAATTAGGCCTCTTTTTGTTGATGATCGGTCCTACCATCTTCATGAGGCTCAAGTAGCCAAAGAAAATGCAGAATGGCATGATAAACGAGCTAATGATGCTATCGCAAGAGGTGACTTGTCTGCTGCGAAAGATCATGCTTCACGTGCAGCTTCTTATAGAAAAGAGCAGCAAGAGCATATTGATACATCGAAGAAATGTACTAAATAATAATGGTATGAAATGTCCACATTGTAATCAAGAACATGAGCAGGGCACTTTATTCTGTCCTCAGACAGGTAAGAAAATGCCAGTACCAAACAAGAACTGTGTTAATGAGGGGTGTTGTAATTATATGAAATACAATTTGCCTTTGGACACACGTTTTTGTCCTAATTGTGGGCAACCTGTGGAAGACGGTGATTTTAACAGGAAATTTGATGTTGTGCTGTTGGCTTCTGGTTCTTCTCAAATTCAGGTAGTCAAAGTCATTAGAGAGTCTATTGGATTAAATCTTTCTAAGGCAAGAGATATTGTAGTTGGTGCCCCCGCCCTTGTAAAATCAGGATTGGTAAATGAAGAAGCCGAACAATTAAAAAAGGCAATAGAATCTGCGGGAGCTATAGTTGACATTGCAGAAGAAGGTAATGCAGATGTTGTAATTGCAAGCTATATGAGCCATGGTGGTGGGGAAATTCGAGTAAGAAAAGAGAAAGAAGAGAGAAGTAAAGAAGAGGAGGAGAAATTTCACCATAATCTCGCTTTAGGAATATGCTCACTAGTGTTGTTTGGCATTTTATGGGCTATTCTTTCATATGTTCAACCATTCTTTGGCTTTTCAGAGAGTCTTGTTTATGGTATTCCAATTCTTTCTGGATTAGCTCTTTATAGATCCTATTCACGGTAACAATATTAACTATTCAAAGAAGCAGTTAATCTCATTTCCGCAAAGCTGAAGTTGTAGTTTTGCGGATTTTTTTAGTTGCAATGATAGGTGGTTGCTAATCTTGACATCACTATCAATAGATGAAGTTCAATATTTCAATATTAATCACAAAAATGTAAGCAACATGAAGAAAATTAACGCAATCGCATGGCTCATCACGATGCTGATGACCATGGTAGCCAGTCCTGCATTCGCTGCATCTGGCACAAACTATGAAGTAGAAGTTGGTAAGACGCTTCGTCTTGACATCTCCAATTTCGGTGTCGAGTGTATGGCCAATGGTAGCTCGTACACTTGGGAAACTACCCAAGCCTATGTAGGCGACAACACCAACTACAGAGACTACCTGACATTCACAAGCAAGTCCAAGAACTATGCCATCGTAAAAGGTGTAAAGGCAGGAAAGCTTGTTGGCATTCAGTACACAGGCTACTATTATTATAATGGTACGCGCAAGGAGTTCTATGATGTGTTCTACGTCAGGGTTGTTAACTCTGGAGGCGGTCCTGCATCTCTTGAAGTATTCCCGACTCCACAGACTATGAAGGTTGGTGAAACAAAATGGGTATATGCTAAGCAGACAAAAGCTATTGGTGGAACTTACTTCTACTCAGAAAACGAGTCGATAGCTACCGTTACTCATGGTGAACTTGCAAGCGAAGGGAGCTACACGACGGCAGCAGAAATTACTGCAAAGAAAGCAGGAAAGGTGAATATCATAGCTAAGAATAAGAACGGACTTACTGCTGTATGTGAGGTGACTGTTACGTCGCAGCCTGTTAGTAGTATTAGTGTCCAGTCTTCTCTTTCGTTGGAAGTGGGAGGTTCTTATACACTGACACCTACGGTTTATCCTTCTAATGCCGAGACCTCTTACACCTGGTCTTCTGACAATAGCAGCGTCGCTGCTGTGTCTCAGTACGGTGTGGTGACGGCGAAGGGCGCAGGCACTGCCAGGATCACCGTCAAGACCGACAATGGCAAGAGTGCCACCTGCAAGGTGACCGTTACTGCGAAGTCCGTTACGGGTGTGAGCGTGAAGTCCAGCTTGTCCATGGAGGTCGGTGAGACCTATACGCTGACTCCAGCAGTCACCCCTTCTGATGCCGAGACCTCATACACCTGGTCTTCTGACAATAGCAGCGTCGCAACTGTCTCGCAGTACGGTGTCGTAACGGCGAAGCGCGCAGGCACTGCCAAGATCACCGTCAAGACCGACAATGGCAAGAGTGCCACCTGCAAGGTGACCGTTACAGCGAAGTCCGTTACGAGTGTGAGCCTGAAGTCCAGCTTGTCCATGGAGGCCGGAGATACCTATGCCTTGACTCCGACAATCACTCCTTCTGATGCCGAGACCTCTTACACCTGGTCCTCTGACAATAGCAGCGTCGCTGCTGTGTCTCAGTACGGTGTGGTGACGGCGAAGGGCGCAGGCACCGCCAGGATCACCGTCAAGACCGACAACGGCAAGAGTGCCACTTGTAAGGTAACGGTAAATACCCCAAAGGCAACAGAATATACGGTGAGATACTATATTCATGATAATGGCATAGTGTTATATAATGGCGCAACACTTACAGATTATGACTCTTTCAAGGTGACAGAGGGAAGCGATGTCGCTCTGACCGTCATTCCAGATGATGGCTATAAACTTGACTGGATTTGGATTGATTACGAAGATGTGAAAGATCAGCTTGTTAATAATGTGTTGACCATTCATAATATTAGAAAGGACATGTCTCTTACAGTGTCGTTCGAGAAATCTGAAGTCCCTGTTGTGACTACTGAGAATGTCATAGAGTTGGGTAATGTGACTGTAAACAGAGGAACAACTGTGGCTTTCCCCGTCAGTTTGACTAACAAGGATGAAATTACGGCGCTTCAGATGGACTTGCACCTACCTTCAGGTATCACATTTGCCACAGATGCGGATGGTGATGTGAAGATTGAAACAAGCAACCGTGTCAGCAATAAGCATACTATTGACTGTAACAAGATGGCAGATGGCAGTTATCGTATTATCTGCTATTCGACTAAGAATAACGCCTTTACAGGCAACAGCGGTACTCTGTTCAATTTGTTGCTAAACATTGATGCCAATGCGGCAGACGGTGACAACGTAGTTACTGCAACAGGTGTTGAACTGTCGGATATGACGGGAACTGCATATACAGGTAAAGATGCTCAGGGAACCGTGACGGTGAAGTCATATCTGATGGGTGATGTGGATGGCAATGGTCAACACTCGATTAACGATGTTGTTTGCATCATCAACAGAGTCCTGAATCGACCAAACTCGACCTTTGTTGAAGCGGCAGCTGATCTCGATGGAAATGGAGAGGTGTCCGTAAATGACGCCGTGCTTCTTATTAAAACTTACATTCTCGGACAGACAGCCAGTGCCCGGCAGAACACACGTGCCGCTGTAAACAATGGTGATAACTATATCAGCATTGATGATATCAAGATGCAGCCAGGGGAAGTCAAGACCGTAGAAGTTCTGATGACAAATGATCAAGATAATATCAAGGGCGTGCAGTGTGACATCATCCTTCCTTCAGGAATCTCTTTCCTTTACGACGAGGATGAAGAAGACTATGTATTGGCTTCGTGGCGCATCCCAACAAAGATGGCTCTTAGCAGCGAGAAACAGGGCGAGAATACACTGCGTGTAGCTGGTGTATGCACGGGATTATCAAGCATCTACGGAAATTCTGGTTCCGTGTTCAAGTTCAAGGTGAAAGCTGATGATAATATTATGGCGGGGGTATACCAGATCCAGCTATCCAATGTGGAGTTGTCTTATGGCGAAGCCATCTGTGTGAGTGACCGTTTTTCTTCATTGGAAATCACAGAGAATACATCTGGTATAGCGACACTTACTATCGATAAGCAGGAGAAAAAAGCCATCTATGATTTGAGAGGTCAGCGTGTGGATAGTTCTAAAGCCAAGAATGGTATTTTCATCGTTAACGGAAAGAAGGTTGTTATCAGGTAACGTAATTTGCCTGCTCCAGACAGAAATAGTTTGGAGCAGGTCTAACCTTATATCAGATATAAGAAACGGATATGAGTAAAGTTATCAATTATTCCCTTGTATGGGAAAAGATTAAAGAGAATGCAAAGCGCATAGGTCGTGAGGGCGTCAGACAGGCGTTACTGATGTACTTTGTACTAAAAAGCCCGGAAACACCTCGCTCAGAGAAAATCCTAATATATTCGGCTATAGCCTATCTGGTGTTTCCGATAGATCTGATACCTTCAAAAAGGTTCCCTATTATAGGATGGCTAGATGAGCTGGTTAGTGCAACAGTTGCAATTCAAAAGCTACGGCGCTATATAACTCCGGCTGTTGAATATGAAGTTGACCGTATACTTGATGATTGGTTTCCAATGTATGCGGAATATGTCGAACTAATTGACGAATGATGTGTAAAAAATAAAAAATGAGTAAAGATGAAGAAAGTTAGTGTGAGCCTGTTCTTCGCAGTAATGTGGAAGGGTATTTGTCAGGCATTAGGATGGTTCTTTGGACTGTTCGGTTACAAAAAGGATGGCAAGTTTGCCAAGTGTGTCTGGGGGCTGTTTGCCACCAGTGGAGCTATTATCATGGCAATATTTGCTTTAGTTTTATTGTGTTGTTTGGGAGAGTGTGTGTATAATCGGTATTTCAGGAATCATTATTGTGATGATGAATATTGCTATCACTCTGAGTATGTTAACCGTGACATCTATTTCCATAATACGGAAGATGGTAAAGGATATATCTACAACAAGCGTACAGGTGAGAAGCTGATAAAACATATCGCCTGGATTGCTAAGCCGCTTGGGAAAGACACACTGGTCTGCTACAGCGATGGCAAGAAGCGTGGCTACTTCAGTAAGAACACGGGAAAAGTGGTTATCAAACCTAAATACGATCATGCATGGGTGTTCTCTGATGGGCTGGCCAGTGTAGATGATAATGGCTATATCAAATTTATTGATGGGACGGATAAGGTGGTCATTGACCAAAAGATGCCATATATTCCTAACATGGAAGGTTATGTGTTCCATTCCGGCTACTGTGTGGTGGATACTGATGATGGAGAACTCTGTGGCCTTATTGATAAGACTGGTAAGACCATGCTGGCTAAAGAGTATAGCTCTATAAGCCCGACTAACGATTTTGAGTTGTGGCAAGTTCAAAAAGGAGAGGAGAATGGAGTCCTGAATAGAAACCTGGAGCCAGTTATACCCCTCATGGAATGCAATATATACATTGATGAAGGAACTATTGATGTCACAATGCCAAATCATACAGTACGCAAGTACGATTACACAGGACGGCTTATCAATGACTTCTATGTAACCAATGTTTGTGCTTTGGAATATGAGAAAGATGAGATCTTGTATCAGACCAGACCACATGATGACGAAGGGAATGAGTATGCAACTCCATTCGTGGAATCTTATCGTCCGAAGGCGATAGCTCGTTTGTATGTTTATAGCGCTGGAGGACATATGGGACTAATGACATCAGGTGGGCATATAGTTACCCTGCCACTCTATAAAGATATAGATGCCATTGGATATGACCTTTATCTCTGTACATCGACTAACTATGATAAGGTGATTGTCAACGGCAAAGGTGAAATTGTAAAATAATGGGTATATGATGAAGAGATTGTTTTTCTGGAGTGTGTTGGCATTGGCAGCAATTTTGCTGCCAGCCAACTTTATGGCTCAGAACGTTATTGAGCCTGTTGACAGTGTTTGGATAGATACTGTTGCCGTTGATTACAATGATATTGACGAAGTTGTAGAGATTGTCGATTCTGCCTATATGGACGAGGATGATATGATTATTGACAGCGTTCTTACAGAAACGGGCGAGATCGTGGCCGATACTTTCAGGCTGTCTGATGGTGAAAAATGGAAGAGGAGCCTTCCCCGTCAATAATCCTTGTTATACAATCTGTGTGGTATGAAGATTATAAGGGGTATTCTATTGTTGTTTGCGAGTTTGTTGTTATGCAACGAAGCAAATGCTCAGCGGCTTGACATCAAGGGCGTTCGGAAGAAGTCGAAGGCTTCTGATGTGGCAACTATAGTATTCAGGTCTAGCTTCGATAGTTTGACTGTCATCGGGACATCGTCAGATTCCATCTATAAGAAGGAAGATAGTGAGTACAACCATATATGGACGCAATATGTAGATTTGAGACATGAGCGAGAGCAAGGTACGCCCACTCCTATAAATCGTGGTTTTGTTTTGCATACACCATATACTGAAGATGTGGAACTGACAGTGCCCGGTGAAGACAAGGAACTACGGCAGGTCATCTATGAATATAAGGTACGGTTGTTCGACTATTTCCCTTTACGAGTAGCATGGGAGGTAGACGCGGTAAGATTGAAAGATTATTTTGGGCTTCGTTTGAGTGTTGGTAAAAGGCTTGGTGGTTATCTATCAGTGAGGCTTGGTTCTGATAAAAGAGGATTTAATGCTGATGAGTCATCAGACGAAGTGGATGTAAGCAAGAAGTCGTATGTGGGTCGCATACGTAACTCGTATATGGCCGGCATTAAGTATGGTATCATCAGTAGAGATTATCCAGTTTATCTTTATCTTGGAGCCGGCTATGGCGATGATGGCTCGCAGCGATCTAACGGGAAGAAGAAAGGAAAAGGTCTCGTAGAGTATTATAACAACTATACCTGTGGATTTGAGGGTGAGTTGGGGGCAAGTATTATTCTCTTTGATTTCTTATCGATTTCCATGGGGGCAGATGCTGTCTTTGGTCATAGAGTGGCATTTGACATCAATTGTACTATAGGATTTGCGATTGACTTGACGCAGTGACTAATTGGGCAAAAAATAAAAATGACACTCTTGTGTAAATTTTACAAGTAAAATTTGGAAGTTTGAAATATTAATTGTACTTTTGCGATAAAAAGATAGATTCATGGTTACTTTCTGCTCTCTTATACAATAAAAAGAAAGAGATGATAGACATAGGAAGAATAATACAGACAGGAATTCCCGACATATTGCTTGTGCTATTGGACTTCATCGGATGGACATCGCTCTCTGCACCTATTGGGTGTTTTCAAGGAACGAAAGAAAGTGATTGATGAATTAAGTAAAAGGTGAATTGGATGTAATGATAGGATTTGAAGATGAAAAAGTTTGTTGAAGTGTTGCTGGTACTATTGTTAGTTGGCATGGTATTATCCTCATGTCATGAACAGTTGGACTTTGGCGTTGTCTGGGATGAACAAGCTGCTAAGACACAAATGACCAAAGACAGTCTGAAGTTAGAATTGGAGTGGTATGGGGATGATGCCTTTATGACTGCAATTGTGAAGGACAAAAATGGTGATACACTAGCATTCATCTCCCGTCAGAGTGGGGATGACATCTGTACGGTTATTAAGTATCTGCGTAATGATACAGGTATGGTGAGAGGATTCCTGGTCTATCCAGGATGCTATCCTGTAGCAGAGAGAACGGGTAATGCAAAGATCAAAGAGGAGGCATTGAATGAATTGGAAAAATACAAAGAGATGCTGTGGGATGATTTCGGAAAAGGGAACCATCCGAATGATATCGGTTTGGCATTGGTGATGGACGAACGTGAGGACAGACAGTATGCCGCAAGGTATTACTTCAGGTATGACAAAATGTATACAGACCAAATAAGGGCAATTTATGACCCCATTACCAAACAACTCATTAAGTCTGACGATGATTTTTTCAGATATGATGTAAGTACGAAAACAAGGGAAGTAAGTGGTGACTCACTTATTGGTGATGTACATCTGATGTTTGTTGATATTAGCAATATCGAATTTGGAACTCATACATACAAGACCTATTGTGGTTATAGGCCTATGGAGGAATTTGAATTCATGAGCCACAGGATGTTCAAGCATACCGTATTTCGGTCGGATCGTCCAGAGCCATACGTCACTGTAGAATTCGATTGGGACGATGATGGAACAAGATACAAAATTAGCCGTGATTATGAAGATCATGCGATAGCAACAACTTATAGTGATGGCATTATTAAGAAGGTGGAAGAAGTGAGTCAGTGGGGTACAGTGCTCAAACAGGACATATATGAGGACACTGATGATGACGAAACATACATTTGCCGGTTTATGCGATATAATTATCAAGCTAAGAAGTTGGAAGAAGCAGGAAGGAAGCGTGTTAACAAGGTTCTGCATCATATGGAGTCGAGCGAATCGGGAGAAATGATCCTTGATGAATTCCTATATGAAATGTGGGGTCGCTATGCTGATGATAACTACTGGGATTCTTTTATGGATGAAGAAGATGAGTAATACTAAAAGATTTATATTATGAGTATTTTTGATAAGTTTTTAAAAATGGGATTAAGAAAAGACAACAATGAAGAGAAAGTCATTGATTTGTCGGACAGCACCCAATACCCTGCAAGTGTGTTGGCAGATTTGGATTGTGTATTCGCATTAGGTGATGACAGTGAGAACTTTCTACATTTTCTTCATGGGAAATGGAGCCTTCCTGTTTTCCACTGGGGATGGGATGACATCACACATGAAGATGCGGAGAAGAGCGAATTCCTCCAACGTGCTTTTTATAGTTTGGACTGCGAAAACAAGAAACGCCGTGATGCAATGATTGCATCTGAAGGGTATCAGTTCGTTTGGAAGGATAAGGAAAAAGAACCCGTTCCAGGGATTATAACTGGTGAAGAATTATGTCGTTATCTAACCCGTTCACGAGAGTGGGGACTGAAAAGTATGAAGGACATCAATGCTTCTGAGGAAAGGGATGCAAGACGCTGGCGTTTGAATCCTACTTTCGAAGATTTGATGGCTGATTGGGAGAAGAGTGATGATGAAGCTGACTACTTCCACAGGGATATGGGCTATGGCATGCTATGTTTCAGTAATCGCTCATATGGTAATAAGCAGATCTATATTGTCAACCCAGCCTTGAAGAAAGTCTATCCTATTTCGAAACCTAATGGTAATCTGGTCGGGTTTACCCTCGATGATATTGATTGGGACAATGTCGACCAGTTGGAGCATAATTATGATGCCAAAAGACTTGTTGCCGATTATGGCGGATTAAGTATTGGAGATTATCAAGATGGATTAGCCCGTGTTGACTGGATGTTATATCCCGATGGGCGATACTTTGCAGATGAATATGGATTCGGAATGGAAGATAATGATGAAGTGAATATTTCTGCCTACATCGATACACAATGCCGGGTCGTTGTCAAGTTCCAAGATATGGAGGATGATGAAAAACGTAGAAAACTTCGAGAAGAGGCTCTCAAAACTTTGTCTAATGAATAGAACAATCAAATATTGATGGTTACTTCTCACTTAGTAGAAACGTGGTTTGGTTAACAGATTATGTAGATCCAAAGTATATTACAAGCAGTTTGAAGATGGAAGATTATTTTGCAACAACTAGGAATGGTCATCAGTTAGTTGATTTCTATAACCCAGAGACCAATACACTGGATATACGCTCTAATGGGCAGTATCCATCAGGTGTACTCAGCAACCTGTGCAGCAACGGGTTCCGATTTGAGGGAATGGTATGCGGCAGCATGGAGGGCTTCCTCCAATCTCTGAAGCAGAAAGACAGGGACAAGCAGCGGCAGATATGCTCGATGAAGGGTGGCAATGCCAGGAAGCTAGCGTCACGTCATGGCAGACAGACCAGAGCACAAGTCAGTGAGGAAGTCAAGAAGGAATATGAAGGCAGGTTGGACGAAATACCGGGACTGTTCGGGCTGATGAAACCCATGCCAGGAGCCATAGAAGCCATGCATGAATTGCAGAAGCACTATGACCTCTTCATCCTCTCGACAACCCCTTGGAAGAATCCATCTGCATGGTCAGATAAAGTGGTATGGGTAACAAAGTACCTTGATGATGTGTTCCACAAGCGGATAGTCTTCACTCATCGAAAGGACTTGTGTCAAGGCGACTATTTGATAGATGACCGTGGTAAGAATGGAACAAGTGATTTTGCTGGAGAATGGATAGAATTCGGATCAGAGAAGTTCCCAGACTGGAAAAGTGTGCTTGTCTATCTTGGGATAGTTAGCCAAGAGCATCTTGACTTCATAAAATCCTTCAATTATTGGGCAGACCGAAATGCAGAGAATCTATTAAATTCAATGGAACAATGAAATACGTACAGTTCTCAGAAAAGGGGCCTCGGTTGAATAACGAGGACTGTTGCAATGTCGTTGAGAATGCAGACAAACGAACATTGTTCGTGGTCTGCGATGGCATGGGTGGTCACTCCTGTGGAGAGGTCGCCAGCAAGACGGTATGCGATTCGTTTTCTGCTTATTGGCAGGAGCATCCAGACAGCATTGACTCTGTTCAGAAAATTGAGGATGCCGCAAAGGTTGCAAGTCAGGCAATCGATGAAGTGTCCGGCCATTACCTAATGGGGACAACCCTTGTGATGGCCAGCATCGAGGGAGAGACTGCGCATATAGCCCACGCTGGTGACAGTCGATGCTATGTCATTGACATTAAGGGAAATGTCAAGTACCGTACCATCGACCATATAGACTCAAGCTCCATCAGTCTTCCCTATATCAATAGGGCATTCTTTACCCGTCATCCTGAAGAGGCTGTTCCTGAGATTAAGGTTGTGGAACTTCAGCTACTAGACCGTATCTTGCTCTGTACTGATGGCTTATATAATGCTATCGACGATGAGACATTGCTCCACACTTTGCAATGTGCCAAAGATGTGAGTCAAGTGGCAGAGAAATATTGTGCCATCTGCAAAGAGAAGGCGGGTGATAATTATACTGCCATTATCATTGAGATAGAATAAAGTAATCTTGGGTGGTTTGCTGTATAAATAGATAGATTCATGGTTACTTTTCCCTCTATTATTACATTAACAGACAACGAACAAAAGAAATCGGAGTAATATGAAACTTAAAGATTTGATTATGCAGGTGACATACGAAGAAATAGAACCTGCGATTGGAGCTGTATTCATTTCATACGGTTTGGAAGTGAACGCATGGAGAAAAGAGAATTGGAGGAAAGTGTTTGCTACACTGCAGTCTATGGACCCCGATCCAGATTGTACCATGTACTTGAAAATAGTTCCGGGGGATGTAAGTGGTTACTATGATGAAGAGACTCTCAAAAATAATCCTGAATATTGGCACGGCCTCTACTCGTTGACCACGACACCATGGAATTGCTGGCTCGGAATGGAAGTAGATGATAATACTCTTAAAAACATGTCTGTTCCCGATATCATTGGCAATTGCATCTATGAGATGACTTGGTGGGGGTATGATGAAGAAACCATCCGTAAGAATATTGAAGAGCGATTCAAACAACATGAAGAGGAAAAGGAGGGAAACGATACAGAAGCTGAAGTAGAAGTTGATGTAAAAACAGAATGCATGAATTGCATAAAGTCCCTTATTCCTGCCATACTTCCAAGTATTGCTCAAAAACTTGGTGATTCCAAATTTGAGGAAATGCTTCAGGATGTTCACTGTGAAGAAAATGGAGCTTATTGCGATCCCATAGACCTCAAAGCCTTTGAGTTGCCTTTGACTGGTATTGCATTCTTCTACATATACATTAACGGAAACTGCATGATGGGAGTTACAGCAGAGATAGAAGGCCAATTCTGTGAAATCCTCTACAATTGGTTTGCCGCTTCCATGAACGAGCTTAAAGCCATCATTGACACTGAAGATGTACAGGATGAAATTGTGAAGATTCTTCAAGAACAAGTGGGTAAGAAGTTGGAATGAGAAATTGGGCATTCTGAATGTGGATTACCGATAGATTACTGGTTACTTTATACTATATAGTGACATAAACAGAAAAGCAGTAAGAATGATGAAGCTAAAAAAAAGGAATTTGAAACCATCAACTCTGGATGCTATCAAGGCCATGAGACGAGGTGGACGTGAAGCTGAGCAGGAATTGTTTGGTTTTGGCTTCCACTCGTATCACAAAGTGCATAAGTCGGAGAAGATATATACAAGAAAAGTAAAACATAAGAAAACCTGATAGATTATGAATACATTACAAGATAGAATCAGAGGTTCGTTCATCGGTGGTGCTGCTGGTGATGCGTTAGGTTATCCAGTTGAGTTTATCAATTCCTTTGAAGGAATCCAAGCTCGATATGGTAAGAGTGGTATTACTCAGTTTGACACTAATCAATCATATATGGACGAATATGAGTCTAGTGGAAAGGCTTATATTTCTGATGATACTCAGATGACTCTCTTTACGGCAAATGGTATCTTGAATGCCAAACGTTTGAAGGAAGGTTTGCAAGCGGGAATTTGTTATGCATATTTTGAATGGTATCTAACACAAACAAGAACTAAAAAAGGAAAGTACAAAGATTGTTGGATTAGGAATGTGCCAGAACTGAATAAATGCAGGAAACCAGGCGAAACCTGTATTAACTCATTGGAAAATCTGATGAGAGGGAGGGAACCCATAAATAATAGTAAAGGATGTGGCGGAGTCATGCGTGTGGCACCGATTCCACTCTATGCTGTGGTTGATAATCGAATGTCGATAACAGATGCTGCTCGTCTGGCAGGAGATGCTGCTGAGATCACTCATCAGCATCCGCTCGGATTCATACCAGCAGCATTGGTAGCACATATCATCTATCGTCTCGCATTGGATGGTAGTCCCAACAGGGAATCGTTTGAGAACTATATCCATGAGGGTATAGCTGCGATGGAAAAGCTCTATCCTCAGTACCCCTCAGATGTGAATTATATGGGTGAGTTATGTGATAAGGCTATTATGTTGTCCAGCAACACCAGACCTGATTTGGAGAATATCGAGTCAATAGGTGGTGGATGGACTGGTGAAGAGGCGCTTGCCATTGCACTCTATTGCGCAACCAGACACTTCGACAACTTTGAACAGGCGCTTATTGCTGCCGTTAACCATGCAGGTGACAGCGACAGTACAGGTGCCATCACAGGAAACATCCTTGGTGCAGCAGTTGGTTATGATGCTATTCCGCAGAAGTTCAAGGATGATTTGGAACTCCACGATGTTATCCTCCATATGGCAGATGACATCTATCGTGGAGAAGTGACTAAAATGTAAAGATGTAATAAAATGGAAGAAAAAACAAAAGATAAAGCGCTTGGTGCATTGTTTGGTCAGGCAGTTGGGGATGCATTGGGTATGGGGGCAGAGTTTCTTGACAAGAAAGGTGTTGCCTCCAAATATCCCAACGGCCTACGCCATTATAGCGATATCAAGTATAGCATTATGCGTAAAATCCATCCAGGAGATTACACAGACGATACCGAGATGATGGAATGCATTGTGTGGTCTTTAAACAAGGAGGGTCATTACGACTTGATGGACATTGCTCAGTACTTTCGACGTTGGCTTGAATATGGCCCAGCTGATGTGGGTTTGCAGACAGCATCGGTTCTGAGGGATCCTCTATATAGGACAGACCCACTCGGAGTCTCTAAATCTGTATGGGAAGAATCTGGCAAAAGTATGGCAGGCAACGGTGGAGTCATGAGGACATCTGTAATGGGTGTTTTGAAAGGTAGTGTAGAAGAGATGGCAGCAGATGTATGCAAGCTGACACATTACGATCCTCGTTGCGTTGGTTCTTCTGTTATCGTTTCTTTAGTTATCCACAATCTTGTCTATAATGATTATGTATTGAGTGTAGATGAGGTCGTGCAGATGGGAAAGAAGTACGATGAGAGTATTGAAGAATATGTGCGGTTTGCCTCTAATCCTAACATCGAAGTCTTGCAGTTAGATGAACGTGGTAAAACAGGATATACATTGAAGACTTTGTCAGCAGCGCTATGGGCATTGTGGCATCCGACCAATTTCGTGGATGGTCTTGTTGCCATCGTTAATGAAGGTGGTGATGCAGACACTAATGGTGCTCCGGCTGGAGCAGTTCTTGGTGCAAGATTCGGATATAATGCAATCCCTGCTGAATATACAGAAGGTCTCAACCGCTACAAGGATTTGAAAAGGAACTTTGAGACGCTATTGAAAATCATTCAGTAAAGAGCGTATGATATAATTGTGAACTTGAAAGGAATATTATAATGTTAGGAGCAGTATTTGGAGATATTGTAGGAAGTGTCTACGAATGGAATAATGTCAAAACAAGGGACTTTCCGTTGGAAAGACCTGGGACTCGTTATACCGATGACAGTGTGATGACCCTTGCAGTAGCGAAGTGGTTGCTTGAAGACCCTTCGCACAGCGAGAGCCATCTGATAAAGTGTATGCAAAAGCTTGGAAGGGGGCATTTTAAAGCAGGCTATGGTGGAAGGTTCCGGGAATGGTTACAGTCAAAGGACCCCCAGCCGTATAACAGCTGGGGCAATGGTTCAGCCATGCGTGTAAGTCCCGTGGCTCTCTTTGCTAATTCCTTAGAGGAAGCAGTGGAGTTGGCAAACAAAACGGCTATTGTTACCCATAATCATCCAGAGGGTGTGAAGGGTGCATTGGCTGTTGCTGAGAGTGTGTTCATCTGTAGAGAAGCAGCAGACATTGACGAGGCAAAAAGAAAAATCAAGGACATAATTCCCCGAAAGTATGGCTACAATTTGGAAAGGACGCTTGATGAGATTCGTCCCGACTATGAGTTTGATGTCAGCTGTCAGGGTAGTGTGCCGGAAGCCATTATTGCTTTCCTCGAAAGTGGTTCTTTGGAGGATTGCGTTCGTAATGCAGTCTCTATTGGAGGTGACTCTGATACAATAGCTGCTATAGCTTGTTCCATCTATGCAGGCAAGAACAGCCAGGAGGACAATGCACTTGCTAAGCGTTTTGAACACTATCTTCCTACGGATCTTCTCCGTATCATGGAGTCCTTTGAGAAAAGGATTCGAAACAGAAGGCCAATAGAGAACAGTTATCGGGTGACGAACCAGATATATGCAGGTGAATATCCTCGTAACAAGGATGAAGAAAGTAGTCTGTTAAAGCTACAGCAGTTTGAGTCTTTTGGTATTACCCACTTTATAGACTTGACCGAGGAAGGTGAACTTGCATCATATGACGTAATGCTATACAGTGGCGCAACCTATCAGCGGTTTCCCATTAGGGATGTTTCTGTGCCAAAGAGTATGGATGATGTTCGTAAACTGGTGAAGCGAATCATCAAGATAGTCAGTAATAACCCAGAGGCGAAGGTGTATATTCATTGTTGGGGAGGTGTTGGACGCACTGGACTTATTGTCGGTTGCCTTTTAGGTGAATTGTGTGAGTTAAGTTATGATGAAACGATGGCTAAGTTGGAACAGCTCTTTTCGGCTTGCCCCAAGTCTGCATATAGAGATACTCCTGAGACAGCAGAACAGCGTGACTTCATTGCTAAGTTCATACGCGAGAAACAATTAGGACGGAAAACGTCTAATAATGGGAATATCGACCACAGGAAAGATGTCAAAAGATTCCTTGAAGCACAGAATGCGGTCTATAATGGATATACACAGGCATTGGAAGAGGTAAATAATGGAAGAAAGACGAGTCATTGGATCTGGTTTATATTTCCACAGATGAAAGGACTTGGACATAGCCGGATGTCTGAATTTTATGGTATAGAGGATTGGGATGAAGCGGAAGACTACCTTTTGAACTATACCCTCAATGACCGTATTCACGAGATATCGAATGCTTTGCTTCAACATAGAGGTACATCCGTGAATAAAATCTTTGGAGGTGTTGATGCCCTGAAAGTCAGGTCGAGTATGACCTTGTTCGATGCGTTGTCCCCCAATGATGTGTTTGCAAAGGTGCTTGACGCTTTCTTTGATGGAGAAAGGGATGAAAGAACTTTGAAGTTATTGGAGATTGACATGGAGTGATTGTTCGTATAAATCATAAATCGATAGAATTTGGGTTACTTTCAACTCTTTTATCACATAAACTATAAAATAGCATAATGATGAAGTTGAATATGAGAACATTAGTGATAAGTTTGAAGAAGATTAGGCCCAAGTATATTTGTTGTTGGCTTAAGGATCAGCTGAGCCGACCAGACTGGTTTCGCAACTTGATTGTAGATCGGTCTGCTTGGGGTGCATTTTCCATCTATGCACATCTGAGACGTAGTGATAATAAGCCCAAGCCCATATATGCAACGAAAGAAAAGGCTGAAATAGCTGCTTTCGACATGTCAAAAAGGTATCATAAAAAGTTTGTGGTTTATAAGTGCCTTTTCTGTGGTGGTTGGCATACAAGTGGAGTTGGGAAGAGGAAGGAAGTTGTAGTAACTCCTCCTCCACGACCACTGCCACCATCAAATGGGGGACTGAACTGGGAGATATTGGGTATACTGCCTATTCCCGACCTGGCTCACGCTTATGAAGGTGCCCGTGGCAGAACGTTATCTTCCTCCAAGCAGCTTAAATACTGGGACAAGATGCTTGAGGCAGGCGTGGTTCAGATTATTGATCTGCGTGCCGACTATATCTCTGACTTTTACAGTGAGCTGTGCAAGAATAATAATATTGGGTATTTCAAGTATCCTGTGGCGTACGAAAATGTGTGGATTGCCAAGATGGTAGAGTTGTTCCCGGAGTTTTGCAGGTTGATTGATAACGGCTGTTTTTATATTGCCTGTGCAATGGGGCTCCATCGTACTGACATCGCACTCTGCACTTATTGGGTGTTCTATGCAGCCGACAAGGGTATGGCCCCGCCTGAACTTCAGGGCTATCGTAAGGATAAAGGTCTGAATCCGAATAAGATAATAAGAGTACTGAATGCTGTAAACGAAAAAATGACTGAGGTGAATGGGAAAGAGCCTATCCCTGAGATCGTCTTTCATGAGCGGAAGGAGATAATTAAAGAAATGAGTAAGACAAACAACAAATTGTAATCATTCAATTGTTTAGAAAATATAAAGATATGTTTAGAAAGTTATATATAAAGTGGTTGGTATGGAGGGGAAAGGCCATCGATATCGGATCAAATGGCAAATATCCTGGTGGGATGTTGTCAAACTTCACACCCTATGAGTTCACTTTCCGTGGATTCAGATGTGCTTCTATGGAAGGGTTGCTGCAGGGACTGAAATTTGAAGGTGCCGAGAAGCAAGCCCGGATATTCCAGCTGGTAGGAAAAGAGGCCAAGTTCAAGGGCAAGAAACGTAAATGGTGGTTAGACCAGACACTGTACTGGCAAGGTCATAAGATGGCAAGGCAGTCTGAGGAATTCATGAGCTTGGTCAAGGAGGCTTTCAATGCTTTGGCCACTAACAGAGACTTCCAAAAGACACTACTCGCAACAGGTGACAAACGCCTGTTCCATTCTATGGGAAAATCAGATCCCACCAAAACAATCTTGACAGAAGAGGAGTTCTGTAGCATATTGACGGAGGTACGTGCAAAATTGCAAAATGGAGGACTGTAAAGTGTTCAAGAGGATGTTCATCGTGCAATAATTAGTCGAGCGAAACGCCCCTTGATATTATTCTTCTTGAAATGTGGTGGATGCTATACTGATGATAACTACAGGAATTCTTTTATCCCAAAAGGAATATTTTTGAAAATATTTTTTCTGCGCATAAAAGCTGCGCACTTGCCCCTTACCTTTGCACCGTGATTACAAAAGTAAGGGGGCTTTTAACACCCCTGAACTTCTCAAAAACTATCATGAAATGATATGAGTAAAGTTGACTCACGTAAGAAACTGAACGGGGTGTACAGGCGTTGCCTGTCCGCACTGAACCAGAGCTTCAAACTCCACTACACGCCTTCTGCCGAGAAGTGCAAGAGGATTGAAGCAAAGGTTGCTGAAGAGGCCAAGGGTCGTGCTTTCGGAAGTTCCGATGAACACGAACGTTGGGTCGAGAAGCGCTTCGAGGAGCTCTACCATGCAGAGCGCCTGCGTCTTCTCAAAGACCCGTACGCAAGCCTCAAGGCTCAGATAAGGGCAAAGATGGTCTAGGCCGTCTGTCCCTTTCTGACAGCTTGCCTTCAGTTCAGAGGCTGGCCCCGCACGGGATGTGCGGACTCGCAGACAAAACGAGGGAATACGTATCCCTCCGGGCAGCAGTAAAATGCTGAGACAGTAAGGCCAATAGCTGAAGGCCTGGGAAATACGATGATATACCACTTGGATTGCAGTCGTATTGGCATGCGGCAGCGTCCAGTTTTTTTGCCCGGTAGAGTAAAACATCATCCGAGTGAACGTCACTTTAATGTCCAAACATCTATTTCTCACAGAGCCAGTATTCTGAGCAGCCGTTCACCATGCGGTGGCGGAAGCTGAAGCGGAAGTTGTTCATGGCCTTGCCTAGGACGGTGGGCGTCGCCCGCTTGGCGTCAAAGTAGGCATAGCGGTTGGCGAAGGTTGACAGGATTTCCGTCGTTCCCCACCAGCGGCCCTCGCTGTCCTTGGGCTTGCGGAAGGTTTCGTTGATCATCTCCACCAGATCAACCGTGCGCTGATAAGGCACGTTTTCCTCAATCAGCGTCTTTATTTCGTCATCGTCCAGCCAGAATCGCTCGCCACTATTAAATAGATGCAGGGCCTGCGCATAAAGCTGACGATGATTAAGATTATCCGTAAAGTCGATGTTCTTGCCAGCAGGAATGCCCACACAAACGAAGCGTCGAGAACCCGTTGGATCCACCAATGGCTGCTGCTGATTCGTGGTGCCTATAAATGATGTATAGCGACGATACTGCTTGATGGTCTTGCCGTAGGGTGGGCGGAACTTGACGTCGCTTGACGACAGCAGATACTTCAGCACAATCTGTTGCGAGTTGGTAGTCTTGTCGAACTCATCAATGTTGATCAGCGCAAACGACGTCAGCGCGATGTTCAAGTCGAACTCGTTCTTGAAGTTCAGCTTGTCGTTGTAGTAGTCGCGCAATTCTGGTGGCAGCAGAATTTTGCAGAAACGCGTCTTGCCGCAACCCTGACGACCAATCAGCAACGGCGTCAATGCATTGCCCGTCAACTGTTTGTCGCTTTCGCGCCACTGTGCCACCATACCCACCAGCCAATATTGTAGGTACTTCTCCCAATGCGGTTGACTGGTAGGCACTCGTTCCGCAAGTGGCTTGATTCGGTCCTGCCCGTCCCATTCCGGCAGACTGTCTAGCCAGGTGTTCACTGGGTCGTACTGCTCGATACGCGTAGAGTCGATAAAGCGGTTCACGTCCTGGTCCCACGACTTCAGTCCCAACTCGCGAGCCTCGATGGTCATATCGTTGCGCACCTCAGTAGTTAGCGGTTTAAACGTCTGATCCTCAGAGTATTTCATGCGATATTCGGCCACACCCGTCATGAGATTCTTGCGCATGTCGTAATTCGAGGTGAGAAACATCTCCGTCCTCATCGTCTGCAACGTCTCTTGCGGTACGCTCTTCAGCGGCTTCACCTTGTGCTTCTTCTGGTATTCCTCCACCAGGGGAATCTCGTAGGTCGTCGAAAAGACGCCTTTCACCAGTTCTGGGTCGTTGTGGAACAGCGGATGCTCCAGCGTCATACCCTGAGCGTGGGCCAATGGAATACCCTGTTCCAGCGACTTGCGAGCTATCTGCTGCAACAGTTGCATCTGACGGTCCTCGTCGGGCAAATCAAAGTATCCGCCCAATACCTCGCGCAGAATGAATACCCAATTGAAGTGGTAGGTACGCTTGACGGTTCGTCCAGGCATCAGCATGTCACTCTCCCACGAGATGGGTGTCGGCTCCGGCTGGTCGTGCTTCTCCGTATCCGCCTTGAAGGGTCGCGCATCTGGATTAAAATACATTTCAGGGTCGGCACTCAGATAGATGGTTCGCTCCAACTTGGGCTCCAGATACTCGATGTCCAGGCCAAACTGGTTCTGATACGCCCTGCGTGCCGTCTCGTAAAGGTTCTTATGGAACATCCTGATCTCTGCCTCCTTCGTAGGCAGCAGCCCTCTTCCCTCTTCCATCTTACTTCTTCCATCAGCCTTCCCAAACAATTCTCCACGGCATACAATCTTCACGCTCATGCCCGATGCTCCCAAGAACGCCATTACTGTCTCGTCCATTCTTGCTGCTTGATTCCTGATGCCGACGGCCTCCTCGTACGTCTTCAGGCCGTTCACCTCGACCACCGCTAGCCCATTGTACTTCAGCCCCTTCTGCATCTCCTTGTAGTTCACGCACTCTACGGCAAAGAGCAGTCGCGGCAGATTCACTGTATGCTGTTGGTTGTCGAGCGTAATCTGCCCGTCGTCCATCCTCTGCGGCTTATAAAACTGATATTTCAGACGCAGGTTGAACACCTTGTCTTCTTCAGGACTCTTGCGGATCATCTCTGCCAGTTCCGACAATTCGATACGTTTGATGACCTCCTTCTTTCGCGATATTTTCAATATACTTATCTTCATATTATTCAATGTTCTACTAAATAATTGCAATTAGCCTGCAAAATTACTGATTTTATTTGGTTTCTGCAAATATTTGCATAACTTTTTTCTTCTATTTTACATCTATTATACATCTACTAATTATCTATCACGATTCTACAAATCATCTCAATTTATTCCCAACGTGGGAATGTTTTATTCCCAGTCTGGGAACATTTTATTCTCAGTGTGGGAACTGACGTGTACTGAATAAGTTGACACTTTTGGAATTAAAAAAGTGTATCAGTATGCGACAAAATGGAGAAATGACAGATGAGAAAAGACTTGCATTAGTAGAAGAGTATTTGTCTTCAGGCAAGTCAA
>Ga0265298_10002971_pt1 | contig 22925 bp, 13 predicted proteins | sample AusTroGonzalo_MG_3_FD_193486 | JGI IMG/M metagenome (GOLD analysis project Ga0265298, IMG submission 193486) | Bovine rumen microbial communities from tropical cattle in Woodstock, Queensland, Australia - Gonzalo_01 | ecosystem: Host-associated > Mammals > Digestive system > Stomach > Rumen ...
GTACGGCCTTCGAAATTGCAATAGTTGTCCTTCACTACGTGAAGAAAAATCGCTTTGAGTTCTTGTACTGTCATAATGATTAGTGAATTAAGAATTCAGTTTTCAGTTTTCAGAATTCAGATTAATAATTAGTTAATATGCGGACATTTGTTCGCGGACGTTGTCATTGATGAAATCAGCGAACTCTTGGATAGTCATTGAGCCGTCTCCTTGCGGAGCGGGTTGACCGCTGGCTTCACCTCCCTGACGACGTACGCTTACCTTGCCTTCTTCGGCTTCTTTCTCGCCGACAATAAGCATGTACGGAATACGCTTCAGTTCGTTGTCGCGGATCTTACGACCCAGTTTTTCATTGCGGTCATCGACAATGACGCGTACATCTTGCGCCTCCAGCATCTCTTTCACTTTCCATGCGTACTCGTTTGATTTCTCGGAGATAGGCAGCACGACCGCCTGATCCGGTGTGAGCCACAACGGGAACTTACCGGCTGTGTGTTCGATGAGTACGGCTACGAAGCGCTCCATCGAGCCGAATGGCGCACGGTGAATCATGACCGGACGGTGTTTCTGGTTATCCTCACCGGTATATTCCAGTTCGAAACGTTCCGGCAGGTTATAGTCCACTTGAATGGTACCGAGTTGCCAACGGCGACCGAGGGCATCCTTCACCATGAAGTCCAGTTTCGGGCCATAGAAAGCCGCTTCTCCGGTCTCTTCGCGTGCCGGCAAGTTCATCTCACGGCAAGCCTCACGAATTGCGTTCTCTGCGTGCTCCCAGATCTCATCCGAGCCCACGTATTTCTCGTGATTGTTAGGATCGCGCAGCGATATCTGTGCCTCGTAGTTCTCGAAGTTGAGGGCCTTGAAGATGATGTTGATAATCTCCATGACGCGGATGAACTCTTGCTTTACTTGGTCCTGACGGCAGAAGATATGAGCATCGTCCTGCGTGAACGAGCGTACGCGGGTCAGACCGTGCAACTCACCGCTCTGCTCGTAACGATAGACCGTACCGAACTCGGCGCAGCGGAACGGCAGGTCTTTATAGGACCGCGGGCTGTTCTTGAAGATCGCGCAGTGATGCGGACAGTTCATCGGTTTGAGCAAGTACACTTCGCCTTCTTCGGGCGTCGTGATAGGCTGGAAGGAATCCTTGCCGTAGTGATCCCAGTGACCGGAAGTCATATAGAGGTTCTTGGAACCGATATGCGGCGTGATAACCTGTTGGTATCCGTAGCGCTTCTGGATCTTCTTGAGGAAATCCTCCAGACGCAGACGCAACGCAGTTCCCTTCGGCAACCAGATAGGCAGACCCTTTCCGACCATGTCGGAGAACATGAACAACTCGAGGTCTTTACCGATCTTACGGTGGTCACGTTTCTTGGCTTCTTCGAGCAGGGCGAGGTATTCGTCGAGCATGGAGCGTTTGGGGAACGTAATACCGTAGATACGGGTCATCATCGGCCGTTTCTCGTCGCCGCGCCAGTATGCCGCGGAGCAACTCAATACCTTAACCGCCTTGATATCGCCCGTACTCAGCAAATGCGGACCCTTACAGAGGTCGGTGAAGTTACCCTGGGTATAAGTCGTGATCGAGCCGTCTTCCAGTTCGGAGATCAACTCGCATTTATAGCTCTGTCCTTTGTCACCAAAGTCCTTCAGCGCGTCGGCTTTGGATATCTCGGCACGCACGATGGATTCTTTCTTCGCACGCAATTCCATCATCTTGTTCTCGATGTCGGCGAAGCAGGTGTCGTTGATTACCACACCCTCAGGGGGCATGACGTCGTAGTAGAATCCGTTCTCGATAGCGGGTCCGATACCGAACTGGATTCCCGGATAAAGTTCTTGAAGCGCCTCCGCCATGAGGTGGCTCGACGAGTGCCAAAAAGCATGTTTGGCTTCGGCATCTTCCCATTCAAACGACTGAATACTGCCGTCCTGATATTGTACTTTTATCATATCTATGTGTTGTTTTTAGCAATTCGGCTGCAAAATTACAAAAAAAAAATGAATTGTGCAAATTTATTTGCGTATGTCGAATATTTTTTGTACTTTTGCGCAGAATTTACAAAAACACGACAAATACCATGAAAAGGACTTTCTTCCTATTGATTTTGTGTGCGTGCGTATGCGCGTATTCGTTACCGGCTCTGGCATGGGGTCAGGAGGGACATCGTATCATCGCGAAAATCGCGTATGACAATTTGAGTTCGAAGGCCAAAAAAGGGGTTGACAAAGTGCTGGGTAAGCAAGGTATGATCTATTGGGCTAACTGGCCGGACGAGATCAAGAGCGATAATATATACCCGCAGAGTATTCAGGACGGTTGGCACTATCAGGATTTTGACGGCGGATTGACGGACGATGTGATTGCTGCTTCGTTGATTCTTTATCCGGAAGACGGCGGTAAGTTGTTCAAGGCTTTGGACTCTTTGGTCAATTCGTTCTGGGGAAGCGACTACGAGAACCATACCTTGCGATTCATCATTCATCTGAGTGGTGACCGGTATTGCCCGATGCATATCGCCCACAAGGATGACAAAGGCGGCAACGCGGTGAAGATGGGTTGGTTCAGCAAGCAGAATAACACCAACCTTCATTCGGTGTGGGACAGTAAGCTGATTGAATCGCAGGGCTACAGCTTCACGGAGTACGCCCAGATGTTGGAAGATATGTACGACGACCAGAAGAAAGAAATATTGGACATGAGCGATTCGGAACTGCTGATTCAGACGTATCATCTGACCGAAGCCATATACGCGTACCAGGAGACCTGGGACGGCAATACGTACCACTATATCTATCGCTGGCACGAACCTATGGAGAAGCAGTTGTATATCGCCGGTATCCGTCTGGCAAGGCTGCTAAATGATATGTATCGCTAATCGCTAATCACTAATCGATAATCATTAACAAACAATCTATAATACCATGAAAAAAATCCTTTTCTTACTACTGGGTCTATGTGCGACGGTGACGCTGTTCGCGCAGGCCAAAGTGACGGGTCATGTGATTGACGCCAAGACCGGCGAGGAGCTGATCGGCGTCTCCGTCCTGGAAGTAGGTACCACCAACGGTATTATTACCGATTTGGATGGTAACTTCTCGATTGCCGTTCCTTCGGGTTCGGAACTTCAATTGTCTTATGTAGGTTATAAGACGCTCGTATTAAAAGCGTCCACTACCAACCTCGGTGTCATCAAATTGGCGCCTGAGGCAATCGCGTTGGAAGACGTGACAATCACGGGTCAGCTGGCGCGCACGCAAGTGACACCGGTAGCGATGAGTCAGATCACGGCGCTCGACATCGAAGAGCGTCTGGCCGGTCAGGAGTTTCCGGAAGTACTGAAGAACACCCCGGGTGTACACGCTAACGGTAACGGTGGCGGTTGGGGTGACTCCGAGATCTGGATGCGCGGTTTTGACAACTCGAACGTAGCCACGATGATTAACGGTATTCCGATGAACGACATGGAAGGCGGAACGGTTTACTGGTCGAACTGGCAAGGACTGAGTGACGTGACATCCGTGATGCAGACCCAGCGTGGTATGGGTGCAAGCAAAGTGTCGGCGCCTTCGGTCGGCGGTACGATCAACATCGTGACCCGCGGTATCGATGCCAAGAAAGGCGGTACGTTGAGTTACGCGATGGGTAACGACGGGTACAACAAGATCATGTTCTCCGTTTCCACCGGATTGCGTAAGAGCGGTTGGGCAATCACCGTCATGGGAAGCCGTACTTGGGGTAAGGGATATATCCAAGGAACCGGTTTCGAAGGCTATAACTACTTCGCTAACATCTCCAAGCGCATCAACGAGAAGCATCAGTTGAGTTTGTCGGGTTTCGGTGCTCCGCAATGGCACTGGACTCGTCCGAGCGGTAGTTCGGGTGCGTTGACGCTGGCTGAATGGAATAGGGTAGCGCAATACATGCCGAGCGGTATGGACAAACGTCAATACAACCCTTCGTACGGTCTGGACAAACGCGGCGAGCAAGCCGGTACAAACTACAACCAATACCATAAACCGCAGATCTCGCTGAACCATATTTGGCAGATCGACAACACCAGTAGTCTCAGTACGGCGTTGTATACGTCCATCGGTCGCGGTTTCGGTCGCACGGCAGAGAACGGTCTGAACTCGACGTACGCCTACAGCGACCTCACCCGCGGTGCCTATAACGGCGAAGTGACCACTACGTTCCGCGACCAAGCAACAGGTATGTTCGACTACGCGATGGTACAAGATATCAACGCAGCCTCCGAATACGGTTCGGAACTCGTTCTCTGCGAGAACCGCAACTACCATAACTGGGTAGGACTCGTCTCGACCTACGACAAGAAATGGTTGGATTGCCTCGACCTGACCGCCGGCGTCGATGTACGCTGGTACCAAGGTATTCACCAAGCGGTCATCAGCGACCTGTTCGGCGGTAGTTATTATATCGATGCGACCCGCTCCAAAGTGTTGGCGGAGAACAATCCCAAACGCAATGACGATGCGTGGGTAAACGAGAAATTAGGTGTAGGCGATATCGCGTACCGCGACTACACCGGAACGATCGTACAGGAAGGCGTGTTCGGTAACTTGGAGTACGAGAAGAACAACCTCTCGGCCTTCATCAACCTCTCGGTGTTCTTCAATCATAACTGGCGTACCGACCGCTATTACTACGACAACGTCACCGCACGCGACTCCGTGCTGCGTATGGGCGGAACGGTCAAAGGCGGTATCAACTATAAGTTCGCTAAGTACCATAATGTCTTCCTCAATGCGGGTTACATCAGCCGCGCACCGAAATACCAGGCGATCTACATGAGCGTCAGCACGTCAAACGCCATCAACAACGAGGCCAAGAACGAGAAGATTGCTTCGGTGGAGGTAGGATACGGATTTGAGAACCAGTACGCGATGATCCATGTGAACGGTTATTTCACCGAATGGATGGATAAGACAATGACCAAGTACGGTAACCTCAGCGACCCGGACCAGACGCAGTTCTACATGAACATGACCGGTGTCAACGCACGGCACATGGGTATCGAGTTCGAAGCCAAAGCTCGTCCGACCAATTGGTTGGAGTTGAGTGCGATGGTTTCTTTGGGCGATTGGAAATGGGATAGCGACAGCGTTATCGGTCGCGCATACGACGAGCAGGGATTCGCCATGACCGAAGACGGCAAACAGACGACCATCGGTGCTCCCGATCATGCGTGGGCCAAGATCAACATGAAAGGTATCCACGTTGGTGGCCAGGCACAGACCACGGCTAACTTCGGCATTACGTTCAAACCGTTCAAAGGTTTCCGTATCGCCGGCGAATACTCGCTCTACGACCGCAACTACAGCTACTACTCCTTCTCGGGAAGCAACCTGAGTTTGGGTAAAGAGATGAAGATCGTGGAGCCCTACCGCTGCGGCTTAGGCGGTTCACTGGACCTCCGTGCCAGCTACTCGTTCGACATGGGACCGATCCGCGCTACCATCGCCGGAAACGTCAACAACGTGCTGAACCAATACTACATCGAGAAAGCATGGTCCGCCAATACGGCAACGCAAACCGTTTCCGAGAATACGAAGGATAATATCTACTTCTTCTACAACAAGGGACGGCAGTGGAATATACGTCTAAAATTGCAATTTTAAGGACTAAAGAATAAGGACAAAGGACAAAAGACTAAAATGAATACAATTATGAAAACAAAGCATATTTTATCCGTCGTCGCCTTAACTTTAGGACTGACGGCATGTGAGAACTATTTCGATGAGAAATATTTGGACAACGGCAACCCGCAGATCAGCGTAGTCGAGACGCATGACTACACGCTGACAGCGGACGACTACAAGACGATCGCCAACAACTCCGTAAACAAAGCGTACGCGGCGATGCAGGATTCGGTCAACGAAACGGACATCAACGTGCCGGCTTTGGCGGCGGTAGGCGAGAACGGTTATTTCAATGACATCGCTTCGGCGGATATGTACGTACCTGCGTTCATCTATAACAAGTATCCGCAGTTAGATCCGGGTTCGACCTTCAACGTGACGTACAATACGTACGAGGGTACGCCGAAGTATCTGGATTTCTACGACGCTACGATCCAATACGAGCTCACCGGCGCTAACTACAACGCTATTTGGGGTAACTGGGATACGCCGTATCTGACACCCTCGACAGAGGCGCAGTTAGTGCAGTTCTTGCCCGAAGTGGAGGACGATTGGTTGGTAGGTGTCAAGTATGCGTTCAGCAGCAAAGAACCCGCTGCAGGAGGAAAAGCAGAAACGGTGAAGGAAGTTATCTATATCTACAAAGACGGTTATCTTTGGCAACCCTACGAGTTCCCTGACGAGCCTTGCGTACGCATGTTACCGGCTGAGGCTATTGGACAGGAAGCCAAGTGGCTGGCGATCAACTTCCCCTATGCGCAGGCAGACCAGACGGTAGCGCTCATGGTCTATGACAAAGACCTCAAGCACTATGTAACGACCGAGTATAAGTTCGACGGCGAGGTATGGACCGCCAACTTGGGCGTCATCGAAGAGACGTTGTCGTTCGTGCTGAGCGAAGGATGGGCCGCTAACCTCTCGACCTATTATCGTCAGGCGATTGCCGGAGACGGGGACCAAGGCAAGATTGTGACCCAACATATCAACCTCGAGGAAGGAATCACGTTTATATGGGCGTTTAACAACTCGTACGGCATGAAGGGCAGCGCGTACTACTCCGGTCCGCATTACGGCGAAGGATGGTTTGTGACCCCGAAGATCAAACTGAAGAACTCCACTGCGCCGGCCCTCAGTTTCGAGCACGCTGTCAACTACGGCCCGACCGACGAGACCCGCGGCGAACAACTGAGCGTTTGGGTTTCCACCGACTACGTGGACGACGTCACGACCGCTACGTGGACCCGACTGCCGTGGAACGAATGGAACGGCGAGACCGGTCTGCCCGATGCCAATAGCTGGACCTTCTATAACTCCGGGCGCATGGATCTCAGCAAATGGAACGACCAAACGATCTATATCGGCTTCCGCTACAAGTCCGAACCCGGACAGACTTGCTCGACTTGGGAAGTAAAGAATATTCTCGTTAACGAACCCGAAGAAGAAAGTGAAGAGTAAAAAGTTAATAGGATGTATGTTGTGCCTGCTTGCGTTACATGCGCAGGCAGGTACGAACATACAGATATACTACGATTTCGGATCGCTGGGAACGGCGTGCGCTAATCAGCGTACGAACCGAATGACCACCACGCTGGAGTTGTTCTACCCCGATAACTGGGGCAATACGTTTGCGTTCATTGACTTCGATTATAACATCAACCCCTCCGACCCGAAGAACACGCCATTCATGGCGTACGGCGAGATCGCGCGGTGCCTTAATTTCTGGCAGAAAAGCAAAGCGAAGGACTTGAGTATTCAAGTGGAGTACAACGGTGGTCTGGGCGTCTATAAAGATGGGGTAGGAGACTTGCGCGGGTACGGCATCAACCATGCTGCACTCGTCGGTCTGAACTACTGCCTGCATACTGCGGACTACAAGAACATCTTCAACCTCGAACTGCTGTATAAGTACATCGTCGATGATTTCAACGGGATTCACAATAACGTCCCGCTGCAGTTTACCTTCGTATGGGGCTGCGATGATTTCTGTACGGCGCCGGGACTCCGTTTCTCGGGATTCCTAGATATATGGGGCGCCAAGCAGAGCGTCTATGACCGCAAGACCGGAACGTATACCGATCCGACGAAGCAGTCGTTTGTGCTCATCAGCGAACCGCAATTATGGTACAACGTAGGACGGTGGTTCAAGTGTCCTAACCTCAATATCGGCACGGAGATCGAGTTCAGTTATAACTTCACCGGCCGAGGTTTTATGTGCAATCCCTGCCTCGGTATCAAATGGTGTTTTGATTAAAAAAAAGAGCCACACGGCTCTTTTTTTCTATCAATTATCAATTATCAATTATCAATTATCATTGATGTTGCTCTCTGAGCAAATCATTGACCGTCTTAACGGGGTTGAAGGTTGATACGGGTACTTCGACGAAGATCGTATTCCAGCGACTCATCGCGCCGTTCCACAAGCCCGGCAATTCGAGTGCTAACAGTTCCTTACCGTCTTTACTCTTGTTGGAGATAAAGCCCGTCTGCGGGTCTACGTATTTCGGCAGGTCAAACGGTTTGCCTTCGAAATCACGAATCGCGCAAACGAGGTCTACCGGATTGAAGTGGGTACTCTGTTTCATCAGTTCGGGATCGCTGATCTGCGTGGACTCCAAGATCTGACAACTGATACTTCCGTCAGCTTCGCGTACAAGGAACGGACCACCACCGGGTTCGCCGGTATTCTTCACCACGCCGCACACGCGGATAGGACGATTCAGTTTCGCGCGCTCTTCGTCGCTGAGGTTCGGATCCTTGAGGGCTTCAAAAACGCGCTTCTGCTCGGTCACGAGTACGCCGGCAAGAATCTGTTTGTAGCGAATTGTATCTTTCTTCAGACGATCGGGTACGACATTGTCGATATTCTTGATGAATACGATGTCGGCGTCCTGCTGGTTGAGGTTCTCGATGAGGGCTCCGTGACCGCCCGGACGGAACAGCAACTTGCCGTTTTTGTCACGGAACGGCGTTCCATCGGGATTAGCAGCCAAAGTATCGGTGCTCGGCAGCTGCTCCGAGAACGTGATATCGTACTTAACGCCGAACTTCTCTTCGAATTTCTTGATATTATCTGCTATGTGCTGCCGGAACAAAGGCAGATGATCATGGCTCACGGTGAAATGCAGGTAAACGACCGGTTTCTTTCCGTCTTTGGCCGGCGCTACGCAATACTGTGCGCCCTCTACCAGATGCTCTAACGCGGGCGTACGCGCGCCATCGCGATATTTATGGAATAAGAGCAAACCTTTCGGCAACTCGCCATAATGCATGTCGTGAAGCAGATACCGAACCGCTTCCTGACCTTCTTTGCCAGCCAGTTGAGGACCAAAAGCAAAATGATCCTTGTGCGCCAGGAAGTCCTGAATGAACGGGGTCTCGATACCGTCCTCCAAGTACTGGAACAAGTTCTTGAACATACGGCTGGCTGCACCGGAAGCGGGGACGAACTTGAGGATCTTATGTCCTTCCGCCAAGTACTGTTGCCATGCTTCGATGTACTGTTCCTGCTCGGCGCGTTTTGGAGCCAAGATGCCCTTTTTCGTCGATGCCGGAGCTACGATGTCCAACTCGGGAAAGCCGTTACGGAAACATGCTAATTGTGCTTCTGCTTTCTCCACGGAGATGCCTCGAGCTTGCAATTGCTCAAGGTCTTGTGCGCTGAAATTACTCATGGTCATTACAATTTTAAGTTAGTATTTCGGTTAATTATGTTTCACCATCCAATATTCGATCCCCAAATCTTCCACCTCTTTTTTGTATCGCTCAAACAGCTCTAATCGCATCTCATCCGAGCCGTTGCTGCGTGCCGGGTCCGGTACCCACGGTATATCCGGATAGAGGAGTATATACAGGTCCATCGGGTATTGCTTAATCGCCTCGTCCAACCATTCGGGCCAATGACCGAACGCGTAGTCGAACCATACCTTCGTGATGATCAGCTCGGTATCGTAAATCACTAATCCCTCATCCCTAATCGCTAATCGTTCTATCTGCTTCCTCGCTATCTCGCATAACTCCTCATACGTCACCTCGGTCGTGCCTTTCCGCTCAACGTACTCGCGCGCATATTCCGGCACATAGATTCCGTTGTACTTCTGAGCCAAGTCCTTCGCCAAGGTCGTCTTCCCCGTACTCTCAGGTCCTATGATCCCGATTCGCATCATCGTGTCAACATCAGTTTGATGTTCAAGCCTACGTTGTCTGCCTTCACCGGATAGCTGGAGGAGATGAGCGGTGTTGTGCCTTGGTGGTCATAGAACAACTGCAGGTTGATCTTCTGGCTCAGCACGTAGTCCGCCGACACTTTGATGGCCAGCACTTTGTTTCCGCTTGACGCCTGCGTGATGCCTTCTTCCACTTTGCGGAGCAGCATCATGACATCTTTATAGGACACATCGACTTGCAGTTTGAGGTCGTTGCTTACTTTCTTCTGTCCGCCGTCTTTCTTCTTGGTGACGAAGTTGAGGTTCTTGATAGTGTATCCGCCGCCGATGACGAACTCGGATGTGTGTCCTTCGGTCAACTGCACGCTCGTCACGTTAAGCGCCAAGTTACGCTGTTTGCGGTATTCGGCTTTGAACGAGAGCGAGTTCTTCATCGTCATGTTGATTCCGATGAGCGGCGAGAAGGCTTCGGTAATGGTGACGTTGCTGATGTCGTACGCCGAGCTGGGCTGCGGTGCATCGTTCGTTACGTCACGCACGAAACCGATCATCTTATTCGACGGGTCGTTACCTACCCAGGTCGAGTAGGAGTTATACGAACCGATAGCGTACTTACAGGTGTAGGCATGGGTCAGCGTCACGGACTTGAAGTGGTCGCGTATCCACGGAAGTTTACCCAGCCCGTCGAACGTCACGGACCAGTTCGGCAATATCTGCAGGATACCCAGGAACGGATTGAGGTTCATGGAGGCAGCGTTGCGTCCGGTGTAGGCCGAGAGGAACGCGGGAACGAGTACATCTGCCGAACTGTTGCTGACATGACCGTGCTTGGTCGGGTCGTACTTCGTGCCTGCCGGTATATTCGCCAGGAAACCGTAGGACGGCAGCGTCGTACCGGTGTATTGGTCTTGTACGCGTCCGGTGAGTAGAGTACGGTTCGCCAAGAACCGGTCGAAGGCGCTGTTTTGGAAGTTCTCTTCCTGCGAGCCGATACGGCTGAACAGCGTTCCAATCGCTACTTGCGTGATGTTGAACGAACCGCTCAAGGTCTCCTGCGGGTCGCCGTAGGAGTATATCGTGGACATTGACTGTGCCAAGTACCGTTTGCCGTTGAGTTGGATCTTGAAGCCCGGCAGGGGCTCGAGTGTCAGTTTGATATCGAGGTCCGAAGTGTGAGCCCGCAACGAAGGTTGCACGACAGAGGTGTCGCCGGAGAGCCAGCCGTTGGTCTGCGCACGCTTCAACATGTCGCTGGGGATGAAACCGAAGGCAAAGTCAAAGCCCGGCGCATAGACGCCGTTGACCCTGCGCTGTCCCATGAAGCCCGCTTCGGGTTCGAAGCCTGGGATAGTCATGGAGTTCGTCTCACGGTAGGTCACCTGCAGACGTCGGAACATCGTACCTACGTACGCAAACATATCACCGGTTATTTGTGCCGGCGTGCGCTCGTTCGGGTCGCGCGTGGTGACGGTCACCGTCGCGTTGTCACAGCTGCTGCGCGGCGTGAGGTTGATCTTCGTGTTGCCGGCCGGCGTGAACGACACAGGGATCTTATGGCCCGCCGAGTCCACTACCGTCACGCTCAGCATCTCGCTGTTCAAGCGGTGCGTGATCTCCGTCGCTTCGCCTTTGACTAACTTAGCGGTCTGCGTATAGGTCTTGGGCTTGAAGTTCTTCCTTCCTCCACGACCCGTATAGCGTTGCGTCATCGTCTTCCAGTATTTGGACTTGCCATACCAGGTCTCAAAATTGATCGATCCGTCCACTTGCCAGGACTGCAAACTGCTGACGGTGTTACCCATATTCACGCCGCTCGAGGAAGCAGCCGTACGAGTCCAGTTATAGTTGGCGTTATACGAGCCGTTGAGCGTCAGCGCGTCCAGACCCGGGATACGGTTCAGCGGCACGTTCCATGAGGCGGTGAACACCTGCTGGTAGGTATAAGGCGAACCCCAGCGAGCCAGCGAGCGTTGAATCGTGTCGCGCCATGCTTCGTATTTGTCGTTGTTGAATTCCGCATCGAAATATTGACCTTTGAGGATCTCCGGCGTGTACTTGCCTTCATCAATGATGGCGTTCATGCCCGATTGGAAGGAGAACTTCATGTTCTTGGTCAAGTCGTATTTGAAGTCCACGTTGCGGTCCCAAGTGAAGTCCTTGCTGTAGGTCAGATCCATCGATTCGGAGGACGCGCCGGCAAGGTCACGCATGCGCATGTGGCTGAATGTACGGTGCATGTTCGTGTTGAACGCCCACGACTGCGGGAGATAGTAGAAATTCATCTCCTTGAGGAACTTCACTTTGCTCACTTTCTCCACCTTGCCGAACGGCTCCCACGGCTTCGGATTGAAGCTGTACGCATACTGGAACGAACCCTTATGGTCGGTAGTGTAGTTGACCTCCATCTCCGGTGAGTGTTCTTTCTGGCGATTGTACGCCGCGGAGATACTAAAGTTCGCCGGGTCGTAGAACATATCTTTCTTCTTCGAGTGGATATTGACCTTGAGGTTGCTTACGCTGAACGAAGTGGACTCATGGACGGTGTTGGTCATCTGCTTAATCGAGTCTTTCTCTTCCTTCGTATCGTACGTATCCATCGTCTCTTTGAGTTTGACGTCGGTGTCCAACGGGTCGTAGTCGGGGCTGGTCGTCTCGTTGCTGTACGACACGTAGAGCGGCATCTGGATCTTCGCTTTCTCGGGGAACAGTCGTCCTCCTTCGAGTGCGGCGCTGACGTTCAACTGGTAGAAGTTATCCATGTTGCGGTCGAGCACGTTGGACTCGATCGCGCCGTATCCGGCGGTCTCCAAGCGACCGGCTACGTTCAGTTGTGCGATGTCGCTCACCGCCAGCGCTGCGTTAGCCATCGCCGCTACACCGCCTTGCTCGTTGAACTGGCTCAGGCGTAACTCGTTCACCCAAACCTCACCGCTTGCCTCGTGCTGACCGTTGTTACGTACACCGATCATAATCGAGCTCACATCTTCCAGCGTCGGGTTACCGAGCACCGTGATCTTGTTCTGCGGCTTGTCGTTCTCCTCGTCGTAGATGACATACGGGATCGTGTTGCTGACACCCGCGTTGCCGGCCCGTTTGGCTTTGTTACGCGATACCTTGGCGTTCGTCAGCGCACGCAGCGGGAAGTCAAACATGTTCTCCTGTGGCCATACGAGTGCGCGATCCACTGCCGAGTTGTTATTGTATTGCCCCGGTGCGGTCAGATGCAGCGGGATCTCGTATTCGTAGTAGTTATTACGCAAGTCCGTACCCAAACGGATGAAACAGGTCAAGTCGCCGTCTTTCAGTTCGGGGTCCTCTGCTAACTGCTCGGCGTGAACGAACATCTGCAGGTTCTTGTACTGGCGGATGTCGTAGCCCGTGTTCTTGTACATTGCCCTTGCGTCATGCGGACTCAGGCCGCGAATACGCAGAACCATCGCCTGCTCGTTCTGGGCAATCAGCTGCGCCTGACCCGGGTCGGTCTGACGGCTTACGCCCGGAGGCAGCACGTAGTTGATCGGCGTACGGGTACTGTTCTCTTCGATATTGACTGTCTGCACATCGATCGAAGCGCCGGCGTTGACATGCGCACCGACCGGAGCCAAGTCACGCGTGTACTGACGCCAATCGCCGCGAACCAAGTCCAAGGTCGCGAAACGCAAGTGCGTCTCTTTCTCAAAGCCCGTGAGATACATACGCATGAAACGGATCGATTTCCAGTTACGGATCGAACCGATCTTCTGCACTGTCGCGCTATCGCCTTTCAAAGGAATCTTGAACTGATACCATGTCACATCGGTCGTCGTTCCGTCGCGCAGCGTCACTTGACGCACTTTCTTCTCCGTAATATGCTGACGACCGACCTCCATCATGTCGGGACGAAGAATGACTTTGTATTGGTAGTACTTCTCGTACTCGTTGAGCGTGTTGTCTTGGTTGATATCCTCGATATCCGGCGTCAGCGTCGAAGCCGTACCGTAACTCTCCGTCTGCTGTTCGGTCGCAGGCGAGTTGCCTTCCGTACCGTTGTAGTGCTTGTAGCGGTCGAGAATCGACACTTCTTCGGCATCGAAATCCGAACCTCTGTAGTAGTGGAAATTATCGCCGGCAGGGTCATTACGGGGCGAGAACCGGTCTTCTCCCCACGCGTTCCATACAGCAGCCGACACTTTGGATTGCAGTTCGGTCAGGTAGGTACGGTACGCCGGCCAGTTCTTCTCCTCTTCCGTCTTCAGACCGTTCAGACCGACGTCTTGCATCTCGCGCGAACCCGTTTCGTTGCTGAACGCCACGACGGTGCTCGTCGTACGCGGCACGTAGCCCCAGATCGTCGAATCAACACGACCCTTGTCTTCCGCGGACACAGGCAAGCCGTGCTCGAACGCTTTCTTGCCGTCGCGTAAGATATCCTCGCTCACGTCACCGAGGTTGATGTACAACTCGCCGTTGTAGCCGTCAGGGTTCGTCAGCGCCGGATCCATCAACCAGAACTGGATATATTCGATATTCGCTTTCTCGAAGTCCGTATTGTCCAACCGGCGCATGAGACCACCCCAGCGTTTCTTGGGGTCGGTCAAGTGTCCGTCGGCGCCCATCTCGCTCGCGCTGATGTTGTACTGTCCGCGGTCGGAGGGGTAGTAAGCTAAGTTCAGTACCGCTAACTTGGTATCTACGTTGCTCGCTTCCTGACGATTCGGGTAGATCTCGTCCTGATAAACGATACGCGTACGGTGGTCACTGAGTGCCGCCAAGTCATTACGGATATGAGCCGGCGTGTTCGATTGCGGGTATCCGAAGATAGGATCGACGGTGAACCATGCAAGATGCGCACGGTTCTTGTTGTAGTCCGTACGGTTGATCTCTTTCGACTCGGTGAAGACGGTCGGCGTCGAAGCCAAGAACCAATAACTCGGGTAGTGAACGTCGATGTTCGTCGTCGTGTTCTCAAAATCGTCTATGTACGATGTTCCGACCGAACCGACATCATTCGTATGGCCCGGGATCAAATGCGCAAACTCGGCGTTGATAGAGAAAGTAGAAGGAGCTGTAGCGGTAATCCAAGGAATCTGGTCAATGGCATTGGTCAACCATTGCATCTCCGTCTTCCATGCACCGTTGACGCCCCATATCGTGTTCGCCAGCGGCTCTGAACCCGTGTTCACTTTGGTGGTCAGCGGCCGCTCGCGCAAGTGCATGATCGTACCGCCTACGACGAGGTCTTTGTTGAACTCGTACTCCAAATGCGCACCGAACAGGCTCTTGCGCTGCATGGAGAAAGTCGATTGGTTCTCCAGTTTGACATCGACGTTCGTGCCGGACTCTAAGATCGAACTATTGAGGATCGTCACCGTTCCCATCGTGTAATCGACGGTATAATCGACGTTCTCGATGAGGGTCGCACCGCCGGCGGTGACGGTCACCGAACCGCGCGGAACGTTCATCGCGCCCAAACGGATCTCACTGCCGTTCGTACCTTTGTACTTACCCGTCAAGTGGAACTTGTTCTTCTCGCTCAACTCCTGCGCTACGACGAGCGTTGAATCGTACAACTCGGGGAAGCAGTATTTGGCGGTCAGCTTAGGATCGTTACCCAAGGCGCTGGCCAAGTGGCTTCCGAAAGGCTCCAGAACCGGGAAGAGGATCTTATCGCCCGACGAATAAACGGTCAGTCCTTCGAGGAAGTCAAACCGTCCGTCCGGGCTGGCGTTGTTCTTCTGGTCCAAGCGGTCGAGGTTCATCACGCGGATGAGTTGCTTGCCGCTGATCGGGCCTTCGTTGAGGTATTGTACGTCCGTTCCCACCGAGTCGTTACGGTAGGTCACGTATAGTTCGAACTTATCGGATTGGATACTCGTCGCGCCCAGCGCGTAGATATTCTTCATCATGAGGTCCCACGTACCGCGTTCTTTGAGCCCCGGCGCGTTGGCACTCGATTTCAGCATCTTCAACGCCAGCGCGTTCGGCGCACGCAATTCCTCGCTACCGTCTGTCGAGAACTCACCGACTTGGTACACACGACCGTTGTAACTGTATTCGTACGCCACGGCGAGTACCTCGTCTTGGTTCAGCGCCGATTTGAGAGAGATGTATCCTAATGCGCTATTGAGCGTATATTCGCTGGTGGTCAGCAGACGTGCCGACTCGATCTTATCGAAGTCCGTTCCGCCTTCCATGCCGTTCAGTCCTTCCAGCGCCGTACTCGTCTGCTGCAAGTCGCGGAAAGGTGTCGCACGCACGGACTCATATAGGGTGTTCGCGCTGTTATCCGGCGCTGCTTTGGCGGCGCCGCCCCAAGACAACTGCGTATGGTCGCTACTCTCACCAAGGTCCGTGAAGGCGACGATGTTACGCGCTTGCTCGTAGTTGCCGCGCTTATTGGTGATCCATACTTCAATCTTGTTGATCTGTACGCCCGAAGCGATATACGGCGCACTCTGCATAGATTGCTCGTAGTGGTCACGGAAGAAATGGGACAGGAAGAAATGGCGGTTCTCGTCGTATGCATCGCCGCTGATGTCGAACTTGGTCATCTGCGCGCCGCCCTGGCTGCTCACCGTCTGAGCCTGACTGTTCTGCTGCGAGATAAGGGCCTGGATCTTGAACTTACCGAATTTCAAGTTCGTCTTGATACCGAACAGCGCCTTGCTGCCGCGGATCAGCGAACTCGGCAAATCCATCGTCACGTTACCCGCCTCGATGGATTGGATGATATCGTCCTCCTCGCCTTTGTAGTTCAACTTGAGGTTCTGCTGGTCAAACGAGAATGAGGCCTCGGTGTTGTAACTCATGTTGAAGTTCAACTTGCTACCCACCTTACCTTGGATACTCGCCTGAATCTTCTCGTCGAAATCGAAGATGTTATTGTTTCGCGCGCGAACGGTCAGCGACGGATTGGCTATGTACTGATGCTTGAATCCGAACAGCAACTCCGCGCTACCTTGCATCTTGAGTTGAACACCACCCGGACCGAACACTTTGTCTGCCGGACCGATGTTGAACTTCATGTCTGTGATGTCGAACTTGGTCTCGTTGTTGTGCTCGACCTCGCCTATCTTCTGCTGCCAATAACGGTGCATGATCTGCCGCTCGGCGTAGTGGTTGTACTCGTCTTGCGTCATCATGTACGGCGTGGTGATATCCGTGTCGCCTATCTTGGTGCGAATGATGTATCGACCGCTCTCCGGCTGGTACTCCACCGTCGTGGTGATGTTCTCCGGATCCTGCAAGTCCAACGAACTCTTCGGCGCGCTTAACTCGCCGTAGTTCTGTGCACCGAGTTGCTTTACCTGCGTCGGCGCCCACAGCGCACTATCCGTCAGCGTCACGATATCCGCCGCCTCCTCAGGAGTCCTATCTCCGTCAGTCGACTTTGTCGACGATCTGTTAGACGATTTATTCGACTCCTGACTCTTGGCTCTTGACTCTTGACTCTTCTTCTCCGCTTCTTCCCGCTCTGCTTTCTCCTTCGCCTTCTGCGCTTTCTCCTCCGCTACCAACTCCTTGAGCGTTTTCGGCTTCGTCTTCTCCGCCGGCGCCGTAGCCTCCTGAGCCGCCATCATCCATGGCAGCCATGCAAGCAATACTATATATAGAAATTTAATTTTCAATGTCTAAATGACCAAATAAATGAACAAATTGTAAATGACCAAATGGTAAATGTTAAAGCATCGTCAGCGCCTTGCGGATCACCGCTTCGACACTCAATCCCGGCTCGGCTTTCAATATCTTATCTACCGCCTTGCCGCTGGCGTTCGCTGCAAAGCCTAACATCGTCAGCGCGCTGATGGCTTCCGCCCGTACACCATTCATCATTTCATCATTAAGCGAAGCGTCACCATTAAAGAGCTCGGTGGGATCCCCGCCGAGATCCAGTTTCAGTGCCTTGTCCTTCAGATCCACGATGATACGCTGCGCTGTCTTCGGGCCCAAGCCTTTCACTTTCGCCATGCCTTTAGCGTTACCTGTTGCAATGAGCATACGCAACTCCTCTGCCGAGAAAGCCGACAGGATCATTCGCGCGGTGGAAGCGCCTACGCCGCTCACCGTCAGCAGCAATTCAAACAACTGCCGCTCGGTCTTCGTCACAAACCCGTACACCTCATGCGTATCTTCCCGTATGATCTCCGAGATGAAAAGCTTCACCATTTCACCATTTGCACCATTAAGCGCAGCGTCACCATTAGCCTCCTTCCCCACGAGGGCAGAGTACGTCGGCAGCGTGATCTCAATCCCGTACCCCACGCCGGCAGCCTCTATAACTGCCTCTGTCGGGTTCAATTCCGTCAATATTCCTCTTATATAATCTATCATATGCGTGTCGCGTATGCCTACAGGCACACAAAAAACCGTGCAAAGGTACAACAATTATTTGGAATATGCAAATAAATTAGCAAAAAATCTCGCGCTTGTGCTCTTTTTTTTGCACATATGAAAAAAAAGTATTAACTTTGCACCCAAATTGAAATGAAAGTGTTGCTAATCATATCGAGTGTCGTCTTGTTGTTTGCCGGTATTACTCTGGCAATTTTGTCGCACCCTGCTTTCGGGTTGTGGCGACATGTGTCGAAAGAACGGATACAGGCTTCGCAGAACTACAGAGACGGCATGTTTCAGAACCAAGAGCCGACACCGCAGTTCACGGGAGACACTGCGAGCACGACCGGTACCTTATGGCGCTTTTTGACCAACAAAGACACGCTCCGTGTGCCGCAAGAACCGATACCTACGGTCAAGACTGACTTGAGGAACCTGCCTGTCGATAGCGATTGGCTCGTGTGGTTTGGTCACTCGTCGTATCTGTTCTGCTTGGCCGGCAAGCGATACTTGGTGGATCCGGTGCTCAAAACCGAGTTCCCTTCTTCGTTGATGCTCAAAGCATTCCCGGGGACAGATATCTACCGGCCTCAAGACCTGCCGGATATCGATGTGCTCATCGTCACGCATGAACATTGGGATCATATGGACTATGCGACCCTGCGCGACCTCCGCGACCGCGTCAAACACGTCATCTGTCCCCTCGGCATCGCCGATTACCTGCGCTATTGGGGGTACAAGGATGAGCTGATCACAGAGATGGATTGGTATGAGAAAGAGAATGGAATCACCTGCCTGTCGTCTCGTCATTTCAGTAATCGTCTGCTCGGTAAAAGCAATCAGACACTCTGGGCGTCGTTTATGGTGGAAGCCGGTGACCGCAAGGTCTATATCGGCGGTGATGGCGGTTATGACAAGCGTTTTAGCGAGATACACGAACGCTTCGGAGCTGTGGACCTTGCTATCCTGGAGAATGGCCAGTACAACGCCAATTGGAAATATATCCATACTACGCCGGAGGACCTTGAAAAAGTCATCCTCGACCTCCAAGCTAAGCAGGTCTTTACCGTCCACCATGACAAATTCGCCCTCTCCGTACATCTGTGGTACGAACCGGACAGCGTAGCACACAACCTTGCTGCCAAACACAATATCCGCCTTTTGGACGCTCCGATAGGAACCGTGGTAAACTATTAGACCCCATCGTTTCTACACGTCACATAGCCAAAACACGCTAATATGAAGAAGCCAATTGATTAATCACCATGCCCTGTCCGCATAATATAATACTTGATTTTGGAGGCGTGCTGATGAAGCATGACAAGGCAGGGTGTCTGAATGACCTTCGACAACTCATGTCAGACGAGGACATAACGAATGTTCTCGGCTTCGGAAATGACAAAGATGATACCTTACGGGCACGGTTCGAAATAGGGGCATGTGATACGCGATATTTCTTGGATCAAGTGCTGCGGCTTTGCAAGCCCGGCACAACGGAGCAACAAGTGATAGACGCATGGAATAAGATACATGCCGGCATTCCGAACGAAGCATGGGAAACGATCAGGAAATGGCGCGCCAAGGGGTATCGCACCTATCTCATGTCGAACACAGACGCCATTCATTGGCAGCATACTTTGTTGCTCTATCGGCAGCAGATTGAGAGTCTGTTTAATGGTGTGTTCTTATCCTTCGAACTGGGGATGACGAAACCCGCCCAGACGTTCTTCCTGCATGTGGCGAATGCGATTGAAGAAGGGTCGACTTCATTTGTGGATGACATGGAAGCAAACCGCCTTGCCGCACAACAATTCGTCGGCTGGCATACATGCGCAAGTATAGACGAACTAAAACATTAACCACCATGCCCTGTACGCAGAAAGCTCTATATATCGTCCTGATCTATCTTGCGTTTGTCAATGTAGTGACGTTCGTCTTGTACGGCATCGACAAGTGGAAAGCTCAACGGTCTAAATGGCGTATTGAGGAATCGACCTTGCTCTGGTGGGCTGCGGCCGGAGGAAGTATCGGCGCTTTGTTCGGCATGAAAGCATGGCATCACAAGACATTGCATAAGAAATTCACATGGGGCATTCCGGCTATATTAATAGCGCAAATAGCGATAATAGGTGTAATCATTTATTTAAAACAATAAAGAGACATGGAAATAAAACAATTCATACGCACTCAATGGCAGGCTTTCAGGGCGTGGCAGGAGAATCCGAGGACCTATCGGATGGATGAGACCGAGCACGTGTGCAACAACTGCGGGCATACTTTCAAGGGCAATTATTGTCCGGTATGTTCCCAGGATGCCCGCCACGGTCGTATTGGTTGGCTCACCCTTTGGGAGGGAATAGGGCAGTTATGGGGCATCGAATCGCGGTCGGGTATCTATACCCTCTGGCAACTGCTTTGGCGTCCCGGATATCTGGTACGCGATTACATCAGCGGCAAGCGGCAGGTTAGTTATCCGCCTGTCAAACTGCTGTTTATCTTGGCGGCGATCATAGCGGTAATTCAGTATTTCTTCCCTGTGCCCGTGAAAGAACCCGTGGTCTCCGGATTCCGGTATCTGGACTCCGCATTGTCCTGGTTGCAGAATCATGAGAACATCAATGCTTTGCTCTCCGGTTGTACGTTCATACTGCCGACGTGGTGGTTGTTCCGCAACGCGCCGCGTTACCCGCATCATACTATCCCGGAGGGATTCTTTGTGCAGGTGTACGTGGCGATATTATCGTTTCTCTTCGCTTCTATTTTTGCTGAATCAACGACCCTGGCGGTAACGCTGAGTTACGCGTATATGTACATTATCTACAAGCAACTTTTCGGCTACGGCTATTGGGCTACATTATGGCGATTGGTGCTAAGCGCAGTGCTGAGTTTCGTGGCGTTGTTTGTACTTATTATCATAGGCTTGACGATTAGCGAGTTGCGTCAAAATAACCTCTATACGCGTACCAACGAGGGTGCAACCACGGATATCTTCTATGTCTGCTCGACGGAGACTGACGATTGGGTTAATGAGCAAGGTGATACCGTGCATTTTGCGGATATGAGCAAAACCGCGCATCGTGCAGCCCTGTATGGCGAGATGCTTGGCGTAGCTTCGCTTGTTTGTCCGGAGAACTGCAATTTCTATGCGCCCTATTACAATCAGGCGACGATAGAAGGCTTACTGCGCGATACAGCCCTCTGCGAACAGCGTTGTGCCCAAGCCTCGGAAGAGGTCATTCAGGCGTTTGACAACTACATGCAGCTTAAGAATGAAGGCCGGCCGTTTGTTCTCATGGGCTATTCACAAGGCGGATATGCAGTTGTGGAGCTGCTCAAACACCTCACCGCCGAGCAGGCCTCGCGTATGGTGGCAGCCTACGTGATTGGCTATCAAGTAACGGAGAGCGATCTGCAACACCCGAATATCCGTGCCGCACGGAGTGCTACCGATATAGGCGTGACGATTTGTTATAACTCGGTTGCTTCGCCGGACGCCGAGATACCCATCCTGAGCGGCCAAACGGCCATCGGTATCAACCCTGTCAACTGGTGTACGGATGCAACGCCGGTAACGTATGTCTATGACTACGACGACGCCAACGACACGCTCATGGCGACCTTGGATACCCTCTCGCACCTCACGGTCATTGAGGGTTATGATGGCCGGTGCCCGATGCTTCCCTTCGTGGGCAAAGAGGGCAATTACCATTGTCTGGAGATCCCGCTGTATTACCGTTCGCTCAAACAAAATATCGCCTTGCGCTGCGAAGTCAATCACGGCACCGATGTACAACACGATCATCGAACATATTGAACTTGACCGTGAAACCCGAAGTGTGCGCAAACACGGACAGGAGATCCATCTGACCGGACTCGAATACGGACTGTTGGATTTTCTTTCGGCGCACCCGAATAAGATCTGCACGAGACAGGCGGTGTTAGACCATGTCTGGGGAGATCGTTTTCAATACGATACAGGCACGATCGATGTCCATCTGAACGCCTTACGTCGTAAATTGGGGTGGGGTAAGAAAGAACCGATAGAGACCATTCGAGGTGTCGGATTCGTATTCCATGTCGAGCAAAAAGTAACGCATTATACCATTGATTTGCAGGCGTTTCTCACGGAATGGTTACGCAGCCGAGAGACGGAGATCCAAGCCAAAGGTCTTGCCGCACAACTGCACTTGACACCCTTTGTGAACGAGATTACCATTGAACCTAAAGCCTTACGAGATATGTTAGACAGCATCCTCTCCGCACTGCTTCCTTCTGCGCAACCGGGAGTATTACGTCTGTCTTCAAAACTGACCTTGCGATATTTTATTTTGTCATTGGACTTGAATGGGACTGTCAACGAGTTGCGTATCCCTATTTTGGGGGATTTTAATGCATCTTAAGAAAATCTTAAGCGAAGTTTAAGAAAAAAGCAGTACCTTTGTCGCCGAATTTTGAAAATTATGCGTACAAAGGTACTATTTATATGTTTATTGCTTTCCGGCGGAATGCTTGCGCAAGTGAGCGAGGGTATCGAGAAGAACAAGGTCTATCAAGGTTTCTCGGGCGGCATGATGCTGCATACCGGATATCTGTTTGGTCAGGACGGTAATGCCCCCAAGACCGCGGACGGTCGTCTTTGTAGTCCGCAAGGTGCGTTATTCGGTATCGGAGGAGCCTTGCGTGTGCATCTATGGAAACATCTTCGGACGGGTTTTGAAGGCTTCGTGAGTACCATGCAGAGTGGTATGACCGATTGTCATGACGTCCTTAAAGACGGCA
>Ga0265298_10002972_pt1 | contig 22894 bp, 25 predicted proteins | sample AusTroGonzalo_MG_3_FD_193486 | JGI IMG/M metagenome (GOLD analysis project Ga0265298, IMG submission 193486) | Bovine rumen microbial communities from tropical cattle in Woodstock, Queensland, Australia - Gonzalo_01 | ecosystem: Host-associated > Mammals > Digestive system > Stomach > Rumen ...
ACTGCAGGGATGCGGGCAGGTAGGCCGTTACTTGGGGGACCAGTTCCCTAACGAAATCGCCAATGGGGTTTGTTACGGAGGGTACGAACATAGGCTACCTGTCAATTTCGGGAATCACCGGGTCCAGGGTGGCAAGGATGGTCACCAGGTCAGAAATCTTGTGACCCTGGACCATCTTGTTGAGGGCGGCGATGTGGGGGAAACTGGGCCCCCGTGTGTGGATACGGTAGGGCTTTTCGCCGGTGGTGGCGGCCACCACGTAGGTGGCATAAAGGCCCTTGGCGGTTTCGATTTCGCTGTAGTAGCGGCCCACGGGGAGTCGCACCGGTTTTTCCTTGGAACGCCAGGGGCCTTCCTTGGGGAAGCGGTCCACGCACTGCCGCAAAATCTTCATGGACTCGTGGATTTCGGCGATGCGGACCTTGTAGCGGTCGTAGCAGTCCCCGTTGTAGGTCACGGGCACTTCAAAGTCGAAGGAGTCGTAAATGCTGTAGGGGTTGGCACGGCGCACATCGAAGTTCACGCCACTGGCCCGGAGCACGGGACCGGAACAGCCGTAGGCGATGGCGTCTTCTTTAGAGAGTACGCCGATACCAACGCTTCTTTCCAGCACCACGATGTTCTTGGAAAGGAACCGCTCGTAGTCCCGCATGGTGTCTTCCATATGGGAGAGGAATGCCTTGACCCGAGGGATGAAGGTTTCGGGCACGTTGTCCCGAGAGCCGCCCGGCCTGAAGAAGTTGGTGGTCAGGCGGGAGCCGGTCACCTCTTCCAGGATGTCGTGAATCATTTCACGTTCCTTGAAGCCGTAAAGCAGGCAGGTCTGTCCGCCCAAGTCACCGCCAAAGCAGGCGAAGAACACCAGGTGGCTGGCGATGCGGCCCAGTTCCTGCAACATGATGCGGATGTATTCTCCCTTTTCGGGGACGCCCACGTTCATGCCCTTTTCAAGGGCGATGACCACCCCCAGGTTGTTCTGGATGGCGGTGAGGTAGTCCTGACGGTCGCTCAAGGCGATGTACTGCAGGTAACTCAGGGATTCCGCCTGCTTTTCCATGCCGCGGTGGATGTAGCCAAAGTGGGGCACCAGTTCCACGATGGATTCCCCGTCCATACGGAGGGCGAGACGCAATGCTCCGTGGGTACTGGGGTGCTGGGGACCCATGTTGATAAAGAATTCTTCGGTGTTGGTTTCCCGCAAAATGCGGAATCCTGGAGGCAGTTGTCCTATCATTAGGGCCTCCTTATCATTTCCGGATGGGTGAAGTCCTTGCGTAGCGGGTAGCCCACAAAGTCGTCATCCAGGAATATGCGACGCTGGTCAGGGTGTCCCTTGAAGTCGATGCCGAACATGTCGTAGACTTCACGTTCCTTGAATTCCGCCGCCGGGTACAAGTGGCTAATGGTGGGGGCCTGCGCCAGCAGTGCCGTGGGCCGGTCCTCTTCGGGAATGGAAAAGTCCTTTTTCAGTTGCAGGCAAAGGAACAGCTTGTGGCCGTGTTCCATGCTGCGGAACTGGGACACCACGTCAAAGTGGTCATCATAGTCAATGGCGGTGATGTCGATAAGGTAGTCCATGTTCAGGGAGGGGTCGCCCTTGATGAATTCCACCATGGGCAGGTAGTCTTCAGGGTTGACCATCACCTCTAACGGCCTATCCGCGGGCATGGAGGCCACCACGTCTTCAACGGGGTCTTCGCTATGGGTGTGTACTGTTACCGCGGGGAACTTGGCCCGCAGTTTCTCGAAGATTTCGGACTGCTTTAGTCCCATGCGCTTGAAGGGCACGCGTTCCACTTCGGGGAATTCTTCCTTCTTGACACGGATGGGCTTGAAACTGCTCTTGTAGTCGGGATTTTCTTCCTTGAACTTGGCACGGGCTTCCGCCATCTCTTCGTCCTTGATGCGCTCCAGGGCGGCCCAGGTCTTGGCGGCTTCGCGGTAGCGGTCCATGGTGCTCACGTCCTTGGGGGAACCCTCGTGCCAGGGCTCCCTGCAAGTCTCTTTCAAGATCTTCTCGCGTAGGGTGAGCAGTCCGTGGAAAAGGGCCTCGGGGCGCGGCGGGCACCCGGGGACGAACACGTCTACGGGAATCAAGTTCTGGGCGCCGCGGACCACGGAGTAGTTGTCATAGATGAAGGGCCCCCCGCTAATGGTGCAGGCGCCCATGGCGATGGCGTACTTGGGGCCGGGAATCTGTTCCCACAGCATCTGGATGGCAGGCGCCATGCGGCGGGTGATGGTTCCCGCTAAAATAAACAAGTCCGCCTGTCTGGGCGAACTGCGGAATACTTCGGAACCGAATCGGGCGATGTCGTAGCGGGCCATGGAACTGCTCATCATCTCGATGGCGCAACAGCTGGTGCCGTAGGTAAGGGGCCAAATGGAATTTGCACGGGCCCAGTTCACCACGTAGTCGATGGCGTTGACTACGTACTTTCCACCGGGGATGGGGTCTAGAATCTTTGGAGCAAGGTTGATTATTCCCATTTGAGAATTCCTTTTTTCCAGGCGTATGCCAAACCTGAAACCAGGATGGCCATGAATATCACTAGGTCAATGACTACCACCGTGGGGACCAGGGGCGTGTTGCCCGCCATGATTTCCTTGTAGTTCATGAGCACGGGGTAGAGGAACAGGGCTTCGATGTCAAAGACCAGAAAAAGCAGGGCGAACAGGTAGTAGCCCACCTTGAACTGGATGCGGGCATTGCCGATGGTCTCCATGCCGCATTCGTAGGGGGCCATCTTGTTCTTGGTGTTCTTGGTGCGGTAACCCAGCAGGAGTCCCGTGACGGTGGCTGCCGCCGCGATGAACGCCCCCAAGAAAAGAAAGATCGATAAGATGATATACTCAGACATAATCGTTACACATTAGTAGAAGTTCTGCAACTCCTGTATAGTTCCAAAGAGGGTGTTGCCTATCTGGAAGCGTTCCGACACGTGCTTCAGCAGTTCTCTAAATTCCTTGATGGTGGCACTGGACATGGCGGAAAGTTTTTCCTGGATGGAGGAGACGAACCCGTGTTCGGCCGGTTCCGCCTTCATGCCCTGCATATTGGTACTCCAGTCGTGGAGCATGTTGTCCGTGTCGATACGGGCGATAATGTAGCGGGTGGTGGAAAGCAGTTCCTGCAAAAAGTGCACCAGGAATATTTCCTCTTGCAGAATGCCCCAGCGCTTGTCCTTGGAGTAGAGGGTGGCATGGTCCGCCTTGCCGTAAAAGATGGCGGCCTGGGCGTAGTCCAGACAGGTGTTGATCTGCCTGGCGTAGCGCTTGATTTCTTTTTGCAGGTTGCTGAACCATTCCTGGTCGAACTTGCTGTCCTTGGTGCTGGAAGATTCGGAATAGTCGTTGGGCAACAGCGCCCTGAAGGCGTAATACACTTCTTCGTAGTAGCGGTTGCGCATGCGGCAGTTGAAGGCGCGGTTCTTTAAGGTGTAGTCGCTGTGGTGCAGGGGCGTAATCATGATTTCTTGACCTCCCTGACTCCGTCAATTTGCTGGATCTTGCGGGTAATGGAATCCACCTGGTTCTTGCGGAAAGCCTTGAACTCCATGCGGATTCGGCCAAAGGACTGCTTGCTGACCACGCTCATCTGGTCTAAGAACAGGTCCTCGTCCTTCAGTTCCTTCAAAATGTCGTAGGTGATGTTCTTGCGGTTGTCCGTCTCGATAATCAGGTGGGTGGTAAAGGGCTCGGAAAGGTCTGGGCTCCACTGCACGGGAATCTGCTGCTCCACGGGGAACTTCTTGAGGTTGGGGCACTTGAGGGAATGTACCTCGATGCCTACCTGCGGGCGCATGACACCCACGATCTTGTCTCCGGGCACGGGGCCGCAACAACTGGCAAAGTGTACCACCAGGTTGGTTTCCTGCCCGATTTCCAGAGGCATGTCGTCTTGTACGGGGCTCTTCTTGTCCTTGTTGAAGGTGGGGAAGAACCGTAGGGCGTTGGCTTCCTTGGGGATGCTCTCACCGCCGTTGAGGAAACGGTGGATGTCTTGCAGGGGGAGTTCCCCTTGGCCAAGCCGCTCGTAGAAGGTGTCGATGTTGGGAGCACCAAAGTGCTTTGCAATTTTTTCTTCCGAGGGGAACTGGTCCTTTTCCATCTTGGAAACGCGAAGTTCCCGGGTCCAGATTTCACGGCCCAAGTCCCTGGCCTGCTGCAGGGTGCTGGTCTTCATCCACTTGCGCAGTTCCTGCTTGGCCTTGGCGGTCTTTACCATCTCCAGCCATTCGGGGCTGGGCTCCTGGGTGGGACTCTTCAAAACTTGTATGGTGGCTCCGTGGGGCACGGGCTTGTCCAGGCTCACCACCTCGTCATTGATGCGGGCCCCAATGCAGTGCAGGCCCAACTCCGTGTGCACGGCAAAGGCAAAGTCCAAGACGATGGCTCCGTCGGGGAGTTCCACAGAGGTTCCCTTGGGGGTGAATACGGTCATGCCTTCGGGTTTCAGGTCCACCTTCAAGAAGTCCAGGTATTCCTTGGAGTCCGAAATCTCGGATTGCAACTTGACCATGTGGTCCAACCACGCCAGTTCCTCGCCCTCGTGCTGGGTTTCCAGCTTGTAGGCCCAGTGGGCGGCAAAGCCCTTCTCTGCCGTCAGGTCCATGTCCTTGGTACGGATTTGGACTTCCACCATCTTGTTCTCGGGTCCGATAACCGTGGTGTGGATGCTCTGGTAAAGGTTGGGCTTGGGGGTGGCGATGTAGTCCTTGAAACGGCTCTGCAGGGGCGGCCACAGGTTGTGGACGTAGCCCAGGGCCAGGTAGCATTCGGGAATGGATTCCACGATAATGCGGATGGCGAAAATGTCGAAGATGTCTTGGAACTCGCAGCCCCGGCTCAGCATTTTGTTGTAGATGCTGTAGATGTTCTTGGTGCGGCCCTGGATGGTGCAGTCGAAGTCTTCCAGGGCCATCTTGATTTGCAGAGGGCCAATAACGTCCTGGATGTACTTCTCTCGGGCTTCCTTGTTCTCGATAAGGGCGTCCACCAACCTCTGGTATTCCACCGGGTTCACGTACTTGAAACTCAGGTCTTCCAGTTCGGTCTTCAGTTTGTAAAGACCGAAGCGGTGGGTAAGGGGCACGTAGATGTCCAGGGTCTCTTGGGCGATAGCCTTCCTCTTTTCAGGCTTCATGTACTGCATGGTCCGCATGTTGTGGATGCGGTCCGCAATCTTGATCATGATGACCCGGGGGTCCTTGGCCATGGCGGCAATGAGTTTCTTGTAGGTCTCCGCCTTGCGGGCGGTCTTGCTCTCTTGCTGGGCGGCGGTAATCTTGGTGACGGCGTCCACCATGAAGGCGGTATCGTCGCCAAAGCGTTCCGAAATTTCGGCCAGGGTGTGGGGGGTGTCTTCCACCACGTCGTGGAGGAGCCCCGCCAGCACGGTGGCCTGGTCCTGCTTCAAATCAGAAAGGATTTTGGCGACTTCGTAGGGGTGCTCCGTGTAGGGCATGCCACTCTTGCGGTATTGCCCGCTGTGGGCCTCCGAAATAAAGACAATGGCATCCTCCAGAATCTCGCGGTTCAGCTCGGGATTCTTCTTGAGCAGCACGTCCACAATGTGGGTCTGGTTGGATGTCAGTTCCTGTTTCGCCATTATCCACAATTTATTATAAAATCGGGGCAAAAAACGGCGTTTTTTTGAATATAAGCCAAAAATAAGGTGTTAAAAACATTTTTCCCCAAAGGGAAAATGACACAATGTGTAAAAACCCCATTTGGGGCTTTCGTGGGGTGTAAAAGACGGAAATTTTGGGATGAAAAGTGCCGCGGATTACAGCGCGGAAACCACCTGCTCCAACCGCTTTTTGGCGGGGGAGTCTTCCATGACCATGAACAGTTCCCTGGCGAAGGCCCGGGTCAAAAGTTCCTTGGCCTTTTCCTTGGGGATACCCCTGCTCACCAGGTAGAAAAGCTGGTCGGCGTCCAGTTCGCCACAGGTGTTCCCGTGGGTACATTCCACGTCGTCATGGTAGATTTTGAGCACCGGCTTTACCGACACGCTGGAATCCTCGGAAAGCAGGATGGTGTTCACCAGCTGGGACGAGAATGCCTTGGTGCAGTGGTCACCCACAATGACGCTGCCGTCGTAACTGGCTCGGGAAGTTCCGCCCAGGAGGTTCCTGGCGAACTGCACGCTCCGCGTTTCGGGCGCCTTGTGGTGGATGGTCAGGCGGTGGTGCACGGAATCGGTCCCGCCCAAGATGTTCAGCGCACGGACTTCCAGCTGGGCCCCCGGCCCTTCCAGAAAAGCGTCTATGCTGGTGCGGCGAATGCCGTTCCCCTGCTCTATTTCAGAGAAATAGACCTTGGAACCTGCCGCCTGCGTAATGCGGAAATGCCTAAACCGCATGGGGACAGGGTCAGCGGGGTTTGCAAAAAAGATGTGGACGGTGGCGTTTTCGCCTACGTGGATGTCAAAGCGTTCTGCGCAAATCTCGTGGGTGACCTTGTTGTCCAGAATCTCGATGCTGGCGGTGGCGTTCTTGCCCACGTTCAGTACGGTGTGGCCAAAGTCGCTGTTGCACTTGAGCATGGCCATCTCGTTTGCGTTTTCCGCAATGTCTTGGACCATGGGGCGGGCGTTGCAGGCCACCGGCAGCAGTGCCGCGAAATCGTTTTCGTCGTCGTAATTTTCGGGGCTAGTGCATGCCTCGGGGAATTCAGGTGCAGGAATGCTTGCTACGGGGAAAAACGTCCACAACTCGTTGTTGCGGCGGGGCATGCCGATTTGCTTGATGCGGGCCAGGGCGTCCATTACTTTTCCTCGATCCAGTCGTAGCCCTTTTCTTCCAGTTCCAGGGCCAGTTCGGGGCCACCGCTCAAGATGATTTTCCCGTGGCGCAGCACGTGCACAAAGTCGGGCTTCACGTAGTCCAAAAGCCTCTGGTAGTGGGTCACCAGAATCACGGCCTTGTCCGGTCCCATGATGTGGTTGATGCCGCCTGCCACAATGCGGAGTGCATCAATGTCCAGGCCGGAATCCGTCTCGTCCAAGAAGGAAACCTTGGGGTCCAGAATAGCCATCTGCAAAATTTCGTTGCGCTTCTTTTCGCCGCCGGAATAACCCTCGTTCACGCCACGGTCACGGTAGCGCTCGTCCATTTCCAGGAGTTGCATTTTTTCTTCGATGAGCTTCTTGAATTCATCGTCATTGACTTCGGGTTGTCCCAGGAAGGCACGCTTGGAATTTAGGGCCATCTTCAGGAATTCCACGTTGTTCACGCCGGGAATTTCCGTGGGGTACTGGGTGCTGATGAAGAGACCGGAATTGGCCCGTTCGTTGATTTCCATCTGGAGCAGGTCATGGCCTTCCAGGGTGACAGAACCCTCGTTCACGGTGTAGGCGGGGTGGCCCGCAATGACTTTGGAAAGGGTGCTCTTGCCGGAACCGTTGGGACCCATGATGGCGTGGACTTCGCCCGCTTTCACTTCCAGGTTGATTCCCTTGAGTATCTGGGTGCCGTCTTCGATGCTAGCCTTGAGGTTCTTAATGGATAACATGGATGAGCCTTTCCTTGCTGCTGATGATTCTATCCGCAAAATCGTTGATGGTGAGGGAGCCCTTCTTGTAGGACTTGTCTAAATTCTGCATTTCTTGTGCAAAGTTGTACAAATCCATGCGCTTGCGGATTCCCTCGGGGGATTCCAAAGTTATGTTTTTTTTCGCCCGGTCGCAGAACCTTAGGGTGAGAACCATAAGGGAATCGTAGAATTCGTGGATTTCCTTGGGTGGTGTCCAGGATTCCTCGGGGAGCCCTTCCATAAAGAGCTGCAGTTGTCGGGGCAAGAGCCCGTAAAGGGTCTGGGGCGAAAAGTAGCCCGTCTCGGCATAGTGGGCGATAAGGGTGTTCACGAACTCGTCCACGATGGAGGATTCCAAGAGCTGGATTCCGCTTTCCGCTAGGTTCATGTCGAAAAATTCGCAGGCTCGGTCCAGCAGGGTGGGGTTTCGGAACAGGAGGTTCGCAAAGCGGATTTCCATGGGGGGAATCAGGTTCCAGGGAACCATCTTCACCTCTTCTTCCAAGGTCTTCTGGGCGGCTTCCTGGGCTTCCGTGGGCTTGTGCTTCACGCGAATCTGGTTCACGTCGTTCAGAGACCTGCTGGTGTCAAAGCGTTCTGCCAAGAGTTTGACGTACTGGTTCCTGAGTTCGTTGTTGCCAATGCTCTTGATGAGGGATTTGGCGTAGGTAATGAACTCCGCGCGGCTCTCGATGCTGTCCAGATTTTTCTGGTGCGAGAGGTAGCTGAGCCAGTCTTCGGAGTCCCTTAGAGCCGCGCGGAAGGCGTCTGCCCCCTGCTCGTTCACAAAGTTGTCCGGGTCGATCTTGGTGCCGTCGGGTCTAGACAGCGCAAAGACCCTGGGCCCGATTCCCTTGGGCAGCACAATTTCCAGAGTGCGGAGCGTTGCCTTCTGGCCTGCCGCATCGCCGTCGAACACCAGGTAGGCGGTCTTGGCGTAGCGGGAAAGGATGTTGGCGTGGTTCTCCGTGAGGGCGGTGCCGGAGGCGGCCACCACGTTCTGCACGCCGCCCTGGTAAAGGCTTATCAGGTCGAAATAGCCTTCTACAATGATTACCGCGTTTTCCTTGGCGATGGCGTTCCTGCTATGGTTCAGGCCAAACAGGATGTCGCTTTTGGAATAGAGGGCGGTGTCGGGGCTGTTCAGGTACTTGGGTCGCTTGAAATCGCCCTTGCCCTCGGAAAGGTCACGGCCCCCGAAGGCCACCACCACGCCGGAAATGTTCTGGATGGCGATTATCAGGCGGTCCCGGAACTTGTCGGAAATGCCGCCGTTCTCTTTTTCCACCGCTAGGCCCGCCTTGACGCACTCCTTGGGGGAGAACCCGTGCTTGGCGGCATAGCCCACAAAGCCTTCCCGGCCTTCGGGGGCGTACCCGATGTGGAACTGCTTGCGGGTGGCCTCGGAAATGTGGCGGGAATTCAGGTACTGGAGTGCCTTTTGGCTAAGGGTCAGCTGTTCTTCGAACCACTTGCAGGCCAGTTCGTTCAGCTTGCGGACCAGTTCCCGCTCTTCGGTGATCTCGGCCCGTTCCGGATTGTCGAAACTGGGCAGGTCGAAACTGCAAAAGTCCGCCACCCAGCGCACGGCGGCGTTAAAGTCGATTTTTTCGTGTTCTTGCACGAACTTGAACACGTCCCCGCCGGCCCCGCAGGCAAAGCACTTGTAGATGCCTAAGGTGGGGTTCACGTTCATGGAGGGGGAGTGGTCGTCGTGGAAGGGGCAAACGCCCACGAAACGCCCGTTACCGGACCGCTTTAGCGGCACGAACTGCTCAATGACCGCCGTAATGTCGGCCTGGGACTTGAGCTGCTGTATGACTTCGTTAGGGTAAAAGGGCATAGCCCAAATTTAGAAACTTACACCACGGCCTTGGTGGTCCAGCGGCCACTTTTCCACCGCCAGAAGTTTGCGATGGAGCGGTAGAATTCGTCGCTGGCCATGCCCAGCCAGAGCCCCGCCAGACCCAGTTTTAGTCCGAAGGCCAGGAACAGGGCGGTACCCACGCCCAAGGTCCACATCATGGCACTGCCCACGATGGCGGGGAACTTGGAGTCGCCGGTGGCACGGAGGGCCGAGGTGATAATGAAGTTGACCGCCTTGAAGGGTTGTAGCGCCACGTCGCACCAGAGGCAAATACACCCCAGGCGTATGACTTCGGGATTGGCGGTGAAGATTCCTATAAGGTGCTCGCCGCAGAGGGCCACCAGCACGGAGAAAACAAGCCCGCTAATGCTGCCGATAATGAAGGTGCGCTTGATTTTGTCGGAAGCCCTGCCGTATTCGTGGGCACCCACCAGGTGGGCCACCAGAATCTGGTTTCCGCTACCCAGGCCAATCCCCAAAATGCAGGACACCGCAGAAAAGTTCCCCGCAAACACGCGGGCAGTCATGGCGGTGGTGCCCACATACACCACCATGGCGGTAATAAACACTTGGAACAGCTGGAAGCTGATGGGTTCCGCGGCGGCGGGGAGCCCGATGCGAATCCAGTCGGGAAGGATGACCCTGGAGCGGATCAAATCCCGCTTTTGCGTAACGTGGCGGACCTTGAAACGGAGCACTATCCAGAGCATTAGGGAGGCCAACACCCAGGAAATGGCGGTGGCCAGGGCCACACCGTAGACCCCCATCTTGGGGAGGCCGAAAAGCCCTTCCAAGAAGATGTAGTTCAATATGGCGTTACTCACGATGGTGAGCACGTTGCTGAACAGGTTCCAGATGGTAAGCCCGTGGGTGGCGATCAACGCGATGAGGGTGGCCTGCAGGGCGCGGAAGGCAAAACCGAAGGCCACCACGGAAAGGAACTGGTTGGCGTAAATGGCGGGGTCTTCCGTAAGGCCCATCAGGGAGACGATGGTGCCCGACAGGGGGAACACTAAAAGCGTGATGGAAACGCCCAGCAAAAAACTGCCCACCAGCACCAGGGTCTGGGTGGAACGGGCGTGGCTGTTCTGCCTGGCACCGATGTACTGGGAGGTAATGCTGGCCCCTGCCTGGGAGAACGCGTGGAGGGCGGTAAAGATGGTGGCGATGACGGGCATCAGGGCGCCTACCCCCGCCGCCGCCGTCTCGGAGGTGCGGGAAAGGAACCAGCTGTCCATCATGGGCTGGAAAATCCCGACGGCGAAGGTCAGGATAAGCGGCCAAGAAAGACTGATAAGGGAACGGTCTTTGACTTGCTTTCCAGTCATGGAAACAATGGTAGAAATTTAGGGTGGTTTCCCGCTATTGTTTTTGGGGAGAGGTGTTTGCTCCTGTATACAGGGCCTTCAGTTTTTTACGGGATTCCCTGCGGATCAGGGCTTCCTCGAAACGGCGTTTTTCCTCTTCCGTTTCCGGGATTACGGGAGCGATACCGGTTGGCTTGCCGTTGCCGTCCAGAGCGGCAAAGGTCATGTAGGCGTGGCAAACCTCAAAGGTTTCGGTCTGTTCCAGGGGGGTGGCGGTCACCTTGACGCCAATTTCCATGGAGGAATTGAAAACCCGGTTGATGGAGGCCTTGATGTCCAAGATGGCTCCCACGGCAGCGGGACGGAAAAAGCGGACTCCGTCGATACCTACGGTGGTCACCTTGCCTTCGCAGTGCCTGCGGGCCGCAATGCAGGCCGCCTTGTCCAAAAGCCCCATGAGGTAGCCGCCGAAGGCGATGCCGTAGGAATTGGCGTCGCCCGGGTGGACAATGTCATGGGTGATGGTAGCGGATTCTTTAACGGTCTTGGGTGCTTTCTCCATGGGCGAAAATATAGAAATGTCCATAAATTTTTATTTTGTAGGCAAAGAGGTATATATGAAAGTTTTTGTGACAGGTGTGGCAGGACAGTTGGGCCATGACGTAATGAACGAGTTGGCCCGTCGCGGATATCAGGGCGTAGGCAGCGATATCGCTCCCGCATACGCAGGCGTCCAGGACGGTTCCGCGGTGACCACCATGCCCTACGAACCGCTGGACATTACCGACAGTGCCGCGGTGCAGTCCGTGATAGCACGTGTTCGCCCCGACGTGATTGTGCATTGCGCGGCCTGGACCGCGGTGGACCTCGCCGAAGACGAGGACAAGCGCGACAAGGTATTTGCCATCAATGCTCACGGTACGGAAAACATGGCGAAGGCCTGCAAGAACGTCGGGGCGAAGATGGTCTACATCAGTACCGACTACGTTTTTGACGGGCAAGGGACCGAACCGTGGAAGCCCGATTGCAAGGACTACAAGCCCCTGAACGTTTACGGGCAGACCAAGCTGGAAGGGGAACTGGCGGTAAGCGGCCTTCTGGAGAAGTACTTCATTGTCCGCATTGCCTGGGTGTTCGGGCTCAACGGCAAGAACTTTATCAAGACCATGCTGAACGTGGGCAAGACCCACGACACCGTGCGGGTGGTGAACGACCAGATTGGAACTCCCACGTATACGTTTGATTTGTCCCGGCTTTTGGTGGACATGATCGAGACGGAAAAGTACGGCTACTACCACGCCACCAACGAGGGCGGATTTATCAGCTGGTACGACTTTACCAAGGAAATCTACCGTCAGGCAGGGCTTACCACCAATGTGGTTCCCGTGACTACGGCGGAATACGGATTGAGCAAGGCCGCACGCCCCTTCAATAGCCGCTTGGACAAGGGCAAACTGGTGGAAGCGGGTTTCAAGCCGCTGCCCACTTGGCAAGACGCCCTTAAGCGCTACCTTAAAGAAATCAATGTGTAATGTGGAATGTGTAATGTGAAATGGTAATTTCACATCTCACATTACACATCGCTACATTTGTTTAATGGGGAACAGCCCCAGCAAATCCAGCACGTTTTCCAGTACCACCTGGGTGCACTGCACCAGGAACAGGCGGGACTTTTCTTCGGCAGATCCAAGCACACGGTCTTCGTGGATGAACTTGTGGGCGGCTTCCGCGATTTCCAGGGCGTACTGGGCCAGCACGCTGGGCTCGTCAGCGGCTACGGCGTCCAGAATCTTCTTGCCCTTCTTGGCGAGCAAGTTGATAAGGCTGTAGGCGGCATCGTCGCCCAGCTGGGCCATGTCCACGTCAGAGACGTTCACGGTGTAGCCGGCCTTGCGCATGATGCTGCAGAGGCGCACGTGGGCATTCTGCACATAGGGACCGGTATCGCCTTCGAAGCTCATGACCGCATCCCAGTCAAAGCGCACGTCCTTCAGGCGGCTGTTCTTCAGATCGTTGAAGGTCAGTGCGGAAATGCCGATCTGGCGGGCGATGAGTTCCTTGTTTTCGAGGCCCGGATTCTTCTGGTCGATGAATTCCAGAATCTTCTTCTGGGCGGCCTCGATCACGTCGCGTAAGAGGCTTGCGGTACCCGTGCGGGTCTTGCCCTTTTCCCACTTGCCGTCCACCATCTGGAGGATAACGCCAAACGGGATGTGGTACATGTCCTTGTACCACTGCCGGCCCATCTTTTTCAAGACGTGGAACACCTGCTTGAAGTGGAGAGCCTGTCCCAAGTCCACCACGTAAAGGCATTTGTCGAAGTTGTATTCTTTTTTGCGGTAGATGGCGGCGGCCAGGTCGCGGGTGGCGTACAGCGTGGAGCCGTCGCTCTTGCGGATAAGGCAGGGGTTCAGGTCGAATTCGTCCAGCATCACCACGTCCAGTTCCTTGGAATTCACCATCAGGTTCTTTTCGCGGAGTTCGTCGAGAACGGCGGGAATCTTGTCTTCGAAGAAGGATTCACCGGTGTAGTGGTCAAAGCCCACGCCCATCATGTCGTAGATGCGCATGAGTTCCTTGAGGGTGGCCGCACGGAAGGCGGTCCAAAGCTTGCGGTAGAATTCATCGCCCTTTTCCAGCTTGGTGAAGGCGGCACGGGCTTCGTCTTCCAGGCCCGGCTCTTCCTTGCTGGCCTTGGAGAAGGCGGCATAAAGGATGTTCAGTTCCTTCACGGTGAGGCTGTCCAGCGTGGCGTCGTCCGTGGGGCGGTTTTCACGTAGGTACATCACGATGAGCTTGCCAAAAGCGGTACCCCAGTCACCCAGGTGGTTGATGCGTTCCACCTTGTAGCCCGCGGCCTTGTAAATGCGGGAAAGGGAGTTCCCGATCATGGTGGAGCGCAGGTGGTGGAATGCCAGTTCTTTACCGATGTTGGGGGAGCTGAAGTCGATGCAGACCACCTTCCCGTTGGGAGCGGCGTGGCCGTATTCCAAGCCCTTGGCGGCAATTTCTTCAAGGGTCGACTTGGCAAGGAAACTGCGGTCGATAAAGAAGTTCAGGTAACCGTTGACGGCTTCCACCTTGGAAAGCCCTGCAGGGAGTTTCACCTGTGCGGCCAAATCTTCCGCAATCATCTTCGGGGCCTTGCGCATTACCTTGGCCAGTGAGAAACAGGGAATGGTGAAATTGCCGTGGGTGGTGTCAGGCGGCACGGAGATAAGCTTGAGTGCGGCTTCCTTCTCGAAGGAGCCAGTGGCGGCCAGTGCCTCTGCGATTTCTTGCTCAAACGAGTTCATTGTCGTCGGCCTTCTTGTCGTTAGTCTTTACAAAGTCGTTTTCGTCCAGTTCCACAATCTTGCCGTCGGCGTACAGACGGTCGAGCGAAATCTCGTTACGCTTTTCTTCTTCGAACAGGTGCACCATCAGGTCCAGGCCCGCGTCAAACACGGCCCAACGCACGCCTTCCTTGTATTCCACGCCCACGGAGGGCAGGTTGGCGGCCTTGAATTCCTTGCGCAGTTCGTTCAAAATGGCCTGCATCTGGGCCTCGCTTTCGCAGGTGGCTACCAGGAAAAAGTCAGTTACGTCCTTGATGCCCCGCAGGTCAATCAGCTGCACGTTCTGGGCACGCAGTTCAAACAGAATGCTGGCACCGATATTTACGGACTCTGGCAGGTCTTTCTTGCTTGTCGTCATTTTTTTTCTCCCTGTTCGGGTTCGATGATTTGTTCAAAGTCTTTTCCGATGTAGATGGAAGCGTCCACCACGGCCCTTTTGCTGTAGATGGTCATCACGTTCTCGGTCTTGAGGGCCTTGGCCAACGCCTTGGCTCCTTCCCATTCCGGGTTCCGGAGTACCAGAATGGTCTCGTCGTAATTCTGCAGGCGGTCATTGCGGTAACTGACCACGTCAAAGCCGTTCTCACGCAGGTAGGACCGCATCTTGGCGGCGGCGCCCTGCATGCCGCAACTGTTCAAAACCTCGATGTCCCCGCTGTAATGGCGGACAGGCTGGACCTCTTCCTTGACCACTTCCTCTTTGCAGCCGCAAAACAGGGACATGACAACTAGTGTCCCGAGGGCAATGAGAAAATGAGGGGTGATAGTCCTTATCATCAGGTAACAAATCTAGAAAAAACAAGCGACGCTATCGCCTGCAGCGTAAGCTGGAATACCGCCACGGATCGCAGTAGTCGTAGTGGTAAGGCCTCCAAGGGCCGTAAGCCTTGAATGCATCGCTTTCGTTCACGAACATTAGGCGTAGCGTGGTGTTGTCGGTGGGCCTGTATTCCAGTTCCACGTCGGGAAGCACAAACTGCACGTTGCCCTGCCGCACGTCTTCCCTCTGGATGGGGGAACCAAATCTGGGGTTGGAATACAGCGGCATCCAGAGTCCCATGTCTACATACAAATGAAGTTCTGGCGAAAACTCATAGGCCAGGTGGGCCAGGTAACTTTGCTGCGCGAATGTCCCGAAGGTGCCGCCCATAAAGCTTACGGAGTAGGTGTAGGCTACGCTCAGGGCCGGGTCGATGGGGTGGCGGCGCAACAGGCGGTTGGGGTCGAAGTATTCGTTGTTCCAGGGAATGCCGTCGCCCATGCTTACGTAGACTGTATCGTAGACGGTGTCGGCCACAGGCTCAGCTGACGGCTTGGCTACGGAGTCAATCTTTGCCGTGGTTCGTGCCGTGTCAACCTTTAAGGAGCCGCCATCCTTAGCGGGGTCGACTGCAAAGGCAAACGAGGTCAGCAAGACCGTCAGTAACAATATCCTCATGATTTTGAAAATAGCAATTACTTGCCAGTGATTTCGTTCTTGGCGTTCACGTGGACCACGGTGGGTTTCCACGACTTGGCCTCTTCTTCGCTCATGGAGGCGTAGGCCACGATAATGACCAGGTCTCCGGGCTGCACCAGCCTTGCCGCCGCGCCGTTCAGGCAGATGACACCGGAACCTGCAGGCCCTTCGATAACGTAGGTGTCCAGCCGGTTGCCATTGTTCACGTCCAGGACCCCCACCTTCTCGTAGGGGAGGATGTGTGCCGCGTCCATCAGGTCGCGGGCAATAGTGATGGAACCCTCGTAGTTGAGGTTCGCGTCGGTGACGGTTGCACGGTGGATTTTGCTTTTGAGTAATTCTAGCTGCATGGCGGTGCGCTTAGAACTTCATCAAGAGGGCTCCGGCCACGCCCTTGTCGGGAGTGGGAAGGATGCCAAAACTGAACCTGTTGGCGTCGGGGTTGCTGTCCCACTGGGTGTCGAAGAAGGCATCGGCAAAGGACCAGATGTGGGCTCCGACAACGGGAAGCAGGAAGTAGAACCAGTTGGAGCTGCCGTCTACGGCCATGTAAACCGTGGCGCCAACGCCCACGACCCAGAGGGCATCCATCCAGACGGCCTTCATGGTCTTGTCGGTTTTCCACTGGTAGAAACTGGGCAGGAGCAAGGAGACGTAGGCGTAGGCCTGGTCCCCGGAACGGTTGCGGTAAGAACGGTCGATGTCGGCGTCTTCCATGCCTGCGGAACGCTGGTCAAGCCACTCTTCTTCGCTGACTCCCAACTTTTCCCAAGGCTTTTGCAGGTATTCGGACAGGCGGACTCCCAGTTCCACAAGGTGGGTCAACTTTTCGCGGGAAATTCCCTCTTCCTTGGCCTGCTGGAACTCCCACTGGGTCAGTCCCATTTCTTCGTAGCGGAAACCTTCCCACTGGTCACCGCTGGCACTTGCTTCGCCTGCGGATTCTTCCTGGGAGAGGCTGGATTCGTCATTGGCATCGGACATGTCGTCATCGTCAAACTGAGCGAAAGCCATAGAGCCCGCAATCAGTATTAGAGACACAACTTTACACCATTTTGCCATTCTGACCTCTTAATTCCATTCCTTTTATGCCGGGGGAGGGAATCGAACCCTCACACTCTCGCGAGTACCGGATTTTGAGTCCGGCGCGTCTACCAATTTCACCACCCCGGCTAGGGTGTTAGCCCAAATATAGAACACTTTTGCGTTTTTTGCAGGGGATTTGCGGAAAAATGCTCATTTTGGGGGATTTATTTCTTTTGGACGGGTTGGAACTCGATGTTCAGCGGAGTGAGTTTTTTCGCCCCGAAGTCCACCGCTTCTTCCTTGGAGTTGAACCTGCCCGTCTGGACCAGGAAAAGGGTGCGGGTTTCGCCGATACGTGCCTCGATCCGGCCTTCCAGGCCCTGTTTTTTCAGGTTTTCAGCCAAAAGCTTTGCGTTTGCCTCCACGCCAAAGGCGCCCAGCTGCAGGGTCCAGTAGGGAGCCCCGACCACGGGGGCAGGAGCGACCGGCTCTGCCGGTGCCGGTTTAGGCGGATTTTTCGCCGTTTGGGCCGGTACTGGCTTTTCTGTAGGTTTTGGGGCCGGTGCTGGCGCAGGCTTTGCAGGTTCGGGTGCGGTCGTCACTGCGACGGGCTTGGGCTCGGGTGCCGCCGCGGGCTTTGAAGCTGCCGCGGGTGCCGGTGTGGCCTGCGCGGTTTTAACCTGTGCCGTCTTGTACAGGCTGGAATCCTTGACCGCCTTGCATTTCGCGGCCAGGTCCTGGTGTGGGGCTCGGGCAAGGACCGCGGTGCAGACTTTTTGCAATACGGTAATTTGCTCCTGCTTGGAATTGTCGATGGCCTGTATCAGGATTTCTGCGGCTCGCTCGTTCTTGCCCATGTAGAGCATGAACTGGGATTTGGTCAGGAGCAGTTCCGCGTACAACGGCTTTTCGGTGGGAGTGGTTTGGATAAGGCTATCCAGGCGGTGGCCCGCCACCTTGAACAACCTGGCGTTGCCCGTTTGGGACAGGGCGAGGACGTCCCACAAGTAGCATTCCGCTTTTGTCGAATCGGCCACGCTGGGGCAGGCGGCCTCGAAGGCGGTGGCTGCTGCTTGCCAGTCGCCTTTTACGTAGGCTTTCTGGGCGTCGGCCAACGAGGGTGCCTGGGCAAACAAGCTTGTTTCAAGAATTACAGATAAAATAACCAATAGTTTCTTCATGCCAAAAATCTCTATTCGAAAAATAACTTTTGGTCTGGATCCTTCGTGCTCCGCACTCAGGATGACGCTTAGGTTAAAAGCTTCCCTCGGATTGTCCAGCCTCTTATTTCATCTAATTTAACTTTCACGTAGTCGCCGGGATGCACAATCTGACCTGCTTCGGGCTTGAAAACCACTTTCTTGAAGTTGTCGGTGCGGCCCCGCAGTTCGCTTTCGTCCCGGATGGAATTCCTTTCCACCAGAAGTTCCTCGGTACGGCCCAGCATCATCTCGTTGCGCTTGAGGGTGATGGCGTTCTGCAGTTCCACCAGGCGGGTGTGGCGTTCCAACTTTTCCTGTTCTGTCAGCGTTTCCTGCTCGTTGTAGGATTCCGTGCCCTTACGCGGGCTGTAGATGAACATGAAGGCATTGTCGAACTGGCAGAGTTCAAAGGCTCTTAAGGTGGCTTCGAAGTCCTCTTCCGTTTCGCCCACGAATCCGCAGATCACGTCGGTGGAGATTCCGTAATAGGGATCCTTGCCCCGCAACTGCTCGATAACCGTCAGGTACTGCTCCATGTTGTGCTGCCGCCGCATCTTCTTGAGCATGGCGTCGGAGCCGCTCTGGATGGGAATGTGGGCGTAATGGCACACCTTGGGGTTGTTCAGCAACACGTCGATGAGTTCGTTGGTGTAGTGCCTGGGGTGGGGGCTGGTAAAGCGGATACGGCGGATGCCCCCGATCTCGGAAACTTTCGTGAGCAGGTCCGCAAAGTTGCCGCCCTCGGTCTTGTAGGCGTTCACCGTCTGGCCCAGCAGCGTGACCTCGGTGATTCCCTGGTCGGCGGCCTTGCGGATTTCGGCAAGCACGTCTTCCATTTCCCGGTATTTTTCAGGACCCCGCAGGTAAGGTACGATGCAGTAACTGCACCGCTTGTTGCATCCGCGCTGGATAGCTACGTAGGTGCTAAAGTCCGTCTTGATTTTGGCGTAGTCCCCCAGGTAGTTTTCGCTGCGGTCCTCTTCCAGGAACATGCGGTCCCGGCCGTGATAATCGCCGGTCAGAAGTTCTGGAATTTTTTTGTACTGGTCCGGGCCCACAACATAGTTCACGAACTTCATTTTTTTCAAGAGTTCTGGGCCACGGTTCTTGGCCATGCAGCCGCAAATTACAATCTTTAGGTCAGGGTTGCGCTGCTTGATGGGCTTGAACTGGAAAATGCGGGCGATGGCGGTGTCCTCGGCCTTTTCGCGGACGCTGCAGGTGTTCACGATAATGTAGTCGGCATCCTCGGGGGTAGCCGTCTCGACACAACCCAGCATGTCCATCTTCTGGGCAATGAGGGCCGAGTCGTACTCGTTCATCTGGCAGCCGTAAGTGGCCAAGTGGTATTTTTTCATGTGGGTAAATATAGTTTTTTAGGTGTCTATGCCCAACAGTTGTAGGAAGTTTCGCTTGGCGTAAAGGACGCGGTGGATTTGTACCATGTTGCCCTTGACAACATAGAACGTAAGGTAATTGTCAATAGGAATGACCCTGTAACCGATAAGTTTTAATAAGGGGTCTTGGTGGACACTATAGGTAAAGGGGAGGGTCTTTAAAATTTTTACCTGTTCAAGAAATTTTTCAAAAACAGAATTTGATGATGTCTTAAGGATGTTTGTAAAATAGGACTTGATTTCGTTCAGGTCTTTTTGTGCCGAAGGCGTGACAACGACTTCGTATTTTTTAGCCATTCATCAGTTCCTTCAGGAATTTCTCTGCGTCGGCACATTCTGCACCACGTTCGACTTCGGAGATGGCTTCCGCAAGTTTTGAATAGAGTTCCAGTTGTGCCACCTGCTTTTCATAGCATTCAAAGGACATTACGACCATGTCGCCAACACCATTTTTGGTCAGGTACATGGGTTCGTTGTATTTGTGGACTGTCTCGGAAACGCTTGTAAAGTTATTGCGTAAATCGGATATCGGTCGAATGGTCGGCATAATAGACTCCTTTATTATGATAATATAATATCATAATTATGATATGTCAAGAGGTGCCGATAATCAAAATCTATGACTGCATATCACCAAATAATATGGCAAAAATCTCTTGTTTTCAACCAAACTCAAATCTATATTTGGACCACTTTTTCAGCCTAGTTTAGAAGGAGGAAAAATGGAAAAACGTATAGGGATTTTTTCGAGTGGAATCATCTGGTTCGGCGTAGCCATTTCGGTGTCCGAGATAGAGGCGGGAATCGAAATCGGTGCCGCCACCACTAACGATGGCCTTTGGCTTCCCCTGCTGCTGGGGCACATTCTGGGTGGGATTTTGCTTTTTGGCGTGGGGCTCATTGGTGCCCGAGTCCGCAAGAACGCCATGGAAACTACGGCCTCCACTTATGGCTCTTATGGCTCCAAGTTCTTTGCGGTGCTGAACCTGTCCCAACTCTTGGCCTGGGTGGCAGTCTTGAACGCCCAGGGGGCCATGGCCCTTGCGGGTTTGAACCTGCCCATTTCCTTCACGCTGACCTGCGTTATCCTTGCGGCGTTAATTGGCATCTGGGTTTGGGTGGGGCTCAAGCGTTCCGCCAACGTGGCATCGGTGGTGATAGGCTTGTTGACTGTGCTGCTTGCGGTACTTTCTGTTAAGTTGTTTGTGATTGGCGGTGCAGACGGTGCGGGTGCCGCTGCTGCCGCTGCAGGTGCGTCTGCGGGCGGGCTCTCCCTTGGGTTCTGGAACGTGTTCGAGATTTCCATGGCGCTACCCATCTCTTGGCTGCCCGTGATTTCGGACTACACCAAGGATGCGGAAAAACCTGTTGCTGCTACGGCAGCCTCCGCCGCGGCCTACACGGTGGCAAGCCTCTGGATGTATATTATTGGACTGCAGATTGCTGGCCTGGGCGCAGGTACCGACATTGCCCATGCCATTCTGCTGGCGGGCCTCGGGATTCCTGGAATCATCATTGTGGTGCTCTCTACGGTGACCACCAACTTCTTGGCGGCCAACTCCGCAGGCGAATCTGCCAAGGCGGTGGTGGCCAAGGTCAACCCGAAAATTGCCGGCGTGGTGGTCAGCGCCCTCAGTGCGGTGATTGCCGCCTCCGGAATCATGGACCACTACATCAGTTTCCTCTACCTTATCGCTTCCGTATTCGCGCCCATGGCTGCGGTACTGCTGGTCTCGTTCTACCTGGGGCATGGCCGCGGCGGAGGTCTTGGACTTAGGCTTTGGAACCTGTTCGCCTGGCTTGCGGGCTTTGCTGTCTACCAGGTGGCTGAACGCCTGGAATCGGTATTCCTGGGGCCCACGCTGCTTGCGGTTTTGGTGTCTGCGGTTGTGGCGGCGGTGCCTGTGGTGTGGGGGCGTGTGCGTGGGCATTGATTGCTATATTTGCCCCACATGTCCCTGTTGCTCGCTTTAATATTCCTTGCGCTGTTCATTAGCGCCATTGTCCGCGGGAAGTTTTCCTACGGCAAGGCGGATTATAGTTTTAGCGAGCACCCGGTACAGTTCGTGATCGTGCTGACCTTTATCTTGGGGGTGTCCGCCCTCTGTTTTTACCGTTTTTTGGTGGAAATGGAGTTTGTGCGATGAGCCTTTCTAAGAAAAAACTTATCGTCTTTGATTTGGACGGAACGCTTTTCGATACCCTGGGCGATTTGTCTGTGGCGGTGAATTTTGCCCTGCGGCACTTTGGCCTGCCGGAGCACGAGGAACAGCGGGTACGCACCTTCATTGGAAACGGTTCCATGAAGCTCATCGAGCGGAGCATGGGGGAGGCTGCCCTCCCCGAGACGGTGGAACGGACCGGCGTTACGGTAGAGAAAGTCCACAAGGTGTTTTCGGAGTTCTACTGGGAGCACTGTACGGAACGGACGGTGCCTTGCCCGGGAATCGTGGAGTTCTTGCAGAGGAGCCCTGCCCGCATAGCCATGCTTACCAACAAGCCGGAAAAACCCTCCCAAAAAATCCTGGAACACTTTGGGCTGCGGGAACGCATTGAATTCATGCTGTGTGGCGACACCACTCCCGAACGCAAGCCCAGCCCCGCGGGGCTCTTGAAAATCCTGGAGGTGGCGGGTGTTTCTCGGGATGCTGCCGTCATGGTGGGGGACGATCAGCCGGATATACTGGCGGCCCGTGCCGCGGGAGTGGACTGCATAACTCTTTTCTGCGGGTTCGGAAAGCCGGAAAACCTGTCTCCGCTAAATCCCGAAAACGTGGTCCGGAGCTACGGGGAACTGTGCCAACTGCTGATGCAGGTAACTCAATAACCTTTTTTGTATATTGTGGATATGAATTTCAAGATACTCGCTTTTGTCTCTGCCGCATTTTTGGCGGCTCCCGTTCTTGCCGACGACAACATCCGCTTTGTCCCGGAACCGTATCCCATTGGTCAGGCTGACCAGGGGGAGGTAAAACATGTGGTCATCAAGGGTGCCAATGTTTCTGGTAAGGAAATCAACCTGGAAAACGTTATGGGCCAGGGTGTGGGCATGTCCAACTTCAAGTTCCCCAAGAAAATCCCGGCAGGTGCCGCGGTGACGGTGGAATTCGACATGGACTTTGCGGGAATGGACGGCCAGATCAACCCGGTGGTGGTGATGGTGGGTACCGACGGCACCCCTTACACCGCTTCTCTGGACGGTTTTGTGAAGGCTCCCATCTTTTTCGGGGAAAAGCTCTTTGATACGGGATTCTATGCCAAGGGCGAAAAGCGGGAATGGACCTTCTACGTGTGGGAGACCGACAAGAAGGAACGGCCCGACCTGGCGCTGGACTCTGCCGCCCTTAGGGAATTTTCCATGAAGTCCAAGCCGGTAATGCTGAACGTGGACAAGCTGGACCAGATCAAGGAAGGGGGCAAGGTCCCCGGCCTGAAGGTGACCCTGACCACCAAGGGGCTGCTCCGCGAGGGTCTGGAACTGAAGCAGAGGAGCATCCGTAAAATCGTGGGCTTCAAGAGCAAAAAGCACCCCAAGGCCACCCCGGAAGTGCTGATTGTGGGCTACTGGAAGGAGTAGTTTTGCCGAAAATTTAGCGGATTTTTGCTTTTTTTAGCAATTTCGCCTTGAAATTTGGGAAAACTTTAACTACCTTTGGTTCACTCTTACGAGAGTCTCGGGATGTAGCTCAGCCTGGTAGAGCGCTTGAATGGGGTTCAAGAGGTCGCTGATTCGAATTCAGTCATCCCGACGAAAAGGCC
>Ga0265298_10002973_pt1 | contig 22874 bp, 15 predicted proteins | sample AusTroGonzalo_MG_3_FD_193486 | JGI IMG/M metagenome (GOLD analysis project Ga0265298, IMG submission 193486) | Bovine rumen microbial communities from tropical cattle in Woodstock, Queensland, Australia - Gonzalo_01 | ecosystem: Host-associated > Mammals > Digestive system > Stomach > Rumen ...
GGTCTTGCCTATAGTGTCTATAGCACGGTGGGTAACGACTACCGCGATACCGCTATGACGACGATTGCACTCCAGACTAAGGTGGAAACGGTGGACTTTGCGATGAAGCTCATCTTTGAAGAAGTGGAAAAGCTTGCAAAGGACGGCCCGACTCCTGAAGAACTTTCCCAGGCGAAAAAGTCCCTGGTTGAAAGCTTGCCGAGCCTCTTTGATTCGCCTTCCTCAACGGCTTCTATCTTTGCAAAGGGCGAATTACTTGGCAAATCGGATAATCATTATTTAGATTATGTGACAGAAATCAATGCTGTGACGGCTGAACAGGTCCAGGCAATGATTGCTAAGTATTTTGATAAGAGCAAGATGACGATTTCGATTGTCGGTCCTGTTGCCATGTTCGATTCCCTGAAACCGTTCACGGTAATTCCTTTGGACAGTCTTGAGTTCCGTTAAACCTTAAAGGGAGGTGCTTATGCAGTGTAAGGGTTTGCGATTCTCTTTTTTGAGTGTGTGCATTGGCTTTGTGCTCGCTTTGGGCACGTCGATGTCTTACGCAACGAAGAGCGTCTCTTCGTCAGAAGTTTCCCGCCGGCAGCTTTTGATGAAGACGAAGAACAATGCCGATAACATGCGCTCGTTCTGCTCGGGAATGTATAAGTGCCTTGATATCAAGTACGAAGCCTGTACCGAAATAGATATGAAGCCGTGGCCTAAGATTGAGTACGATAACGAGTTCTGTGGACCGTACAAGGAAATTGTCAAGCGCGGTTTTTCGACGGACTTCAAGGCTCCGATGATGATGGACGTGTTTATGCGTCTGGGGCGCCAGTATAGAGCCATTTACGAAAGCGAGGGAACACTTCCGCTAGAAGTCAATGAAATTACGTTCCTGTTTGACAATATGCCGTTCACGGCTGATTTGATTAACGCTTATCTGAAATCGAAATATACGCTAGAGTATAATAGCATGGACCGGCGCTATTTTTCGGGCGGTAATGGTGATGGACTTTCGGGGGACTTTTACTGGGCGTTGCAGGACAGTGCGGGGGCGAAGCCGATGCTTCGCAACATGTTCTTTGGGTATGGATATGCTCAAATCTTGAAGTGGTCCCTTAAGGGCACTGCGATTGCCTATCTGGATATGGACTTGGTGGCACCGAGAAAGCTTAAGTACAAACTTACTGCAGTTGTGTTTCCGGGCAATTCTGTGTTGAATTCCATTATGCAGCTGCGCGTTTTCAAGAGCGTCGTGAATTCCAAAATTGACGAGGTTGTAAACGATATCAAGAAAGCGGCGTCGATGTACTATGGCGGAAACAGAAAACCGCTTAAGGAAAATGCCAAGTTGCAGACTCCTGAAAATAAGCGCCATATTGCTGAATTTGACAAAGTGGTTGCGGGTGGCTCCTGGAAACTTGGCGATGCCGCACGCAAAGATCGCTCGGATATAGAACTTAGCAAGCCAAAGCCTGTCGCAAGGCCTGCTGAACCTAGAGAAAAAATGACTGAACCTGCTGAATTTAAGGCAAATACTTTTATTAAAAAGGATTTAGAAAATGAGTGAACCTAAGGATTTGGAAACTTTACTTGCACGTGTCACGGAACGCCGTCGCGAATTGTTGACCTCTGTCGTCAACCGTCGTACGCGTCACTTTTGCATGGTGCTTGAAGACCTGTTTGACCCGCATAACATTTCCGCTGTTATCCGTACTGCAGAAGTCTTTGGTCTCCAGGATGTTCACATCATTGAAGAAGACAACGCCTACAGCGTGAACAAGTCCATTTTGAAGGGATCCTACAAGTGGATGAGCCTTTATCTGTACAAGAAGCGTATGCTCTGCATGGAAAAGCTCCGCGAAAAGGGTTACAAGATTGCTGTTGCCAGCACGAATACGACGAACTCTGTGCTTGACCTCGATTTGAGCCAGCCGATGGCTTTTTACCTGGGCAGTGAATTCCACGGGAACCACCCGGATACGCTCGCCCATGCGGACTATGAATTTAAGCTCCCGCAGTATGGCATTACGGAATCGATGAACGTCTCTGTTGCTGGTGGCGTACTGATGACGTACCTCGACGTGTTTATGCAGAAGCAGGGCCGTGAAAAGTTTGCCTTGCCGCAGGCTGAACGCGACGCCTTGTTGCTCGACTGGCTGGATCGCCATGTGAACGGCATCGAGACGAATAGCCCCATCGTGAGGGTGGAGGGATAATCCTCTTATTTTTCAAGATGCGGCCAATGCCAATCGCAAAATATGCTAGATTGTTTTTAGAATGAAAAAGAATACCGCTTTATACTTTTCCGTCGGACTTGTCGTTCTTTTAGCCATTTTCATTTTGATATTTGGCATGTTCTTTTTGAACGAGAAGGATCTGCGTGAAACTTTCGACGTGTACCACTTGCGCTTTACGCAGGTGAGTACGCTTGTTTTGGATGACCCGGTCAAAATCAATGGCGTGAAGCTTGGCCGTGTGGAGTCCATCGAGCTTTCTGGGCACCGCGTTGTCGTGACGGTCAGGCTCAAGTCCAACGTGAAAATCCCGAAGGATTCCGAAATCCGAGTACAGAACATCGGCATCATGGGTGAACGCCAGATTGGCATGATCCTCGGTGATTCCGAAGAATACTATGTGCCGGGCGATACCATCACGGGCCAGTTCGATGCGGGCATTGCCGAAGCGCTTGGCCTTGCCGGTGAAGTTTGCGATTCGACGAAGGTGCTCTTGGAAGCGGTAAAGACAGCCTTGAACGGAACGATTGCAAACCCGGAATTCCAGGACCGTTTCAAGACACTTTTGGTGAAGGCCGAAAATCTTGAAGACCGCTTGATGTCGCTTGTGTCAACGACCGACCCGCAGCTCAAAAAGAGCCTTGCAAACCTGAACAAGGTGACGGTCAAGGTGAACGAACTTGTTGATGGCGTCAAGGAACCGATCAACGGTCTTTTTGCCGGGACGGACAAGGTCATGGGGAATGCAAACCACTTGATCTCCGAACTTGAAGGCGTGACCAAGCATTTGGATGGACTTATTGCCAAGGTGCAGTCCAAGATGGATTCGAAAGACAATACCGTCGGGATTTTGCTGAACGACAGACAGCTTCACGACGACCTTGTCAAAACAGTGCGCTCTGCGGACAGCTTGTTCAAGATTATCTTGCAGGATGGTCTTGATATTAATGTGGATTTCTTCTGAGGAATTGATGATTACAAAGTTACTTACTGTTTCCAACAAACTGGGCATTCACGCCCGTCCGGCCGGTATGATTGTTGATATCACGGGCCAGGCAAAAAGTGATGTGTCCATCGTGTTTGATGGTTCGAAGGCCAATGCGAAGAGCATCCTTAATGTGATGATGCTTGCCATCCCTGCTGGTTCCGAAGTCAAGTTCGAAATCGATGGCGAGGATGAAGAGCTCGTCGTTCAGCAGTTGGAAAAGCTTTTTGATGACCACTTCAACGAAGAACCCTGCTGATTTTGTGGCCAAGAGCGCCAATGAGCCGAAGTCCCAGAGGATAGAGCTCGTTGGTGTTCCGTCGTCTCCGGGCTTTGCCATGGGGACGGTGTTCCCTGTTGCAAACCGCGAATTTTCGGTGGTTGATGAGACTCTCCCCGAGAGCAGGCTTGCTACAGAAGAACAGATGTTCTTGAAGGCGATTAGTAAGACCTCCAAGGAAATCGCTCAGATTAAAGAAATTTCAGAATCCAGAGCTGGCATCAAGGACAGCCTGATTTTTGCAACGCACCTGATGATCTTGCAGGATCCGGGGCTCGTGAATGGAGTCCTCGACAAAATCAGGAAAAAGCACAAGAACGCGAAGTGGGCGGTGCATGTTGTATTTAGCGCCTACATCGAAAAATTCGAAAAAATTGATTCGCCTGCCATGCGTGACAAGGCGGCAGACCTCAGGGACTTGTATAACCGCTTGATGTCTGCGATGGATGACTCCGGACCGGTATTGGAGGACGTGTCTCACGAAGATGGCGTTATCCTGGTGGCCCATGAGTTTGTTCCAAGCTTCTTGATGACATTGAAGCCCGGACAAGTTAACGCTATCGTGATGGATACGGGTGGCCGTACAAGCCATGTCGCTATTTTGTCTAGAGCGTTGCAGATCCCGGCTGTATCTGGCCTTAGGAATGTGGCGGCCCTCGTCAAGAGTGGTGATACGATTATCGTTGACGGTGCTGATGGTAAGGTCATCATCAACCCGAATGAAGACGATATCCGCAAGTTCCATGAACGCCAGGAAATGTTCGAACGCCAGCGCCGTGAACTTTTCACGATGCGCCAGCTGGAACCGATGACTCGCGATGGTAAGTATATTGTGTTGCATGCGAACATCGAAATTCCGACGGAAGCGGACAAGGTCACGGACTTTGGCGCTACCGGTATCGGTCTTTACCGTTCAGAATTCCTGTTCTTTAGAAAAGGCACTCCGACCGAAAAGGAACAGCAAAGCGCCTATAGGCATATCCTTGAAAAGATGGCGCCGCACCCGGTTGTGATCCGTACGCTTGATGCGGGCGGTGACAAGCTTGTTTCTGGGGTTTCTGCGGTGAATGAATCGAACCCGTTTATGGGTTGGCGCTCTATCCGCGTGTGCCTGGACCGCGAAGATGTGTTTATTACGCAGTTGCGAGCCTTGTTGCTTGCAAATACAAAGGGCAATTTGCGCATCCTCTTGCCGATGATTTCGAGTATGACGGAACTCAGGCGTGCAAAGGCGTGCATTGCAAAAGCCCGCAAGCAGCTTGAAGATGAAGGGCATAAGCTCCCTGTCGTGAAAATTGGCTCGATGATCGAAGTCCCTGCTGCAGTGATGATTGTGGACAAGCTTGCTAAGGAAGTCGATTTCTTTAGCTTGGGTACTAATGACTTGATCCAGTTTACGCTTGCGGTTGACCGTACGAACGAACTTATTACTGACATGTTCCAGCCGCACCATCCGGCAGTGCTCAGCATGATTTACCAGACTGTGGTGGCTGCGCACCGTGAAGGGATCCCTGTGGCGGTTTGCGGTGAAATGTGTACGGACCCGATGAGTGTGCTTTTGTTGGTTGGGCTCGGTGTCGATGAGCTTTCTATGACACCGTGGAGCGTGATGACGACGAAGAAGATTATACGCTCGATTAACTTTGAAGATGTTCGTGATGCGGCTTTGACTGTCTTGCAAATGGATGATGCCGAGAGTGTAAATGAGTTTTTGCATAAAAAGTATGCACAAACCATCATGGAACTTGGTATATCTGGATTTGTGGGACAAGTCGAAAAATAAAAACTGTTGGTTTGCAGATGAAATTATTTTGTTCTTTATTGTTTGCGTGCACAGCCGCCTTGTATGCTCAGGTGGATGGTTCTGTATATTCCACCTACAAGTCTCCGTTTGCGGAACAGGAAATGATTGCTCCGGACCAGTTCCAGGATGCGGTTATTCGTGCGGCCCGTGCGAAGAAAACAATGAACGATATTTCAGTTCCGCAGAACCATCGCGATTTTGCCCGCGCAGCCTATTTCTATTACAGTGGCCAGTGGGACAGTGCCTACGCTGCCTATAATTCCTTGCGCAAGCGTGAACCGGAATTGCTTGGACCTGTTGTGCTCCGCATGGCGAAGGCTAATTTCAAGCAGGAAAAGTATGCCAAGATGCGTGAAACGCTCCGACTCGAAAAGAGCCTGGAAAACGATAGAGCTTGGCATGATGCGGCCGACCGCCTGAGAATAGAAGCGACGATGGCGGATTATTCGCTGAATGATGTTGCCCGTGCGGATTCCTTGATGGTCTACCTCAATGGAAATCCGGATGGTGACGATGTGGATCCGCTGAAGTACCGTTACGCCCAATATTTGGAAGATTCTTACCAGCTGAAACAGGCAAAGCGCATGTACATGAAGCTCCTCACGAGCCGTACATCGTATAAGGATTCCGCTTATGCTTCTGTGCGCCGTTTGAGGGAAGTGCTGGGGGCGCCTGAATCGCTTGCCGAAAAAGTGGCCTATGCCAAGCTCGCCTGCACCAAGGACGAAATGAAGAACTGCATCGACCTGCTCGATTCTATCCAAATTTTGGATGCGCAGCAGGTGCAGAAAAATCCTGCTTCGGTGGTGGTGCTTGATGACCCGGCTTATGCACGCCTGAAAAAGAGCACGCTTGATTTGAACACGCGCATTATGCTGTGGGAAAAGCGTGCGGCGGCGCTCCGTTCGCTGAACAGGAACGAAGATGCGATTGAACAGTACCGCAACTTGATTGAAAATGTGGAGGCTCGTCCTTCCTGGATTCAGGCCATTCTCAAGCTTTACCGCAAGGAAGCGGCTGGGCTCTTTGACGAAGAAATCCACACTTACGATTCACTTTTGCAGGATGTGAGCCAGTTCAGCACTGAAAACGCTAATAACCTCTGGTTACGCGGCTTTGAATTTGAACAGAAGCTGATGTATGACAAGGCGATTGACTGCTATAAGAAACTCATCCACAAGCGATTCAAGAGCAATCTGAAACGCCAGTGGGCGAGATTCCGCATTGGCTACTGCTACTTCAAGCGAGGCATGTGGGTCGAAGCCGCTGCGTACTTCCGCGATGCGACGAAGGATCCGTTCCTTTGGAGCGGTAGTGCTTCGAGGATGTTCCTTGGTGATACGTATATGAAGATGGGCGAGGATTCGCTTGCCCGTGAAGCGTATCTCGACTGCATCAAGGATTTTCCGCTTTCGTATTATGCACACCGCAGCCGTACCAAGCTTTTGGACAATCGTTTGCTGCCCGAGAAAAAAATCCCGTATGCTCATGGCGTGCCGATGTCGCATGCGGCGACGTTGGATTGGATCCGCTCTGTCAATAAGCTCGGGAAGCCTGATGCCTCGTACAGTAAGGACCGTTACGAACGCATCAAGAAGCTTTTCTTGTTTGGCTTTGAAGAAGAAGCATTTAGGCTGTATGACGAAGTCAAGAAGAAAAACTTCAAGCGCATGGATTTCTTGTACGAATACGGAAAACTGTTTTACGAGATGGGCGAAACGGCTGCCGGTTACAGGCTTGCTCGCCAGTTCCAGGCGAAGATGGATAGGCGCCTGTTCATGACGCCGCCGATTGATGTTTTGCATTACTTGTTCCCGGTTCCGTATGCAGACCCTGTGGTTTACTATTCGGGCACGAGCATCGATCCGTTCTTTGTGTATAGCGTGATGCGTCAGGAATCCATTTTCGATTTCCAGATTACATCGCCTGCGGGTGCCTGCGGTCTTTTGCAGATTATGCCGGCGACGGGCAAGATGCTTGCGGACAAGGAAGAAATTTCTGGCTTTAATCCGAAACGCTTGTACAATGCCTATATGAACATCCGCTTGGGTATCCGCTATTTGGTGGATCTTAAGGACGAGTACAAGAACGATTACATGTACGTGCTTTGCAATTACAATGCGGGCCCGAAGCCGACGAAACGCTGGCAGTCCGAAAGCGAAGGCCTCCCGTGGGATTTGCGTGTCGAGGAAATCAGCTACTGGGAAACCCGCGACTACGTCAAGCGCGTCATGGGAAATTACTGGATCTACAAAGAAATCTATGACGGGATTTAGCGGATGCTTTTCCTGCTCTTGACAATCGGTCCTGCGTTTTTATTTGCTTGTGGAAATATCCTGGAAAAATCCGGGGTATCCACTGTTGGCAAGCGCACGGGTGGAACATCTAGGCCCTGGGAATTCTTCAAGGGCGTTATCACGAATAAGTTTTGGTGGCTCGGCATTGCATGCTCCGGGCTTGCAACGCTTGGCTATTACATAGCTATGGCTCAGTATGACTTGAGCCAGGTGCAGCCGATGATGGTCCTGAATCCGGTGCTGACGGCGTTGATGGGATTTTGCATCCTCAAGGAAGTCTTGACCAAGCGTATTGTGGTGGCGATTTGCTTTGTCGTGGCGGGCCTCCTTTATTCCGTTGAAAATCTCGGGGAATCGACGGCGGTACAGAACATCGGGACGCTTTGGCTGTATGCGGGTGGACTTAGCTTTGCGACCCTCATTGCGCACCTCTGGGTGAAAGACCGCGAAATGGTGGACTCGCTTATCATGGGCGTTGGCTTTGGGCTTTCGGCTGCTTTTTACAAGAGCTTGGCAATGGATTTTGACCTCGACAATATCGATTTCTCGTCGGTGATGAACCTGCTCATGGATTTTAGGACGCTTGGCTATGTGGCGACCTACAGCATTGCGTTCCTGTATTCGCAGGTGTCTTTCTCTCGTGGGCGTGCGTTGTTCATTATCCCGTTCAGTGCTGCGGTCGGTGCCGCTGTTCCGACGCTTGCGGGCGCACTCGTTTTTTACGAAGCGTTCCCGATGGGCAAGGTAATTTCGGTGACTCTCGTGCTGGTTGGCGCATGCCTTTTTATCGTTCGCAGACCGAGAAGAAAAAAGGTTGTTCTTTCGGAATCCGAAACAAAAAAGTAAGTTTCGAGTGAGTATTTAGCAAGCTTGTTCCCGAAATTTTGCGTCAAAAATAGTCTTTAAAAAAGTTCTAGCTCCTCATGTCGCATATATATTTAGATGCGGATATTTGAGGTGTTGGGTGAGAGAAAAATTTTCCCTGTTTCTGTTGGTACTCGGAGCTTTTGCATTTTTTGCATCATGTTCCGATTCGAATCCGGTCGCTACGGATTCAGAAAATATTTCAAATAAAACTCAGCCTGTTATGAAACTCCCTTTGGCGGAGCGTTCTCCTGTTGTCTTTTCTGAAATCAATACCGTTAACCTAGTGTACAAAGATTACGAAGGTGGCGATGCGGGCTGGGTGGAACTTTTCAATCGATCTGCGGATACGGTGGACTTGTCTGGAAAGTATTTGACGGATGATTCTGAAGAGCCGTTTAAGTGGATGTTTGGTGACGTGAAAATCGCTCCAGATGAATTCATGATTGTATTCATGTCTGGAAAAAATTTAACCGTGACGAGAAACGGTGTGCTTGAACCGCATGCAGGTTTTAAGCTCGATAAGGATGGCGGAAACCTTTACCTTGTCAATGGCGATGGTCAAATTCTTGATTATGTCGAGTATCCGAAATTGCCGCCTGAAATGTCATGGTCGCTTGGAACATTGTGTGATGGTGTTTCGTTGGACTTTGGTTATAGCGAGCCTTCTCCTTATGGAGAAACGGTAGGAACTGTTGTGCCGACACGTTCGCCTTCGGTGGATTCTTTGGTGGAGCTTCCTCCGTCGGGATTTTATGCAGAACCGTTTGTGGTATCGTTTCCGAAGAGTGCTACAGTGCGTTGTGCTGTGGGTGGAGCAGCCCCTACGGCGGAAAGCCCGGTGACGACTGCTTTGAGAATTGACACTACAAAGACTATCCGTTGCGCTTCTTTTGTCGCGGGGGCGCTGAGTGGAGAAGAACTTGTGCGTACTTATGTTTTTGAGAGTGCGCCAACCATTCCTGCGGTGTTCTTGACGACTGATCCGAAATCTCTTTTTGACCCTGACTCTGGACTTTTTATGAAGGGAAATTTTCCCGATGGGAAAGTACCTGAAAAAGGTGCGAATTATTGGCAGGACAAGGAAATTCCTGTAGTTGTAGAATTGATGGAAAAGGACGCTGCCGCTCCTTCGTTTGTGAAACTAGCTGGGCTTCAGGTTTATGGTAATTACAGCCGCATCAAAAGTGAAAAGTCCGTCGCTATAACGTTTCGCGAAAAGTATGGTGATAAGCGGTTGAATTATGTGTTGTTCCCGGATTACCCAGAACAGCACAAATACAAGAGTTTTATTCTGCGCAATTTTGGTAATAATTTTGGAATGGATTACGTCCGCGATAGGCTTGGAAGTTCTATCGGTGACGATCTTGGCCTTGATAGCCGTCACGGTCGCTATGCGGTTGTTTATTACAATGGCGAATATTATGGCATTCAGGATCTTCGTGAACGATCGAATGAATATTTCTTTGAAACGCGTTATGGGATGAATCCGGACGATATCGATTTGCTTGATGCTGATAATTCTGAATCTGCGGGTTCTGCTGTTGATTATGAGACTCTGATAGATTGGCTGGAATCGCACAACCTTGCTGATGATGAAAACTACGCATATGTGGCTTCACAGATTGATATTGATAATTACCTTAATTATGTGCATACGGAATTGTATGTGGACAATCGTGATTGGCCTGCAAATAATCTCAAGAAATGGAGAAATTCAAAATTGCAGACAAAGTGGAAATGGATTCTTTTTGATTTGGATTTTGGATTTGATAGCGGACACAGCTTGTATGCAAACAACGTATTTGAATATGCCACGGCGGAAGATGGAAGATCTTGGCCGAATGGCCCTGAATACACATTCCTGTTGCGTAAACTGCTGGAAAATTCTGAATTTAAATCTGCTTTTATAAATCGCCTAGCGGTACTGTTCCAAAAGAATTTTGAAAGCTCAAAGTTGATTGCACGTGTAAAGAAGATGATGGCAGAAATTCAGTCTGAAATTCCTCGCGATCAGAAGCGTTGGAATCATAGCGCTTCTGAAATGGAAAAGGAATTGGAGCGTGTTGAAGAATTTGTTAAAACTCGTGCCGCTGTAATGACGAAAGAACTTCAGGAATTTTTTGAATTAGGAAATGAGGCTCCTGTGACTTTGGCGGTTGATGGCCCGGGAAAGATTCTTGTGCAAAACCTCCCTATAGATGAGGAAAAAATGACTGTGAATTTCTTTGAGGATTATCCGGTGAAGCTTCTTGCGGAGCCTTATTCTGGAAGTACTTTTGTAGGATGGAGTGATGGTGAAACAGCTCCGTTGCGCATAATACAGCCACAATACGCAGGCGAAATCGCCGCTATCTTCAAATAGGCATTCAAGTCTTGTAAATGGCTTATTATTTGCGCACTTTTTGTGTACAGTTGCTGTTTACACATGTTGTAATTGCTATTTTGTAACATCATGAGTTTCGAAACTAAAATTGTTTGCATTGGTGCTGGCTATGTCGGTGGGCCTACCATGACTGTTATCGCCGACAAGTGCCCCGATGTTAAGGTTACCGTAGTTGATATCAACCAGTCACGCATTGATGCCTGGAATAGCGAAAATCTCCCGATTTTTGAACCTGGTCTGGATGACGTTGTAAAGCGTGCTCGTGGCCGTAACTTGTTTTTTAGTACGGACATTCCGGCTGCTATCAAGGAAGCAGACATTATTTTTGTTTCGGTGAATACACCGACGAAAACGTTTGGTCATGGTGCCGGCAAGGCTTCTGATTTGCAGTACTGGGAAAAGACCGCCCGCAATATTTTGGAAATTGCTGACGAAGGCAAGATTATCGTCGAAAAGTCGACGCTCCCGGTCCGCACCGCAGCGGCCATGGAACGCATCTTGAATTCGAATGACAAGGGCCTCCATTTTGAAGTGCTCTCGAATCCGGAATTTTTGGCCGAAGGCACTGCCATCAACGACTTGTTTGAGCCCGATCGAGTGCTCATTGGCTCCCATCAGACGGAATCGGGCCTTGCTGCCTGCCAGAAACTTGTGGACGTGTATGCCCACTGGGTGCCGCGTGACCGCATCCTTACGACGAACCTCTGGAGTTCCGAACTCACAAAGCTTACTGCAAACGCATTCCTCGCACAGCGCATTAGCTCCATCAACTCCATTAGCGCTCTCTGTGAACGCACTGGCGCCGATGTCGATGAAGTCGCTTACGTGATGGGCAAAGACCGTCGCATTGGATCCAAGTTCCTCAAGGCTTCTATCGGTTTCGGCGGTAGCTGCTTCAAGAAGGACATCTTGAACCTTGTTTACCTTTGCGGTTATTATGGACTCCCGGAAGTGGCTGCTTACTGGGAAAGCGTCGTGAAGATTAACGAGTGGCAGACGCACCGCGTGGTGGACCGCATGCTCGAAACCATGTTCAATACGATTGCAGGCAAGAAGATTGCCGTGTTCGGTTTTGCGTTTAAGGCCAATACCGGTGACACTCGCGAGAGTCCGGCAAATCTCGTTGTACGAGACTTGCTTGCCGAACATGCACAGCCTGTTGTGACTGACCCGAAGGCGATTCCTGATGCCAAACGTGACCTCAAGGATGTGATTGAACAGGTATCGTTCGAAGAAGATCCGTACAAGGCGGCCGAAGGCGCCCATGCTGTTGTCGTCTGTACAGAATGGAAGTGCTTTGCTGAACTCGACTGGAAGCGTATTTACAGTTCGATGGCAAAACCGGCCTTTGTATTTGACGGTCGTAATATTCTTGATGCTGATGCACTTCGCAAAATTGGGTTTGAAGTGACAAGCATTGGTAAGGGTAAGGCGGAGTAGTTTTTTAGAGAACTGGGTTATGGCTTCTATTAGTGTTTTTGGATTAGGGTATGTTGGGTGTGTAGGCATTGCATGCTTGGCAAAATTGGGACATCGCGTTGTTGGCTACGATGTTGATGAAAGTAAAGTAAAACGCATTGCTGCGGGCCTTCCGACAATTGTTGAACGTGATATCGATGAAGTTATGATGGACGGCTATAAAGCCGGTCTTGTTTCGGCGACATCTTCGGCTGTCGAGGCGGTTTCTAAGACGGATATTTCGTTCTTGTGTGTGGGTACACCCAATGCTCCAGATGGACGTCTGGACACAACGTATTTGATGTCTGCGGTTCGCGCCATTGCTGAGGCTATTCGTTCGAAGTCGACTTTCCACATTGTGGTTATCCGCAGTACTGTCCCGCCAGGAACGAATGCTTTGGCGACGGCTTTGATTGAAAAAATTTCAGGGAAGCGCGAAGGAATCAACTTTGCCGTGGCTTCGAATCCGGAATTCCTCCGTGAAGGCATGGCTGTGGCGGACTACTTGAACCCTCCTTTGACGGTGATTGGTTGCAATAGCCGTCGTGCTCTGGATAGCCTTAAGGGAATTTACGAGTCGCTTGGCAGTGAAATTGTCGAAGTTGAACCTAAGGTGGCTGAAATCATCAAGTTTGTCAATAACTCGTATCATGCTCTGAAGGTGACGTTTGGTAACGAAATTGGCGCCATCTGCAAAAAGCTCGATATCGATAGCCATAGTGTGATGAACTTGTTCTGCAAGGATACGCAGCTGAATATTTCGCCGTATTACTTCAAGCCGGGATTTGCTTATGGCGGATCTTGCTTGCCGAAGGATTTACGCGGCCTTAACTTTTTGGCAGAATCCAACCAGGTTGAAGTCCCTGTGCTTTCTTCGATTGAATGCAGCAATAACAGACATATCGAGCGCGTGTTGGAACGCGTTCAGCAAATCGGTGTGCGCTCGGTGGGTATTGTTGGCTTAACGTTCAAAGCTGGCACGGACGATTTGCGCAATTCTGCTGCGATTCGCTTGGCTGAAGGTGTGCTTGGTAAGGGATGTTCGTTGAGCATTTACGACCGCTACTTGAATATCGCCCGCGAAAAGGAAACGAACCTGCGTGAACTCAACAAGAGAATCCCGCACTTGTTGCCGCTCTTGGTGCCAAATGTCGAGAATGTCGTGGAATCGGCGTCGCTTGTCATTATCACGGTTCGAAATCCTGAGATTCCTGAGCTTATCCGTAAGAATCCCGGCATCCACTTCTTGGACTTGGTGCGCTTGAAAGATTCGTCTGTAGAAACGCTTCCTAATTACGAAGGTTTTTGCTGGTAAATTCTATGGAACAGTCTTTGAAGGAACTTTCGGGCAAGAAAGTTTGCATTGTCGTTGAAAATCTCCCGGTACCTTTTGACCGCCGCGTTTGGCAGGAAGCAACATCATTGCATGAAGCGGGTGCCGAAGTAACCGTAATTTGCCCGCAGACCAAAAAGTATCCTCAGGAATATGAGGAACTTGAAGGCATCAAGATTTATCGCCATCCGTTACCGGAAGCGAACAGGACACTTGATTATTTCAAGGAATATTTCTGTGCACTTTATCATGAGACTCGTCTCTTGTTCAAGGTGTTTAGAAAGCAGGGTGTGCAGGATGTGATTCACGCTTGCAATCCGCCTGACTTGATTTTTATAGCGGCGTTCTTGTTCTTTACGTTTACGCGTTGCAAGTTCCTTTTTGACCACCACGATATCAATCCGGAACTCTGGATTGCAAAATTTGGCAAGAAGGGCTTGGGCTACCGCGCTATGATTTTGGTGGAACGCCTTACGTACTTCTTTGCAAAGCATGCCATTGTCACGAATGAATCGTATAAGGAAATTGCGATGCGCCGTGGCAAAAAACGCGAAGAGGATGTGACGATCGTGCGCAGCGGTCCGAACCTCTCGAAGTTGAAAATTGGCTCTGCCAAGCCGGAAGTCAAAAACGGCTTTAAGTATCTGGTGGGCTATATCGGCGTGATGGGCAAGCAGGAAGGCATTGATCTCTTGCTCAAGTCTGTCGATTACATTGTGAACAAGAAAGGTCGCAAAGATATCCGTTTCTGCATCATGGGCGGAGGTCCTTCTTTGGAAGAACTTCGCGAATTGAACAAGATGATGGCGCTTACCGATTACGTGGAGTTCCCGGGTCGCGTGAGTGATGAGTTCTTGGCGGATGTGATGAATACGGCCGATGTGTGCGTCAATCCGGATTTGCCTTCTGAAATGAATGACAAGTCCACCATGAACAAAATCATGGAATACATGGCGTTTGGAAAGCCGATTGTGCAGTTTACGCTCAAGGAAGGCAAGTTTTCGGCACAGGAAGCTTCGCTCTATGCAAAGAATACCGATACGGATGACTTTGCCGAAAAGATCCTGTGGCTTTTGGACCATCCTGAAAAGGCGGCGGAAATGGGCGCCTTTGGTCGCAAGCGTGTGCAAAACGAACTTAGCTGGGATTACGAAAAACCGAAGCTGATTAGCGCTTACAAAAAGTTGCTTGGACTGTAATGAAATACTATGATGACATGGATTAAAGGGGCTTTTTTTCTGTTGTCATAGTTTTTTTCTTTTATGTGACGATTGAGGCTCAGGGGAAGGGCTCTGTTCTTTTGGATGGAACGAAGGACAATCCTCGTCTCGTTTCGCCTAAAGATGGCGCTGAATATATAGCCTTGTTTAAGTAATGGCTATTGGGCATCCTTGTTTTCGAAATCGATATTCAAGGTGTGAATGAAAAAATCTAGTCGGTTGGTGAGCTGTTGTGCTCCCTTTGGAGAAAGGTGGCTGTTGTCCATCGCCATATCGTCCGTGTAGTCGTGATCTCCCATCTTGTTTTCATCCATTAGTATAAAATTCGGATAGACCTTACTCAAGCTATCAAGTTCTTGAATAATTTGAGTTGCGTCACTTCTGCGTAATCCACGATAGCCAAATGCGCCCGTTTCTTTATAACGTGGATTCAACGGTGTTATCACTCCCACAAGTTTTATGTCATGTGCGGCACATGTATCCATCAAATCGCGTAATAGCCTATAGTTGTTTTGAAAATCCTCGTAATGTGAATCCATCCAGCAGGAATCTTCAGCAACTTTCGGCGAACCCCATCCGTCTCCATATTTCTTTAGGAAACCTCTATTTTGTCTATAATCGTCTGCTTCTCCCGCATTGCCTGGGGAATCATAAGTCACTCTTGGTAGCGCTTTAGGAAAACCATCCGCCCAATAGTCATGATTTCTGTCGTACACATATCCTGGATACGATTTATATGCATTATGGAACATATTGTTCGCATTGCGGCCCGTATTATAGGCCCTATCCAAATCTAGTGCAAGGACGAGAACCTTCAGCTTTTTCACATGTGGGAGAATATAGTTGTAAAAAAACATGCCCGTCCCATATATGGAACCTGCCGGAGTTGCCAAGTTTATCGCAAAGATTGACTTGTCGAATTCCATCGGATCAATTCCATATAGTGCGCGCGAAGAACCCAAGATAACAACATTGGCCAAATCTTTGTACCGCCACAGAATTTCCATTTTGTAGCGATAGTCCAGTGCATAGGGACAAGCCCCTGAATTGTTATAGTATATTCCCGCGCTATCCTGGTTAAGTTCAAAATCAATTCCAGTTATGGTTGTGTCGATGACGGTTGGGGACATTGCATTCTTTATCCATAGGCACGGATGCCAGAGTTCTTCGCCTTCGGCAAGCTCTACGATGCTGTTGTCGGTGGGGCTCACAAGAACGATTCTGGTGTGTGCTCCGTTTGCGTTAGTGAGGGTCGCTACGATGTTGGATGTTTCTCCATCGCTTGCCCATTCGCTGTGGTCGAACGTGTAGCCTTCGGGGGATTTTATGCTCTGAGTTAGTTTGCCATTGCTGTCGGCGATGAAAATGCGTTCGTGCGTGGCGTATGTCTCGCTAGCGAATTTCTTGCCCGTTTTACTAGCGAAATCCAGGAACGATGTGCGCTTGCTGCCGTCCTGTGCGAGCGATGCATTGCACGCCTGTTCCCCGTTGTACCAGACCGTGTCGCGTGCCGTTTCCGTAATTGTGGATCCGGACTTTGCTATGCGGGCTCGTAGCAGCCTTGCGCCTGTGATGGCGAGGGCGTTGTCTTCGCTGATGCCGCCGTGGTATGCGCCGTCGAGGAGTTTTTCAGGTGTGCCGAACTTGCCGTTTGCGAATTTGACTTGCCAGGTGGAGCTTTTCTCAAACGCGGCTTCGTCTTTGTTGTTGCCGGCATCTGTGACGTAGACGATCGCGGTGTCGCCGTTGCTTAGAACGCGCCAGCGCGGGATGGCGGCGCTCTTTACATTGAGTTTGACGAGGTTGGAACCCTTGGCATCCAGGTCGCGCACGTACAGCGCGGAATTGCCTGAGATTCCTTCGTATTTGGTGCAGAATGCGACTCTCTTCCCGTCTGGCGAAATGTCGGGATGGTAGGCGTCTAAGGAATCCTGGATTTCTACTACGGATAAGTTTCCGTCATTGTAGTCGATGTAGGCGAGATTCCCGCTCAGGTCGTTGCGGAAGGCTAGAACCATGTTGTAGGTTCCCGTGTAGGACTTCAGCGATGTTGCGCCCGCAAGTGGAGTGATGATGCTTGCTTTCGCATGCCCGCTGGCGTCAAGCCAAGTCGGGGAAGGTATTTGACCGAACGCGAGTCTAAATCCGATGCGCTCGGCGCGGCTGGAGGCTACCACGGTGTAATCATCTCCGCGTGCGACAACGTTCATTTCGGAAGGCCTGTCCGAGAAGTATCCGCCTTTCAAAATGCGCTCGCCGATGTCTCCGCCGTCAGGCGCGCCGAGATAGTTTGTGACGGATGTGTCACGGAATTTTCCGGCCCAGTCGTTTACCCATTCCTTCACGTTGCCCGCTAGGTCGCAGAACCCGAGGGCGTCCGCGCCCGCACTGCATACGGCGTGCGCCTTGAAGTCCGAATTGTCGGCGTTCCAGCTTTTGTTTTTGGGATCCCAGCCTTTTGATGCGGCGAGCACCCATTCCGCTTCTGTGGGGAGGCGGTAGGCGTCTACGTCAGGGTGGAACGCGAATCCTTCAAGGTTGGTACAGTGTCCTTCGCTATCGAATGTCTCTTGGGTATAAGTGTATGCACTGTCGCGTTTTTCGGATTTGCTCTTGGCGTTTGCGTAAAGGACGGCGTCGTAGTAGGTGACGTTTGCTAGTGGCAGGCTGTCGTTTTCGCACTTGCCGAAATCCTTGACGAGCTTCTTTTTTGCGAGGTTGCGGTACTCCCCGCAGGTGACCTCGTGTATGTCTAGATAATAGTCATAGTCCAGACGAACCTTCATGGCGGGGCGTTCTGCGGCTCTGTACGTAGAATCGTTGCTGCCGAGAGTGACCGTGCCGCCTTTGACAAATATCATACCGTCGATAGTATTTTGCTTATCTTCGGATATGTCCTGGGTATGGTTTTCGCAGGCTTCCATAAGCAATAAAAAAAGAATAAATAGCAAGCTCGTTTTTTCCATAATGCACCAAAAGAGATTTTAAATTAATATATATTTTTCCCCGTGAATCTACAGTGGTACTTTAGAAGATTGCAGACATTTTCTGCCAGTGAAATTCTTTTTCGCATCCGTCAGCGTATTAGAACACACATTTTGGATAAGCGTTTAAAGGGGTTCTCCAATGCCCCGGTGAACTTGCCAAAATCATCCGTGATTGATGATCCTTCGTCTCATTTGCTATATCCGATATTTGAAAAGTCAATCGATATTTTCAAGCCGATTGACTGGCATTTGGATGTTTCAACGGGACGAACATTCCCAAAGTCTTTTGCGCATAAGATTGATATCCGTAGCGATAAGTATGGTAGCGCAAAACATGTGTGGGAAGTGAACCGCGTGCAGTTTATGCTGCACATCGCGATGCTTTATAAAAAGAGCGGCGATGCAAATTATCTTGATCTTTTCTGCTACCATTTGACGAGCTGGAAAAATGAGAACCCGTACATGGAAGGGGTCAACTGGTACAGCAATATCGAAGTCAACTTGCGATTGATTTGCTGGTATTTTTGCTGGGAGGTTTTTGATGTCGAAAAACTCCGCGCATCGAATACTGTGTTTGATCATTTTGTCGATTCGGTCTGGCTGCCGCTCATTTTTGAACATGCCGAGTACTCTTACAACCATCCGTCGCTTTGCTCTTCGGCCAATAACCATTTGATTTCGGAATATGCAGGCTTGTTTGTTGCGGCTTGCAAATGGAACATTCCGCATCGCGAAGTGCGTTTGAAGTACGCGAAGACTGGGCTCGAACGCGAAATTCTTGCGCAGAATACTGTCGAGGGCGTGAATCGCGAAGAGGCTGCGGAATACATCCAGTTTATCGATGACTTTTTCTTGATTGCTGCGGTGGCTGGGCGCCATGCCGGTAATAGATTCTCAGATGCGTACAATGAGCGTTTGCATGCAATGGCGCGCTACATGAATGCATTTTTGGATAGCAACTACAATTATCCGATGTACGGCGATGGCGACGATGGCTTTGTGATGCGCCCTGATGCGGGTGGACATTTCAATAACTTCAAGTCGTTGCTTGTTTCGTTTGCAACTTATTTTGAAGACGCTTCTCTCAAGCGGGCAAATGTTGATTGGGATGAGAAGAATGAATTGCTGTTTGGGACTGCTGGGCGCGAAAAGTTTGAATCGCTGAAAGTGACAGATGCGAGCTCGCTTCTTGACCGTAATCATTTTTACCCGGAAAGCGGACATTTTATTTTCCGCAAGTCAGTGGAATCTTGTAACGCCGTGAAACGCTCCGACGGTTTTTCAGACATGTGCGAAACGTATCTGCATTTTGATGTTGCTCCGCTCGGCTTTTTAAGCATCGCTGCTCATGGCCATGCCGATGCTCTTAGCTTTATTTTGCATGTCGATGGCAATCCCGTGATTGTCGATCCAGGAACGTTTACGTACCACACACATAAGGATTTACGTCGTTATTTTGTAAGTACGCTTGCGCACAATACTGTTTGCGTTAATGGAAAAAATCAGGCTCAGCAGGCAGGCCCAACTATGTGGCTTTCGCACTACCATTGCAAAACGTTGAATGTTGGCGAAAGCTTTGTCGAAGCGATACACGATGGCTACCACAAAGATGGTGTAGAACATGTCCGCAAAGTTGAATACAATCGCGAAAAGGACGAATTCACGATTACGGATACGTTGCGCGGACGAACTCCGTTTACGGTTGAAATTCCATTCCATTTGCACCCGACTGCAAAGGTGCAGCTCAATGGAGCTTTGGCGACGGTTGATGTCCCAGGCGCTCGCCGTGTGGCGATTACTCTCGATGAAAAACTTTCTTGTTCCATTCGCGAAGATGGCTGGTATTCGGAACACTTTGGCGAAAAAGTGCCGACAAAGTTCCTGTATGCAAAAATGGAATGCCTGAAAGAAATTGAGTTTAAGACGTTGATTAAGATTCTGTAGAATCTTCTTCGGCTTTTGCGGGTAATTCGTCGTCTATGGAGTAATCAATCTCGTCGGGCTCTTCGTTTTCCTTATAGAGGTTTCCGAGGAGCAATCCTTCCGCTAAATAGGCGAATACGGCGTTGTTTCCAATGTGCCCTGAAAGTGTTACGAAAATCGTAGACACGAAAACCATATTGCATCCGACAAGGGCTGCCCAGCTTTCATTCCTGCGTCGGAAGAATAGGATGAATAGGCTTAAGTTGTACAGATAGTAGGCGAAAAGCCCAAGAAATCCGTAGTCGATGAGTGTACGGAAAATAATAGATTCCAACCCGCCGATATCGGCGTCATTGATGGGTCTGCCGTCATCGTCGTATTCGAAGACGTTTTTTGTAAACCCAACGCCATTGCCAAATATGGGACTCCGCTCGATTTGAACTAATGTAAATATGAGCTGTTGCTGGCGTAATGAAAGGGAACTTCCGTGTCCTTGCTGAGAAACTTGCCCTATTAAAACGTTGATGTAGACGATTCCGAGGAAAAGCAACGTTCCGATAAATCCGATTTTAAACAAAATGTGTTTTTTTCGGAGGAATGTGAGTCCCACGCCGATTGCAGAACAGACGATGGCCGTTCTTGATCCACAAAGGATGAGGCTTATGACGATTAAGGCGAGAATGATGACTACGTTCTTTCGAATCCAGACTTTACGATCCCAGAGATTTGCGAAAAGGACTATAGCGCAGCTCAGGAATGTTCCCCAAGCGGTCGGGTGTGCCGTTGTCGCCATGGTCTGGACGCGCCAATCGCGAATGATAGTAACTGCTTCTTCTAGGGAGTAGTAGCCCGAGTATATGGGAAACGCTCTGCAAATATAGGTGTAAGGATAATTGCCTTGCAAAAGGATTTCGAGAATGCTTAATATGCAAAGAACCGCTGTTCCGACAAAGAATTTCTTTACGATGCTGTTTAACCCGCAATGTCGCCCTGCGATGAATGCTGCAAAAATAAATCCGTAAAGTTCCATGAATTCACGGGTGCAGGCATAGAATTGCTTTGGGTTTGTTCCTTCGTTGACATAGACGGAGGCAAAATGGAAAAGAAGGATTAGCAATAGAGGAATTTTTAAGGGAAGGGCTTTTATGTCTTGATAGAGTTGCCCTGGCGAGAATATTAGGAAAATAGCAAAGTACCCGTAAAGGAATAAATCCATGGGACGAAGCGTAGGCGACTGCGAAAAGAAAATGCCGAGAGGAAATAATAGGATTCCTGCAAAAAGTGCCAAATACCTGTTAGTCAGGTTCTTTTGGCAGATGACGAACAGTAATGCAAAAACAATTGAGAAGACGATTGCAGAAATCATAAATAGCTGTGCGAAAATATAAAAAAAGCCTTTTGATAGAATTTGGCTTTTTTGTATGATTGCTGGATTTTCTATTATTTATACTATGAAAAAACGATATGACTATCTTATTGTAGGTTCTGGACTTTTTGGAGCAACTTTTGCCTATCGTGCAAAAAAGGCCGGAAAGCTCAGCCTTGTAATCGACAAGCGTTCGCATTTAGGTGGAAATGTATTTTGTGAAAATGTTGAAGGAATTAATGTCCACAAGTATGGGGCGCATATTTTCCATACGTCAAATAAGGACGTTTGGAATTTCGTAAATTCCATTGTCGAGTTTAATCGATATACGAATAGTCCTGTTGCAAATTATAAGGGTAAGCTCTATAATTTGCCGTTCAACATGAACACTTTTTATCAGATGTGGGGCGTAAAGACTCCGGCTGAGGCTTTGGCGAAGATTGAGTCGCAAAAGGCTTCGGCTGTGGCGAGAATGAATGCCGCCGGTATTTCGGAACCCAGAAATTTGGAAGAACAGGCTAGGATCCTGATTGGCGACGATATTTTTGAAAAACTGGTAAAAGGCTATACGGAAAAACAGTGGGGCCGCAAGTGTGAGGACTTGCCTGCTTTCATCATCAAGCGTCTTCCTGTACGCATGGCGTTCGATAACAACTATTTTAACGACAAGTACCAGGGAATTCCTATTGGCGGATATAATAAGTTAATTGACGGGCTGCTTGACGGTGTAGAAACTGCAACGGGAGTGGATTTTTTTGAGAATCGTGCCCACTATGAGTCCATTGCTGACAAAATTGTATTTACTGGCAAATTGGACGAATTTTACGGTTATCGCTTTGGAAAACTGGAATATCGTACTGTACGATTTGAAAATGAAGTTTTGGACATGCCGAACTACCAAGGCAATGCCGTTGTGAACTATACCGAACGCGAAGTTCCATATACGCGTATTATCGAGCATAAGCATTTTGAAATGTTCGGGCAGGCGGTTTATGATTGCCCCAAGACGGTGGTATCCAAGGAGTATTCGACGGAATGGACCGAGGGTATGGAACCCTACTATCCTGTGAATGATTCCCGCAATAACGAACTTGCCGAAAAGTACCGTGCCCTAGCCGCGCAGGAACCTTCGGTTATTTTCGGTGGACGTCTTGCTGAATACAAATATTACGATATGGCGCCAATTATCGAACGAGTCTTAAATTTGGAAATCTAGCTCGGGAACCGTATGGAAAAGTTACTGACGATAATCATTCCTACGTACAACATGGAAAAGTACTTGAACCAGTGCTTGGATTCCCTGTTGACGGAGAAGGCCCGGGACTTGCTGGATATCCTTGTCGTTATCGATGGCAGCAAGGATCGTTCGTCTGAAATTGCACACGGGTACGCGGACAAGTATCCGGAAACGGTTCGCGTTATTGACAAGGAAAACGGTAATTACGGCTCCTGCATCAATCGTGGGATTATCGAGGGCCGAGGCAAGTACGTGAAAATCCTGGATGCCGATGACCGCTATGATATTACCGTGCTGGATGACTATCTCGACGCTCTCGCCAAGGTCGATGTGGACTTGTTCTTGAGTGATACCTTGCAGGTGACTGAAGACGGTGAAATCGTGAAGGAAATTCGGCTTCCGATGCCTGCGGGCGAAATTCTGAGCTTTGATGATTACAGCAAAGTAGATGAATTGCCCATGCACAGCATTGCTTACAGGCTGGAAAATGTCCGCAAGCTGGGCTA
>Ga0265298_10002976_pt1 | contig 22859 bp, 18 predicted proteins | sample AusTroGonzalo_MG_3_FD_193486 | JGI IMG/M metagenome (GOLD analysis project Ga0265298, IMG submission 193486) | Bovine rumen microbial communities from tropical cattle in Woodstock, Queensland, Australia - Gonzalo_01 | ecosystem: Host-associated > Mammals > Digestive system > Stomach > Rumen ...
GTGGTTCTAAGGTATCATCTAAGATTGGTATCATCGAGAACCTGCTCGGTAAGGTTGATAAGCTCATCCTCTGCGGCGGTATGACCTACACCTTCTCTAAGGCTCATGGCGGTGAGATTGGTGAGTCTATCGTTGAGCTCGACAAGCTGGATGTTGCTCTGGGTGTTGAGGAGCTGGCTAAGAAGAACGGTGTAGAGCTCGTTCTGGGTTCTGACTGCACAGCTACCAACGGTCTCGACTTCGGTACCATGAGCGTAAAGGCTGGTGCTGAGATCATCACATGCCCTGCCAACAAGGTTCCCGCAGGTTTCGAGGGTGTTGACGCTGGTCCTGAGAGCCAGAAGGCATTTGCCGAGGCCATCAAGGGTGCTAAGACCATCCTGTGGAACGGTCCTGCTGGTGTATTCGAGTGCGACGCCTTCACCGCTGGTTCACGTGCCATTGGCGACGCTATCGCCGAGGCTACCAAGAACGGTGCCTTCTCACTGATTGGTGGTGGTGACTCTGTAGCTTGTGTTAACAAGTTCGGTCTTGCTGATCAGGTATCTTACATTTCTACTGGTGGTGGTGCTCTGCTCGAGGCCATCGAGGGTAAGGTGCTTCCTGGTGTAGCAGCTATCAAAGGCGAGTAATTCGCAATTGAGAATTGAGAATAAAAAAGATGAAAAGTCTTTTTATGACTATAGCGATGGCCGCAGCGTTAACAGCTTGCGGCCATCGTGCTTCTACAGACGATGGTGTGGATGCTGATTCCCTCAGCATCGATAGTACAGCAATAGCCAGCGAGAGGAATCTGCTCAAGACTGACAGCATAGGCATCGAACTGAAGGACAGCATGGTGGAGGTACGCGTTAGCGTAGACTGGCCTGTGGCAGGCAACGACACGTTGGTTCAGGGTGTACGCCAATACATTGCAAAAGAGCTGGATATCAAGAATTACACAGATATCAAGGCTGCCCTGCAGAAGATTGCCAAAAAGCAGTATAACGAGCTGATGACCATGTGGAAGGAAGACCGTCAGTACCGACAAGACGATGGCGGCATGCTCTACAGCAGCAATCAACGCGTCTTTATCGATGAAGAGAGTGACACCTACGTCACCTATTCTTATTGTACAGAAGGCTTCACGGGTGGTGCCCATGGCTATGCCACTGCTGCAGGCACAACTATCAGCAAGTCTACAGGCAGACAAATTGGCTACGAGACGGTGTATAACAAGAATACCGATACATTCAGCACCAAACATCAAAACCTCTTCCGCAATACCAAGAGTGCCGGTCTTTTCCAACTCATCAAGGAGGGCGTAAAAGACTACTTCTCTGAATTCCAGGATACGAGGATAACAGATGAGGAATTGGCTGATATTCTACAGAATGTGCCAGATGTAAACCACATCCCTGTGCCACAGTTTGCACCCACCTTCAGCAAAAACGGTCTCGTATTCCTCTATCAGCAATACGAGATAGGACCTTACGCTGTCGGCATGCCTAACTTCTGCATCCCCTATGAGGAGGTGCTACCCTACCTCAGCGAAGAGGCAGCAGCACTAGTGAAACATCAATAGTTAAGAATATGAAAAAGCTCGCTACCCATTCAGTAGCGAGCTTTTTCTTTGTTATGTACGATAATTAGTCTTCGTCCTTCATCTCAGCCTCATGCTGCTTGATAAGCTCCTGCTGGATGTCGTTAGGAACAAGCTCATAGCTGCTGAAGGCAGTGGTGAACGATGCACGGCCACCCGTCAGCGACGACAAGGCAATAGAGTAGCTTGCCAGTTCCTTCAAAGGAATCTTGGCAGTCAGCTTCTGATAGCCGTTCTCTGAATCCATACCCATAATGATGGCACGGCGACCCTGCAGGTCACTCATCACATCACCCATATAGTCTGCAGGAACGAGCACCTCCAGGTCGTAGATAGGCTCCAGTACCTTAGGACCTGCCTCCTTGAAGGCTGCCGAGAAGGCGTTGCGTGCTGCCAGCATGAACGACAACTCGTTAGAGTCAACGGGGTGCATCTTACCATCATAGACGATGACGCGCACGTCACGAGCATAAGAACCCGTCAATGGGCCCTGCTCCATACGCTCCATGATACCTTTCAGGATGGCAGGCATGAAACGGGTATCGATGGCACCACCAACAACTGAGTTGATAAATACCAGCTTACCGCCCCATTCGAGGTCAACTTCTTCCTTGCCCTTAATGTTCATCTTGAACTCCTGACCATTAATCTTGAATGAGGTAGGATCAGGCATGCCGTCAGTATAAGGTTCTACGATCAGGTGCACCTCACCAAACTGTCCGGCACCACCCGACTGCTTCTTGTGACGATAGTCTGCACGAGCCATCTTGGTGATGGTCTCACGGTATGGAATCTTTGGCTCCAGGTATTCTATCTGAATCTTCTCGTTATTCTCCATACGCCACTTCAAGGTACGCAGGTGGAACTCACCCTGACCATGAACGATAATTTGGCGCAACTCCTTAGACTGCTCTACAACCCATGTTGGATCCTCCTGGCGCATCTTCTGCAGGGCAGCCATCATCTTCTCCGTCTCAGCCTCATTGACGGCCTTGATGGCACGAGAGAACTTAGAGTTAGGATATTTGATGAAGTTGAACTTATTCTCTACATCCTTACCGTTCAGCGTATTACCAGTTTTCACATCTTTCAGCTTCACGGTACAACCGATATCACCGGCACGCAGCTCGTCAACCTGGATGCGGTTAGCACCAGCACAAGCATAGATGGCACCCAGACGCTCCTTAGAGCCACGGTCGGCATTGGTCAGGTCGTCGCCACTCTTTACAACGCCACTCATTACCTTGAAATACTGTACCTCACCAATGTGGGGCTCTACACCCGTCTTGAAGAAATACAAAGAGGTAGGAGCTGAAGCGTCGGCAGGAACATCCTTACCGGCAGCATTCTTGATGACGGGCATCTCGCTAACGAATGGAACCACATTACCGAGGAACTCCATCAGACGACGAACACACATGTCACGACCTGCACAAACGCAGAATACAGGGAAGATAGAGCGTGTTACCAAACCCTTGCGGATACCTTCACGCATCTCATCCTCGCTAAGGTCCTCACTCTCGAAGAACTTCTCCATCAGCGTGTCGTCACCAGCAGCAGCGGCCTCTACGAGTTTAGCCTTCCACTCCTTGGCCTTCTCCAACTGGTCGGCAGGAACATCCTCGATGATGGGAGCACCACCCTCGGGTTTCCATGAGTACTTCTTCATCAGCAGCACATCGATAACGCTGTTGAAGCCAGCACCTGTAGCGATAGGATACTGTACGGGAACACAGTTAGGACCATATACTTCCTTCAGCTGAGCCAGAATCTGGTCGAAGTCGCAATTGTCGCGATCCAGCTGATTTACCAAGAAGATAACGGGCTTCTTCAGCTTCTCCGTATTGCGGAAGGCATTCATCGTACCAACCTCAGGACCATACTGACCATTGATGAGCAGCACAGCCTGATCGGTTACATTCAATGCCGTGATGGCACCACCAACGAAGTCGTCGCTACCTGGACAGTCAATGATATTCAGCTTCTTGTTGTTCCACTCAACATGAAAAACAGTAGAGAACACCGAATAGCCGTACTCCTGTTCTACAGGGAAGTAGTCGCTCATGGTGTTCTTTCCTTCTACGGTACCGCGACGCTTAATGATACCTGCTTCGTAAACCATACTTTCGGCAAGAGTGGTCTTGCCGCTACCCGCACTGCCAAGCAGCGCAATGTTCTTAATCTCGTTAGTTTGATAAACTTTCATAAGGCTTATTGTTTTTAGGTTATTCTTTTTTGTTTATTTTTGTTTCGGTTATCGGACGCTAAAGTTAGACATTTTCGAGCAAAAAACAATCGAAATCTTCCAAATATTAAACTTTATTAGTAATTTTGCAGCCTCATAGCATATATTATGGCAGGTTTATACATCCATATCCCGTTTTGTGCGAGTCGATGCATCTACTGCAATTTCTACTCCACCACACATGCCGAACTAAAACAAAGGTATGTGGATGCGGTGTGTAAAGAAATGGAAAGCCGCCCCCCATCCCCCTCCCAAGAGAGGGAGAGAATAGAGACCATCTATTTAGGTGGTGGTACGCCCAGTCAGTTAACACATGACCAACTGCGGCAGCTCTTTCTATATATAAATAAGGTGTACCACATAGGGGACAGACCTGAGATTACCATCGAGATGAACCCCGACGATGTGACTGCCGAGTATGCTACTGTGATACAACAGTTGGATATCAACCGCGTCAGCATGGGTGCACAGACCTTCAACGATGAGCGCCTGCGCTTTCTGCACCGTCGCCATACAGCCAACCAAGTGCAACAGGCCGTCAAGACACTAAGGGATGCAGGCATCCATAATATCAGCATCGACCTCATGTATGGTTTCCCCAATGAGACCATAGCAGACTGGGAACGTGACATTGATGCAGCACTGGCACTGGGTGTAGAACACATTTCAGCATACTGCTTGATGATAGAGGAAGGAACTCCGCTATGGAGATTGACAATTGAGAATGGAGAATTGAGAATTGACGAGGAGCTGGAGCGTCAGATGTATGAGCTGCTGATGGATAAACTGACGGCGGCTGGTTATGAGCACTACGAAATTAGCAACTTCGCCAAGCCAAGCTATCGCTCGCTCCATAACAGCAGCTACTGGCAGGATATACCATACATCGGACTGGGTGCGGCTGCACACGGCTACGATGGTAAGAGGCGCTCATGGAATGTAAGTGATATCAAACAGTATATAGATGGCATAGAGCGTGGCGAGAGGGATTATGACTACGAAGATATTGACGACGACACGCACTATAACGACCGCATCACCACAGCCCTGCGCACCAGCGACGGACTGGATTTGGGCACACTCTCGGAACGCCATCGCCGCTACTGTCTGAAAGAAGCACAAAAATTTATCGACGATGGTATGCTACACATCGCCGATAATCATCTGGCACTGACTCGCAATGGACTGTTTGTCAGCGACTATATTATGAGTAGTCTCATTATGGCATAAGTCCCCATAGAAAGAGACCTGCTACTCATCTTCCGTCTTTCTTTTGTTCACGTAGATGGCTATGCCGATAATGACGAGCAAGACGGTTGCTCCGATATTCATCCAATCCATAAGTCGTTTGTATTTAGAGTTGTAATGGTGTATAGTCCAATCCCCATACCTTAGCTACAGCCTCATAGGTACATTTCCCATCTACCATATTGACACCGCGGAACAGGGAGACATCATCGCGACAGGCTTGTTGCCAACCCTTGTCAGCCAATGCCAACACATAGCGCAGAGTTGCATTGGTCAGTGCAATAGTTGACGTATTAGGTACAGCACCAGGAATATTGGCAACAGCATAATGCACGATGCCATCGATGGTATAGACGGGCTCGCTATGCGTAGTAGGTCGCGACGTTTCGAAGCAGCCGCCCTGATCAATGGCTACGTCAACGAGCACGGTACCCTTCTCCATCAGCTGCAACATATCCTTGGTAATCAGTTTAGGAGCAGCATCGCCAGGGATGAGCACAGAGCCAATGACGACATCAACGGTAGGTAACTCCTGACGGATGTTGTGTTCTGAACTATATAACGTATGTACGTTGGCTGGCAATTCGGCTGCCAGCTGCTTCAATCTTGGCAAAGAGACATCGGTAATGGTGACATCAGCCCCCATACCAGCAGCAATACGAGCAGCAGCCTCACCAACAGTACCACCGCCCAGCACTAGCACACGAGCAGGCTTAACACCTGGTACGCCAGCCATCAACTTACCTTTGCCACCCTTGGTCTTCTGCAGATAGTAGGCACCATTCTGCGCTGCCATACGACCTGCCACCTCACTCATCGGAATGAGCAATGGCAACGAACGGTCGTTACGTTCTACCGTCTCATAAGCGATACACGTGGCACCACTCTTCAGCATGGCATGCGTCAACTCCTCCTCGCAAGCAAAATGGAAATAGGTGAATACCACCTGTCCTTTGCGAACCAACGGGTATTCAGGCTCGATAGGTTCCTTAACCTTCACAATCATGTCAGTCTGGGCATAGACATCCTCAATAGCAGGAAGAATCTGCGCACCTACCTGCTTATACTGTTCATCGCTGAAGCCACTGCCCTCCCCTGCAGTATGCTGTACATAGACAGTATGCCCACGTCTTACCAACTCGGCAACGCCTGCTGGCGTCATGCCCACACGATTCTCATTGTTCTTAATCTCCTTGGGAACTCCTACTTTCATAGCCATAAAGATTAAAAGTTAAACGGTATAATGGTAGTGGAGCTGGAGGGAGTCGAACCCTCGTCCAAACAGGGAAACCATACGCTTTCTACATGCTTATCTTGGCCTTCATTTTCGTGCTGCAGCAAGACCCAAGCCACCAACTGCAACCTTATCCTCTAAATTTTCATCCAGCCATCGAGGCCTGACCAGACTATTTCCGATTTAACCTGCGCCGCTTGATCTTTGGATTCGGAACAACATCCTCGGAGCGACGTCTCGTTCTGTCACCTAGTGACGGAATTGAGCCTCAATCTACTATACTTCGATTAGGCAGCGAGAGCATACTCATTGTTGCCAATTAATTTTTCGACCGGCTTGATTATGGAGAACACAGTCTTCACTCCGCATGCTTACGTACCATCTCATCCTGCTGTCAAATCCAGTCAACCCCAGGTGTGATCATCACGTTTTCGGGTGCAAAGATAGGTATTTTATTATAAATACACAAATATATTAAGGTAAAAACTTGCATTTCTGCGATTTTTTTTGTATCTTTGCATTTAGAAAGGCAATCGCTGCGACTGGTATGCCAACGCCAAAAGCCCAGAAGTTCAGGTCTTTTGGCGGCCGCTGCAAGATATTCGCACGTTCGCCACAAGATATTGCCCCGCCCGCCGCAAGAATTTGCCACGGGCGGGGCAAATTAGTTACATGCCGTCTCACTCCCTGTTACATCCCGTCTGAATCCCTGTTACGACGGGTCTAATTCCCTTTTCCCCTCGGTATTAATTTGCCGCATTTCGAAAATAAAAACAAAAATATAGCATTTTGTTTTGTATTTCGCTCAATTATTCGTACCTTCGCACAATATTTTGCCCGAATAGGGGTTAATATAATATATTAATGCATTAATAATGTCTATGAAACGACTCGTAACTCTCATAGCCAGCGTGATGGTGTGTGTCACCATGAGCTGGGCTCAGTCGGGTATGACCGACAATCAGGTAATGGACTATGTCATCGAGCAGAACGCCAAGGGTGTGTCGCGCCAACAGATCGTGATGCAGCTGATGCAGCGTGGTGTGACGATTGACCAGATTCGCCGTATCCAGAAGAAATACCAGAAACAGATTAAAAACGGTGCGCTGGGAGCCGAAGACATTACTGCGGGTTCGAAGGACTCAAAGACACGCATGAGAGAGTCCAACGGCGACAAGCGCAGGGAACAGAAGCAGGAGGACAAGCGGAAGGCTTCGCAGTTCAGAATCAAGGACACCAAGAAGAAAAACCAGATTCAACGTCACACCTATAACGACGAAGACGAGGACTTCGTGGAAATGGACGAAGCCATGGACTTCATGATGCCCGACTCGCTGAAATACTTCGACGACGAATTCTTGAAAAAGGACGAGGAGAAGCGTAAGATCTTCGGTCACGACGTGTTCAATAACCAGAACCTGACGTTTGAGAGCTCGATGAATCTTGCAACCCCCCAGAACTATGTGCTGGGCCCTGGCGACGTGGTGAACGTCGATGTGTGGGGAGCCTCTGAGGAGAATGTCTCGGAAACCATCTCGCCGGACGGAACAATTACCATTCAAAGCATTGGCGTCATCCAGTTGGGCGGACTGAGCGTCAGTCAGGCCAAGAGCCGCCTGAAGCAGGTGCTGGGCCCGCGTTATCAGGGGTCGAAGATTGACCTGACATTAGGTCAGACACGTACCATCACCGTCAGCGTGATGGGTGAGGTGAAGGTGCCCGGCACATTTACGATGTCGGCCTTTGCCACAGTATATAACGCGCTGTACATGGCCGGCGGCCCGAACGAGATCGGTACGCTTCGTAATGTGAAGGTGTATCGCAAAGGTAAGCTCATCAGCACAGTCGACGTATACGACTTCTTGTTGAATGGCCACCTGACCGGCGACGTCCGTCTGCAGGACAACGACGTCATCACGGTAAGTCCCTACGAGTCGCTGGTGAACATCACGGGTAAGGTAAAGCGCCCCATGTTCTACGAAATGAAGAAAACTGAGAGTGCCGCCACGCTGTTGAAATATGCCGGTGGATTCACCGGAGATGCCTACACCAAGGCCATCCGCATCAACCGTAAGGCAGGAGCGGGCTACTCAGTGTTCAGCGTGGGCGAATTCGACCTGAACTCCTTCAAGCTGATGGACGAAGACTCCGTCAGCGTAGACTCCACCTTGGCACGCTATCAGAACATGGTAGAAATCAAGGGTGCCGTATTCCGCCCGGGTATGTACCAAGTGGGTGGAAACATTAGCACTGTAAAGGCATTGGTGGAAGCTGCTGCCGGACTGACAGAGGGTGCCATCGGCCAGCATGCTGTGATGCACCGTATGAAGGTGGACCGCACGCTGGAGGTGCAGAGCCTGGACATTACAGGAATTCTGGAGGGAACAACGCCCGACGTGCCGCTACGCAACGAGGACGTCATCTACGTGGCCAGCCGCGAAGAGAACGAAGTTCTGAGGACCGTATCGATCAATGGCGAGGTACACTACCCGGGAACCTACAAATATGCTGAAAACGAATCCATCGAAGACCTGATCATACAGGCTGGCGGTCCCACAGAGGCAGCCTCGCTAGTAAAGATCGACGTAGCCCGTCGCATCACCAATCCCAACGCAACGGAAGCTGACGACCAGATTGCACAGACGTTCAGCTTCAAACTGACGCCCGACTTCACCATCAGCGGACAGCCGGACTTCACGCTGAAACCCTTCGATGAGGTGTATGTGCGACGTTCGCCCAACTATACAGAACAGCAGAACGTGACTATCGAGGGAGAGGTGCAGTTCGAAGGCACCTATGCCCTGTCAAACAAAGGCCAGCGACTGAGCGAGGTCATCAAACAGGCCGGCGGACTGACCAAGCGCGCCTATCCCGAAGGTACCAAGCTGCTGCGACTGATGACACCCGAAGAGCGTGACCAGATGGAGACCATGCTGCGCACCGCACAGCGTAACTCGGGTAACGATACCATCGACGTAAAGAAGCTGATGACAAATGCCAACTATCCCGTCGGTATTGAGATGGATAAGGCTCTGGAGAACCCCGGCAGCGAGGACGACCCCATTCTGCGTGAGGGCGACCGCATCATTGTGCCGCGCTACGACGGTACGGTGAAAATCAACGGTGAGGTGCTCTATCCGAACACGGTACGTTTCAAGGAAGGCAAGAACGCCAAATATTATATCGACCTGGCCGGTGGCACGACCTCGACGGCCAAGGAAAGCCGGACCATTATCATCTACATGAATGGCATGGTGGCCAAAGCCGACCGCAAGCACAAACCAGCCCCCGGCTGTCAGATTGTGGTACCCACCAAGCGCAAAGGCCGCACCATGGGTATTGCCGAGTGGCTGACCATCGGCTCGTCGACGGCATCTATCGCCACCATGATTGCCACCATTGCTAACCTTATAAAATAAGTAAGAATGGAAGAAACGAAAGACATTAAGCCCATAGACATAACAGCTATCATCAAGAAACTGTGGGTTCATCGGAAAAAATACTATTACGTACTGCCGGCAACTCTGGTCATCACCTATTTGTTTATGCTGTCCTTCCCGCGCTATTATAAGAGTACGGTGAGCATGGCCCCAGAAACCAGCGGAACATCCATCTCCGGTTCGTTGGAGTCACTAGCATCGTCGTTCGGACTGGGTGGCGCATTGGGAAAGATGAATACCACCGACGCCATCTATGCGGAAATTTACCCCGAAGTGGTTGGTTCAAAAAATTTCATCACCGAACTGATGACTGTTGACGTGATGACACAGGACGGCAGCGTCAAATGTAACTATTATACATATATGCGCCATCACCAAGCAGCCCCATGGTGGACGCACATTGTACAAAGCATCAAAAACATATTCAAGAAGCCAGAGCCCGACACGTATAACGGTAAAGGTCATCTGTCGGTATTCAACCACACCCGGGAACAAGGCTATATTTTTGATGCCATACAAAACAAAATTACATGTAATTACGATAAGAGAACCGACATTTTCTCCATCATTGTGAAAGACCAAGACCCGTTGGTCAGTGCAACGATGGCCGAAGCTACGAGTCGCAAACTTCAGGAGTTTATCATAAAATACCGTACCAACAAAGCCCGCGTGGACTACGAATACTATAAGAAGCTTTGTGAACAGGCCAAGGTAGACTATGAGAAGGCTCTTGCAAAATATGCTGCCAGTGCTGATGCTCACACAAATATGATACTTACCACCTATCAGGCAAAAGTGGAAAGTCTGGAGAATGACATGCAGGCTAAATATAACATCTATACGGCCATGAGCGCCCAGATGCAGGCTTCTCAAGCAAAACTACAGGAAGTCACTCCTGCCTTTACCGTTATCGAGAGTGCCTCTATACCTCACAAGCCTGCTGGCCCCAAGCGGATGATTATATCCCTTTTCATGATGATCATGGCATTCTTTGTCATGTCAGGAATAATACTGATGAAAAAAGAAGCATCGGAATAAATGGTCATCTCATTAATCCTGCTTTTCATTGCAAGTTTTTCTCTATCATTCGTCGAGGAACGCCTCAGCGATAGGGATAAGAAGATCCTATATGTCATCTTTGGCATTGCAATGATTATCATAGCAGGATCGCGTGAAGTAGGCTCGACACCTGATACCGAATCGTATGAAGAAATGTACTATACGAAAGAGGGTAACCTGATGGTTTTGCTCAGAGAGCCGTCCTTTAACTTTATAGTAGAATTACTTCAGTCCATGTCGTTAGGCATCAACGCCCTTTTTTTTACCTACGCCATACTATCTGTACCCATTCATCTGACGGCTTTATGGAAACTCTCGAAGATGCCGTTTCTGACCCTTACCCTCTATATTTCCTATTATTACATGATGCACGACATGGTGCAGATACGTGCAGGCGTCGCATCAGGACTGTTTTTGTGGGCTATCTACTTCTATGTGAATCAGAAAAAACTTTATACCTTATTATTAATATTATTAGGCACCTTCTTTCATTACTCCGCAGCCGCCGGACTGGTCATTTTCTTCTTAGGCAACGGATTTCCCAAATGGCAGAGATATATACTTTATGCCATTGTGCCCATTGGCATTGTCGTCTATTTCACCCATATCGACATCTTCTCGATTATTCCGGACGAATGGGGAGGACTGAAACTGATGAAGTATCGCACCATGCGTGAGAAAGGAATAGATGACGCATTGGCAGGCTGGAGGTTTGAGGTCAACATCCTCATTTGGATGAGAATCCTGCTCTATTACTGTTGTATCTACTACCATGACTATCTGGTCAAGCACTTCAAATACACATCCGTGGCCATTAAACTGCAAGGAGTCGGATTCTGTTTCCTATTCTTTGTCAACACTCTGAGTAAGGTCGTTGGCAATCGTATGAACGACTACTTCTCCGTAGCCTCCATTCTGTTGTGGACAGCCTCCATCTATGCGATCTATCCAAAGCTTTTCAGCAAAATCATCAGTAACGCTATCTCTGCTGTCAGGTTTGTAACCAGCATGCTGTGGTACGCACTTTCTTTGTTGTTAATGTAAACAGATACAACAGCCATGAGTCTACAGAAGAATTTTATATACAGCAGCATCCTAACGGTTTCGAAATACCTGTTTCCACTGATTGTCTACCCCTATGTATCGAGGACTTTGGGGTTGTCGAACATCGGAATCATCAACTTCGTCGACAATCTGGTCAACTATTTTGTCTTCTTCTCTATGATGGGCATCGCCACTGTCGGTGTCCGTGAGATTGCTGCAGCAAGAAGCAGTAAGACACAACTTTCGAAGACCTTTATGTCGCTTTTGTCACTGACCGTCATAGCGACCTTCATCGCCATTGTTGTATTGTTGATAGCCATGTACACCGTTCCGAAACTGATAGTCCATCAGGACCTACTCTATGTCGGTGTTGTCAAACTAGTGTTCAACCTGTTTCTGATGGAATGGTTTTTTATGGGTATGGAAGACTTCAAATACATCACCAACCGTTCCATTTTGGTCAAGTGCTTGTATGTGATTAGTGTATTTTTGTTTGTCAGAGAGGCCTCCGACTACAAAATCTATTATGCCCTAACCGTTTCCGTTGTGGTTGTCAACGCGCTCATCAATTCGGTGTATATCAGGAAGTTCGTGCATTTCTCCCTTCGTGACATCGACATGCGCCCTTTTTATCAGGCCTTCCTTATCATGGGTGTCTATGTGTTGCTGACCAATGTCTACACCTTACTAAATCCCGTGTGGCTGGGCTTTGTGACCAATACCGATGAGGTGGGCTATTTCACGACAGCCACAAAACTACACAATATCATCATGGCCTTTCTGCTGTCTTTTACCAGCATCCTCTTTCCACGAGTATCCAACCTGTTGGCAGAAGGCAAGAAAGAGGAGTTCTGGCAGAAGATTAACATCGCCTTTGATGCCATCTTCCTATTTTCCTTCCCCACCATCTGTTTCCTGTTTATTGCAGGTCCGGACTTGCTCCACATGGTGGTGGGAGATGGATTCGAGGGGGCTTATTTACCATTTAGAATTATTACACCACTGGTATTGGTCATCGGCATTGAGCAGATTCTTGTCATTCAAATCCTAATGGCTACACACTGCGATAAAACTGTATTGATAAATTCATTTATCGGTGCCATAGTAGCTTTATTCTTCAACATTCTATTAACGTCACACATGGGTGCCAACGGCTCTGCTTTGGTATGGGTCATTGCCGAATGCGCCATCATGGGACTGTCTGCAATGGCTATTTATAAGCAGTTCAAATACATTCCTCCCTATTGGAGGCTCCTATCCTATTGTCTCACCTATACCCCACTGTTTCTGGTTTCGCTGCTCATTTACAGCTATCTTGACAACACCTACGCCATTGTTTTGTCGTTGGGCACTTTGACCGTACTCTATGCAGGCATTAACGAGGTGTACATCCTCAAGAACAAGGTTGCCCTGCAATTACTTCAGTCTTTACACCGCTTTATTTAAATGTTGCGTATGCATATATCCATCCAAAAGGTATTCCTACTATTGTTAGTAGTATTTTGGCAGCTGTCAATGCCTGCCAAAGACACAGAAGAAATGCCAATTATCGCCTTCATTGGTGTGCCTGATGGGAGAAGTACTGACGACAACTTCCGCATATTTAGCGAATGCGGCTTCACCGTTAGTCTCTTTACCTATTCATCCTTGAACTCGCTGGTCAAGGCCTGTCGTTCTGCAGATAAATATGGTGTCAAAATATTAGGAAGATGTCCTGAAATGGTGAGCAATCCCTTGTTGGCAACCAAGACACTGCGACAGGAAAAGGGCTTTTACGGCTACTATCTTCAGGACGAACCATCCGTACCCGAAATTCGTCTGCGACAACAGGAAATAGAACGATTGCGTAGCTCTGACAGCACTCATGTGTTCTATATCAACCTGCATCCTTATTTTTTCGACAGTGTGGTGGAGTCTACACTGAAAGTCAAGACCTATCCAGAATATCTCAAGGCCGCATCTGCCACGTCTTGCCAACAGTTGTCCTTCGACTTCTATCCGATTATGACCAGCGGCATCCGTCCTACTTGGTATCATAACCTGGAAATGGTACGTCTGGAGAGCTTGTCATCGGGCAAGCCCTTCTGGGCCTTCGTATTGTCAGTACCGCACGATGTACCATTCACCCCCGACACCTACTACCCTACCCCAACGATAGGTTCGCTTCGCCTCCAAGTCTATTCCAACCTAGCCTACGGTGCCCAAGCCATCCAGTACTTCACCTATTGGAACCCCGGCCCTGGCAGGTTCAACTACCATGACGCACCTGTTGATGCGGATGGCAAAAAGACAAAAACCTACGACCTCGTCCAACAGATGAACAAGGAACTGAAACAAGTCGCCCCATTGTTCTATGGTGCAAAAGTGCAGTCGGTACATCATCTGGGTGCCATTCCCCAAGGTACAACCCGTCAAACTGTTATGCCCACCAACCTCCGTTCGCTGAAGATTGTTGGCAGGCAAGGAGCCATTATATCTCAACTCGAAAAGGACGGCCACCAATATCTGGCCATTGTCAACAAAAGCTATGAAGACACGCTGACAGTACGTATCAAGGCCCGTAACAAGACGCCGCGCCACCTGACAAAAAAGCTATCAGAAGAGACTGTGAAGTCCTCCTATACCGTAAATGCTGGCGATATCTTGCTTTTTAAGCTGAAATAATTTTGTCCTTTGACTTTTTATTTGTAACTTTGCCATAAAAACGAGAAAGAATGAAATTCTCTGTCACTATACCAGCATATAAGGCACAATTCCTCAAAGAAGCCATTGAGAGTGTCACCAGTCAGACCTACGATGACTGGGAACTCATCATTGTGGACGACTGCTCGCCTGAGAATCTGGAGGCTATCGTCAAGCCTTTTCTGGCAGACAGCCGCATCAGCTATTACCGCAACGAAAAGAATTGCGGAGCCGTTAACGTGGTGGACAACTGGAACATCTGCCTCAGCCATTGCACAGGCGACTACGTTATTTGCATGGGTGACGACGACCGCCTACAGCTCTGCTGTCTGGAGGAATACCAAAGGCTGATTGCTCAACATCCCGGTCTGAATGTCTACCATGCAAGGACCCAAATTATTGATGAAGCAGGGAATTCCTTTGAAATACAGGAAGAATGGCCTTCCTATGAGACTTGCCAAGAGATGCTTTGCGCCCAATGGAAAGACAATCGCAAACAGTTTATCGGTGATTTCTTGTTTTCCAGGCAGTGGCTGACTGACAACAAAGGCTACGTTAAATTTCCATTAGCATATAGTAGTGATTGGGCCACGGCCAATCTTGCTGCCAAGGAGAAAGGTATAGCCAACGGAAAAACCATCATGTTTGAATACAGGACTCATCGCGGCACTATCTCGCGTTCACAGAATCTGAGATTGACTGTCATCGCCTGTGACGAGGCGTTCCAATGGTACAAGCTCCAATTTGCTGAACTTCTACCCGACGTTTTCCTGCCCTTCTTTACAAGACGTTTCAAGAAATTAGTATATTTAGACGTCACAAGCAGGCCTTTCCGTCAGATGACTTATTGGCTGTCATATTCACAAAAAGTATTCATCCCAAAATACGAGATCATTAAGGCATGCTTAAAAGGCATTGTTGCAAAAATCCTTTATCCATCACCCATCAGCTGATTTAACATGAACATTCTCATAGATTTTATACCATTCCAATACAATAGTGGCGTCAGTGGAGCAGCCAGCTTCACCAAAGCTGTCTACGACAGGCTAATTCTGTCAGCAGGAAATGTCAGGCTGTTTGCTACCTATGACGCTACAATGCCGTCTGGATTGCAATACGGCTGCCAGGAAATGGCCGACATGTATCATGCAGTACTGGCCGACATCTCAGGCACGCCACTGAGAGATGTCATCAGTCGGCATCACATCGACGTCTTTTTCATTTCCATAGGGCAATTGTATGAGAAGTACGACCTGAACAGCATTGGGTGCAAGACCATCATGTTCATTCACGACCTGTTTGAGTATGAGCGCTGCGACAACAAGGTTGACCTGCTCATCTACGACCGGGAGAGAAACGGATGGAAGGACTGGGCAAAGCGGTTTGTCAACCTGTTCTCAGGCAGATGGGAGCGGCAGATAAAAAAACGCTACAGTGCCGTCATGCAACTGTATGCCGCCCGCAACACACTGGCCTATACCGTTTCCAACTATTCCAGAAACGCCCTCCGCTACTACTTCCCAGCCTTAGAAAAGGACATACGCATCTGCTACTCTCCCACTCGCACGGCATCCATGATGCCGACCATTGAGAATGAGGCACTGGGCAAACTGGTTGCCTCGCACAAACGCTACATACTGATGTTAGCCGCCAGCCGCAGATACAAGAACGTGCAAACCCTGATGAAAGTATTCTCACGGCTGAGGGAAGAGTACGACGACCTGTATCTGCTGACACTCAAATACGGCAGCAGCGTGCACCCTCGCCACATAGACATCCCATATCTGTCGGATTCTGACTTGGAGCACGCCTACAAGAATGCTTACGTTCTAGCATTTACCTCCTATTTCGAGGGATTCGGCTATCCCCCTGTGGAAGCCATGAAATACGGAACACCTACCGTGGCTTCCAACGTCACCAGCATTCCTGAGATTCTCGGCGATGCCGCCGTCTACTTCTCGCCATTCTACTCGGCCGATCTGTACAGGGCACTGAAAGAGGTGCTGCAAGACAGAAATCTGCGCAACGAACAGATACAAAGACGCAAGGAGCACATCGCACAAATTCAGGAAGAACACCTTTCACAACTCATCGAAGAAATTCTCACCAACAACATACCATGAAGAAAGTTCTGCAAACATTGGGATGGCTCTGTTCGATTGTCTATCCCCCGAAAGCAGCCCTTGTAGCCAGAGTTGCCGCAGCCCATTTCTATACAGGCTACAAGAAACGGTGCTTCGCCCACTGGGGGAAGGGGTCGGTCATCGCTTATAAGGCCTTACGACTTGAAGGCCTGCACCATGTCAGTATAGGTAACCGCGTACAAATCAGCAAGAACGTGCAGATAACGGCATGGACTTCGCGTCACGGTTGCTGTTTCTCGCCCGAAATCATTATTGGTGATGACTGCGTGCTGCGCGAAGGTACACACATTACTGCCGTCAACAGCATCAGGATTGGCAACAATCTGTTGACGGGTAATAACGTACTCATCACCGACAACTCACACGGAACGACCACGTATAGTCAGATGGAAACGGCTCCCGAGTTCCGTGACATATGCAGTAAAGGTCCTGTGATCATCGGCAACAACGTGTGGTTAGGCAACAACGTGTGCATCATGCCAGGCGTCACGATTGGCGACGGAGCCGTCATCGGAGCCAACAGTGTGGTGACCCACGATATTCCGCCATTCTCCGTCGCTGCCGGCATACCTACAAAAGTGATTAAACAAAACTGACTGACGGTTACCAGATTGTGGTCATAACACAAAAAAGACAAAATATTATCTCTCGCTTGTGCTTTGGTTTTGTTATTTGTAGAAAAATGACTACCTTTGCAGGCAAATAAGCATTATTATGAAACCAAGAATCATAGGATTATACCTACCTCAATATCACCCAATACCCGAAAATGACGAGTGGTGGGGTAAAGGTTTTACGGAATGGACAAACGTTGCCAAGGCACGTCCGCAGTTCCGAGGTCACTACCAGCCACGTATTCCTGCAGACCTGGGGTTTTACGATTTACGTCTGCCAGAAATCAGAGAACAACAAGCAGAATTGGCCCGAGAGGCTGGTTTGGAAGGTTTCTGTTACTATCACTATTGGTTTGGAAATGGCAAACAACTTTTAGAACGTCCCTTCAATGAGGTTCTGCAAAGTGGCAAACCAGATTTTCCCTTTTGTCTTTGTTGGGCTAATCACGACTGGACTAACCAGACGTGGCAGAAAGGAACCAGCCTGCGCAAAGATCCGATGATAGCCAAGATGCACTACGATGTGGAGGACTATCGCAGGCATTTTGAATACGTACTGCCTGCCTTCCACGACCCACGCTACATCACCGTCGACGGTAAACCACTGTTTGCCATCTGGGCACCACGTGACATTCCCGAGGTCCGACAATTCATCGATCTTTGGCAACAATTAGCACACGAAAACGGGTTGGTAGGCATTCATTTTGTGGGATACACGCAAAACTCATCGGGACGTTCTACCAAAAGTGGGAAAATGACCCTATGGAACGCCAATCAGGCAACTGAGCGTTACCAAGAGGTGCTCGACATGGGATTTGATGCCGTCATGTCATATGGACTTGGACGTGCCCAGACCATATGCAACGGCAAGGTGAAAAAGCTGCTATACTATCTGTCATACAATAAGAAATTCATCCCGCCTGTTCCCATGCGCACAGACTATGCCAAGGTGATGAAGCATTATTATGTGGAAGAGGACAAGTGGGATAACGTCTACCCCACGTTGATGCCACAATGGGACCGCACACCGAGAGAAGGCTACCGCAGCGACCCACTCGTGGACAGCACACCAGAAAAGTTCCAGGCCACTATAGAGGAGGCTATCCGCCTACTGAAAGACAAAAAGCCAGAACATCAGATTCTGTTTCTGAAATCATGGAACGAATGGGGGGAAGGCAATTATGTTGAACCCGACCAACGGTTTGGGCATGGCTACTTACAAGCCATACGCTCGGCCATTGAGTCAGCAAATATCTAAAAGATAATGAAGAGAGTAGCCATGTTAGGCCACTTTGCCTTTGGCATTGACAGGGCAAGTGGACAGATCATCAAAGCAAAGATATTGGCCACAGAGTTGAAACAGCAGATTGGCGATGAGAACGTTGACCTATATGACACCATGGGAGGATGGCGGTTTGTCATGAGGATGCCTTTCATTCTGCTCCACTTACTCAGAAACTATCGGCATGTGGTCATACAACCAGCTTATAAAGGCGTGCGAGTGATTGTGCCATGCCTGGTTTTTTTTAATTTGTTCTTCCATCGAAAGCTCCATTACATTGTTCTGGGTGGTTGGCTTCCCAGCTTTGTCAAAAAGTATCCAGTACTAAGATGGTCATTAAGGCGGCTTGATATTTTATACACTGAGACTCACCTCATTCAACAGGAGTTACAGGCTTTTGGGTTGAACCCCATCTACTACCTGCCCAACTGCAAGAAACTGGACATCGTCAGTGAGAGCGAACTACCAAAAAACTCGCATGCTCCCTACAAAGTTTGCACCTTCTCACGCATTACCAAGACGAAAGGCATTATTGAGGCAATTGAAGCGGTCAGAAGAGTCAATGAACAAGAAGGCAAAACTCTTTACCAGCTTGACATCTACGGACTGATAGAGGACAAGGCATGGTTCGAACAGCTGATGAAAGACCAGCCAGAATACATTCGTTACGGTGGCATCATTGCCTACGATGATTCTGTCAGCGTGTTGCGTAACTATTTCGTACTGCTTTTCCCATCCTATCATGCCGGCGAAGGATTTGCCGCATCACTGATTGATGCCCATGCGGCAGGTTTGCCCCCTATTGTCACCCGTTGGCGATCCAACCCTGAGGTGGTTGCCGATGGTGAAACGGGATTTCTCATTGAGCCACATTCTGTTGACGAACTTGTAGAGAAAATGATACTCATTGCCAAAGATCCTTCCTTGGTAGACAGCATGCGCCCTGCCTGTGTCAGACAAGCAGCACGCTTTCAGCCGTCAACCGCCATTCAGCCACTGCTACAACAATTGGATTAAGACTCACCTATTTATAAATTACGACATTCAAAATGGCACTGACACGCTATGACATGAAGCGCTGGTATCTGATGCTCAGGGGTAAAAGCCTGTTCCACGTTAACCAAGAAATCGGCAAATGCTTCACTAAGACTGGACTCACAGGCTATTACAACGACCTCACCGAGAAGGTCACTAAGGAACCAGACCTGTTGGGTACCGACAAACTGCCCCTCCACCCCACGGCCAACAAAGAACTGGTGTACTTTCCTGTAGCCATCTTCCAATACGGCTTTGGAGCATACGACCTATACTTGCAAAACGGTGACGAACGCTGCCTCGACAAATTCATGCAATGTGCCAAGTGGGCGCTCGACAATCAGGAGCCATCAGGTGCATGGAACAACTTTTTCTTCAGTTATCCGCAAGCTCCATATGGAGCTATGGCACAGGGAGAAGGTGCCTCAATTATGCTCCGTGTCTACAAACGGACAAACGATGAGCGTTATCTGCATGCTGCCAAACATGCACTTGACTTCATGCTTCTGCCTTTAGACAAAGGTGGAACCTGCCTATATGAGAACGGCGAACCTGTTTTGATGGAGTACACCCACCTCCCAGCGGTGATGAACGGCTGGATATATGCTTGGCTGGGACTCTACGACTATGTAGTGGCCACTGGCGACAAAGGCTACTACAAGGACATGATGGATCAGTCTCTACAAGCATTGGAAAAGCGTATGCCACTATTTACCACGGGTTATTGGAGCAAGTACGACTTGTCCAAGCGCATTGCGAGCCCATTCTATCATCACATGCACATCGCTCTCATGCAGGCTATGTATCAACTGACAGGACATAATATCTTCGCCGAATACGCCAAATGTTGGCAACGTTATGAACAAAGGCGTCTATGTAAAAGTCGTGCTTTCTGCGTAAAAGCATGGCAAAAAATACGGGAACAAAACGGCAAGCTATAAACGTTGACCTCAAACGCAACTCGGCCATTTAAGAAAGCCGTATGGCTCTCGCTGCTCTTTCCACGTTCGGAAAATTGCAAATAAATTTGCATTTTCGCTCATTTATTTGTACCTTTGCAGCCGATTTGTGTAAAAAGTACAATGAAACAAGAGTTAGTATCCGTCATTATGCCCACCTACAATGCCAGCAAATACCTTGTTGACAGCATAGAAAGTGTGCTCAATCAGACCTATACTAACCTTGAACTGCTCATCACGGACGACTGTTCTGATGACGAGACACGAAAGATTCTGAAGGCGTTCTCACAAAAGGATCCGCGTGTAAAAGTGGATTACCTCAAAGAGAACTACGGTCCTGCTGTAGCTCGCAATAAGAGCATTGAGCGAGCCAAGGGGCGTTACATCGCTTTCTGCGACTGTGACGACCGGTGGATGCCCGAAAAACTGGAGAAGCAGATTGCCCACATGACTCGCAAGGACTGTGCCCTGTGCAGCTCGTCATATTTAATCTGCGACGAGAACAACGAGATTACCGGCATCAACATTTCTCCGAAATACCTGACTCTGGGTATGATGAAGCGCGACAACAAGCTTGGCTGTCTGACAGCCATCTACGACATTCAGCGCTTGGGGCATAAATTCTATATGCCAGCCATTCGCAAACGACAGGACTGGGCTCTGTTCCTAAACATCCTGAAAGAATGCCAGATTTGTTTCTGCGTCACAGATCCCCTCGCCTATTACCGACAGCGTGAGAACTCCGTGTCGAGCAACAAATTCTCACTCATCAAGTACAACGTGAACGTCTATGAGACTGTCTTCGGCTACACCCGATTGAAAGCATATCTCTATTTCCTGTTCCGTTTCATGCCCACCTATTACGTCAAAGTTCTCAAGCGAAATAGAGACAGCAAACGCTATTTGGCAGAACATAGTAAAAAATAAATGATATTTGCACAATAAAAACCAAACCTTTACGTTGATAGTATATAGATGCATCTAAAATACTGCGAATGGAACAAAATTCTACCTATATATATGACGGAATGAATGCTTTTGAAAAAGAGGTCAAGCGCTGGTTTGACTTCTTTGCAGCATTACTCTGCATTATCATCTTCTCGCCACTATTTTTGATCTGTTATATTGCCATTAAGCGCGACGATGGCGGTCCGGTAATTTACAAGCAGGTTCGTTTGGGAAGATTTGGACGTCCGTTCTATATCTATAAATTTCGCAGTATGCATGTAGACGCAGAAAAAGACGGTCCCGAGCTTTGGAATTCGGACGATGACCCTCGTCTGACGAAGGCCGGCAGATTCCTGCGCGACCACCATCTGGACGAGCTACCCCAATTCTGGAACGTGCTGGTTGGCGACATGTCGTTTGTAGGTCCGCGTCCGGAACGCAAGTTCTACATCAAGCAGATTATTGCTGAAGACCCCCGCTACGAATACCTGTACCAGATACGTCCGGGTATTACGTCGATGGCTACTCTGTATAACGGCTACACAGACACGATGGAGAAGATGCTGAAGCGTCTGGAGATGGATCTGGACTATCTGAAGCACCGTTCCTGGTGGCTCGACTTTAAGATTATTGGACTTACATTCCTGAAAATCATTTTTGGAAGGAAAATCTGACGATGAATCACCGAAACCTTTTAACCGTAGGCTGTTGCTTTTTAGCCGTTGGCTATTGCTTTCTATTCCCAACCCATGCAAAGGCGCAGGATTCTCTGACATATGACCTGACTACGGAAACAGCAGTAGGAACAGGTGACTTTACGGCCTACCAGTTGGTGACCAACCGCCATCATGTTTTAGCTACCCGCCCTAATACGGCCTATTTACGCGGAACCGTCAACGCCGCACATGCTTTCAACGAAGACTGGAAGTTGTCAGGCTGTGTTGATGCCATTGGCAGCGTGCACGCTGACCACAAGGTCTATCTGCAACAATGCTACGTCAACTTGACTTGGAAAGATTTCTTCTTTGAGGCAGGAGCCCGCGAACTGGATCCTGTGCTCCGCGATCCGCTATTGTCGTCAGGCGCCTTCGCCAAAGGCAATAACGCCAAGCCCATCCCCCAGATTCATATCGGCACAAACGGTTTCTGGACGGTTCCTTACACAAAAGGCTGGTTGCAGATCAATGCTGACTTCGGCTATGGCAAATTCATGGACAGCAACTATCGTGAAGATGTGTTCTACCAGAATCCCATTAACCGCGAATACGTTACAGGTGCCCTGTACCACCAGAAACACCTCTACTTCCGTACCAACCCTGAGAAGTGCTTCTTCATTACGGCTG
>Ga0265298_10002978_pt1 | contig 22846 bp, 18 predicted proteins | sample AusTroGonzalo_MG_3_FD_193486 | JGI IMG/M metagenome (GOLD analysis project Ga0265298, IMG submission 193486) | Bovine rumen microbial communities from tropical cattle in Woodstock, Queensland, Australia - Gonzalo_01 | ecosystem: Host-associated > Mammals > Digestive system > Stomach > Rumen ...
AACGAACAACACCTATGTGGTCAATGCCATCCTGAACGGCGACGGCATGTCGGAAGAAGAGGCCGGCAAGGGTCTGCCTTTCCACGCTGGTGACTATTTCAAACTCATCATCACAGGTTATCTCAACGAGGTTGAGGGCGAATCGGTAGAGTTCTATCTGGCGGACTTCCGCGCTGCAAACCCCAAAGAATGGATTTATGCCAAGAACTGGCAGTGGGTGGATCTGAGCGGCCTTGGTGAAGTGGATGCTATCGGCTTTGCCGTAGAAACGACCAAAAGTAACATGTACGGCGCTACCACTCCTTCGTATTTCTGCTTCGATAACTTAGGCGGTAAGGCGGATGATTGTGAGTTAGGCGCTATGTCACATATTGTAGTACCGGCTACTTTCGAGAATGAGGAAGGCGGTATTCAGATCGATGCGGAAAATCCCGTATGGCGCGGTGTCGCAGTTCCGGAAGAGGAAGTGAGACTGTGGACATCCGGTAGTTTTACGTTTGCTACGTATGAGGACGACTGGGGCGAGTCAGGTGTGTATTACTATGACGTTGCTGCAACAAATCTGCAGAACACCACGTTCGATTGGATGAATCCTTATTTTGACCACTATTCCGCAGCAGGAAAAGCCGCAGAAGGTGACAACTACGCCGTATGGTATTACAACTGGTATGGTCCGGCCAATGTCGAGTTGGACGAGGCTCAGGTTATCAGCGGTATGGCCGTAACGAACAACACCTATGTGGTCAATGCCATCCTGAACGGCGACGGCATGTCGGAAGAAGAGGCCGGCAAGGGTCTGCCTTTCCACGCTGGTGACTATTTCAAACTCATCATCACGGGTTATCTCAACGAGGTTGAGGGCGAATCGGTAGAGTTCTATCTGGCGGACTTCCGTACGGAAGGCGAGGGCGCACAATGGACATACGCTGAAAACTGGCAATGGGTGGATCTGAGCGGCCTTGGTGAAGTGGATGCTATCGGCTTTGCCGTAGAAACGACCAAACGTAACATGTACGGCGCTACCACTCCTTCGTATTTCTGCTTCGATAACTTAGGCGGAAAGGCGGCTGATTGCGAATTAGGAGAGTTGACTGTAATCAATGCAAAACCGGAAGCTGTCAGCAACACCTTTGCCGGCGAGAAGGCAGTCAAGATCGTCAAGGATGGTCAGGTCATCATCATCCGCGAGGGCAAGGCATATAATATGTTAGGTGTAGCGTTTTAAGCGATGCGTCATCTTTGGTTAATAGGTCTTCTGCTGCTCTGCTTCGTGGGCTGTACTTCACAGCCTGCGGAGCAGGGAGCTGTGCCTGCCGGAAACAAATACGCTACCGGCTTCCAGATCACGGAAACGGATACCGGCGTGGTGGTGGAAGTGTTCCAACCGTACCAGCGTGTCTGCATCAAAGAGCCGATGCGGCGCATCGGTACGATGAGCACGGTCCAGGTCGGCTTTCTTTATGCCTTGGATGCGCTGGACTGTCTGGCGGCAGTCTGCAATCCCGAACTCATTTATACGCCGGTGTCGGGCAACGAGATTGACCTGGGCGACTCCATGAAACCATCGGCCGAGCGAGTGTTGCAAGCCGGTCTGGACGCATTGTTGGCGGTCAACTACGGTCAATATGATAATCTGGAGGCGGCACGCATCGAGAAACTCGGTGTGTTCACAATTTATATCAATGAGTGGCAGGAAGGTTCACCTTTGGCGCGTGCCGAGTGGATCCGTGTGTTAGGTGCCTTGACTGGTCGTCTGCATGAGGCGGACTCCGCCTTCTGCGAGGTGGAGACCCGATATAAAAGGCTGATAGCTGATAGTTCCAAGCCGATAGCCATCATGTCCGGAAATAATTTCAGGGGCACGTGGTATGTCCCGAGCGGGAAGAACTATCTGGCATACCTGTTCAAGGACGCCGGAGCGGACTATCCGTTTTACAACGACACCCGCGAGACCTCTATTCCGCTGACCGTGGAAGAGACTCTGCATTATTTTCACGATGCGGATGTTTGGGTCGGTGCCGGAGGCAGCAGCCTGGCGGAACTGGCAGCCATGGATGAGAAGCACACCTGGTTCAAGGCCTATCAGAACCGGCGCGTCTACAACTGGCGCAAGCAAATCAAGCCCGGTGGCGCCAATAATTTCTGGGAGCGTGGGGTAGTGCACCCCGAAGAAATGTTAGAGGACGTTATTCATATGCTGAATAACGCCCCCGACAGTACACTCCATTTCGCGAATAAACTATATTAGATTAGCCGGCGAACTGGGTGTTTATCACCTCCAGGCATCGCCTGCACAGACAATCCGTATAATGCGTGCGCAAGTATGCGCGCGCATTTTCTGTAAGGTGTATACCCACGCATTGACAAAGAGCGTCGTGGGTACAAAGAAAAGACGCACCGCATCGCGGACACGTCTTTTCTATTCCTTTTTTACTACTCATACGAGTTGTACCGGTTTATCTGGTCAGTTTGACAATGAGCGTGCCCAGTGCCGGAACGGAGAGATCCGTGCGGTTGAGGTCCACTTTCTCGCCAGTGAACGGGTTGACACCAACGGCATTGTATTTGCCCAATATTTCTGCGTAGTGCGCAGTCGGAATCGTACGCGGTTCGGCAGCAGCATTGGCAAAGACAAAGACAGCCTCTTTATCCGTATAACGGAAGAACGCGTAAGTGTTGTCGCGGCTCATGAAATGCATGGTCTTACCGAAATGCAGCACCGGTTCATTCTTGCGCCATTGGAACAGACGGCTCTGGAAATCAAACATATCCTGCATCACCGGCGTTACTTCATCACCCTGTGGCAGCGGTGAACGCAGATAGCTGTGATTGCTCGGATCGGGACATGCGGATGTCATGGCGTACTCGTCGCCATAGAGTACCTGCGGTATACCGCGCATCGTGGCAAGCAGCACATACGCCAGTTTGACGCGATTGAGGTCTTTGTCCTTCACTACATCAGTGATACGCGCCATGTCGTGGTTGCCGAGGAAAGTGAACAGTTTGTTTACATCCGCATATTGGTAGTCCATAGTCATGGCGTCATAGACACGCGTCAGACCGTTGCCCCAGCCAAAACCGTCGTTCTCCAATGCCTGACGGATGGCTTCTTCCACGGGGAAGTCCATAACGGTAGGCAGGTTGCTGTCAAAGCCGTCGAAGTTCTTCACGCCCGACTGCCAGTAAGCCACCGCAGGTGCGGGACGGGTCCAGCATTCTCCGACAATATTGATGTTCGGGAACTCCTCACGGATGGCCTTGAGCCACAGGCTGCCCGGTATCTTCTCGATATACGGATAGGTGTCTACGCGCAGACCGTCCAGGTCCGCATACTCAATCCACCAGATAGCCCATTGCTGGAAATATTTCAGCAGGTCGGGGTTCTCCAGGTTCATATCCGGCATCGGGTTGTCGAACCAACCGCGGTTGCTCAGCAGACGGTCGAACTCAGACGCATTGATATCATAATTGGCCGTAAACACATTATTGGTATTGGTGAACTGAGGGAACTGGTTGATCCAGTTCTGATAGGGCAGGTCTTTCATCCACCAGTGTGCAGCACCGCAGTGGTTGGGCACCATGTCCATGAGGATCTTCAATCCCTTGGCATGCGCCTGCTGTACCATCTGAGCATACAACTCATTGCTTCCGTAACGAGGGTCGATATGATAGTAGTCGGAGCATGCATAGCCGTGATAACTCCAAGCCTCTTCATCGTCACCGAGCATCGGCGTCGGCCAGATAGCGGTGCAACCCAGTTTGCTGATATGATCGAACGAATTGATAATACCCTGAATATCACCGCCCCAACGACCGTTCACATTGCTCTTGTCGGCTTTCTCGCGGGTGTTCTTGGTGCTGTTGTTGGAGGCGTCGCCATCAACAAAGCGGTCCGACATGATCAGGTATACCACATCCGACGCATCGAAACTCTTGCGCTCACGACTGCCTGCCTTGCGCTCTGCAATCAGATAGTCATACGTGGCTTTTTTCTTGCCCTTCTGCAAGGTAATACGATAGGTACCGGGTTGGTTCACCTCCATGTCCGCAAACAGGTAGTTATGACTCTCGGCATTATGCTGTGCTTTCGGTACCAGGCCCAGACACGCACCGCGCATCACTTTTCCGTTCACCACTTGTTGTACGCTTACTTGCGCATCCGCCAGATCTTCACCATGGAACATGAGGGTCAAAGGCGTCTGCATGCCCGCCCACCAGCAAAGAGGTTCCACTTGTTGAATTTTCGGTGCCGCAAAAGCCAACTGCATCGTCAGCAGAGCGGCTGCAAAAAGAGAAAACTTTTTCATAACTGAATTTGATTGATTAATATTTCATTCCAATTTTGATGACTTTGTCTTATGCGTAAAAAATCCTCCCAGAACGCCTGCATTTGCTCCGAGGGAGTCTGTAGGAACTGCTCTGCGCCTTGCGCATCAATGCGGTTCATCACCATGCCTATGGTAATCTTGTGCGTGTCCAGCGCAGGCTGGAAAGTACGCTCTTCTTCCTCCTCTACATACACCTCCCGCAGGATACCGGTCTCCACCATCCGGCCGAGTAACTGATTGACCACGCGGATGGGTAAACGGTCGCGAACGGCAAGCTGGTGTGCCGTGAGGGGCGCTTCGTCGGCCTCAAACCGCTTTATAATAACCGAAAGCAGGTAAAGCATGATGAAGTCTTTATAGCGGCGGGACATGTTATTGAGGTCCTGCTCGTACTCAAATTCCTCGTTGTTCTGGATGGCGTAGGACATCTCCGCTCCAATCAGAATAAGGAGACTGGTGTACTGCAACCAGGTCATCAGAATAGGTATGGTAGCAAAGGCGCCATACACAATACTCGTGCGGCCCAGCATAGCGATGATATACACCGAAAGCATCTGCAGCAATTGGAAAAGCGTACCCATGATCACACCTGGAATAAGCGCACTCATAAACCGCACTTTGGTGTTCGGGACCGCAATGTACATACCTGTGAAGAACAGCCAGCAGATGAAGAACTGAAGGGTCGTGACGCCGCTGGTGTCAATGAATTCATCCACGGCGGAGTTCTGCACGATGGTATCCATGGTCGAACTCACAAAGATAGTGATACCTGCGCTGCATACGATGAGCACCGGAATAAGAACGACAATGCTGATGTAGGTGGTGAACTGCCGTAGGATAGAGCGCGACTTGCGCACGTTCCATATGCGGTTGAATGCCGTCTCAACCGATTGGAAGAAGGAATAGACGGCCCATAGCAGGATAAGGATACCGATACCGATGAAAACGCCTCCTTGCGCTGTGTCCAGATAGCGTTCCACCATGGCCATGATGGTCGGCACCATGTTTGTCTCGCCCAGGAAGGAGGCGTTCAACTGCCTCTCTATCACATCCACTACGTCAAACCCTCTGGCTACCGCCATGACCATCGCGAGAATAGGCACCACGGCAAAGATAAGAGAGTAGGTGAGGCTCTTGGCGGTGTCGTTGAGATTCTTGCTGGTAAAACCCCGTGCGACCAGAACGATCGTACGGATAATGGCATAACCAAGACGCTGGAAGAAACCGTCAAACTCCGTCGTTGTACGACGCCACATACCGTAACGGATAAAATGGGTGATATCGGAAATCTTTGTCATGGTATAGCTCTGCGTTAACTCGTTTGCCGTCACTCGTTAACTGTCCCGAAGGGGAAGAAAGTAAATCTGTAAGCCGGGTTCTGTACTGCCGAAGCAGTGCCTGTCATTAATCTCGAGCCGCGTGTTACCACGTGCTTCTCTCGCTTCCTACCCTCCGACTCACGCGAGCAGCGCTCAAACATCGGTTTACTTGGAATTGCAGCCCATAGTGTGCTCGTTTCACCTCAGCGTTGCGCCCGAGTACTTACCGTACAAGGGATGCGACGCGAACTCGTCTCTGTAGCAGGGACCAAACATTGCTGCCTGACGGCCGTTAACCGCTATGGTGCTCTGTGCTGCCCGGACTTTCCTCACCTTGCGGCGCGACAGACCGATTTACTTTTTTCCTGTGTATTGGATCGGGTTGAGCGGTGTACGGGAATCGAACCCGCCTCCTCGGCTTGGGAAGCCGATGCACTACCGATGTGCTAACACCGCGTGATTGTTCCAAAAATCAAGTATTCGGAACTCCGGAAACTTTCATTTTCGGAAATCGGGTGCAAAGGTACTACTTTTTTTTGACATACGCAAGCGTGCGTGCAAAAAATCAATAAATTTCTACTATTTCCCGTTTGATGCGATGGGTGATCTGGGAGTTCGTAAGAGGTTTAACATCCTCCGTCTGCAGGCCCGTCACGCGTTGCGTGGCTTTGATGAGCAGTGGTATCTCCGCCTTTTTGGAACCGATGATATGTGCATCCACTATCATGTTTTTCTCCAGTGTATAGACCTTGCCGCCCTCCGGCACACGCTGGTAGATCGTGTTGTAATCCACGGTTCCGCGCAGTTTGCGTAGGCGGAACTTCTCAATCCGCTTCTCGTCCATATTCACCAGATTAAGCATCTGTAACTGGTCGGCGTCCAGCTTGATGCCGAACGGAATCGTCACTTTCACTTCCGCGTGCTCGGAGAAACGCCGTACGGCATAGGTCTCGGAGTCCACGATATAATGGCGCTGGAAGGTCATTTTGAAACATCCTAAATAGCGGCTGACGCTTTGGGTATGCGTAAGCACGGTTTCGCCTTCTGACTCATTGCTCACGCTCCAATGTTTGAGGTCGGTCATCGCCTGCTCAAAATCATAGCGCATGTTACCCATGGCGAAAAGCGCCTTATGCACCACCACGCCGCTGTCCACCGCATTGGCGGCTTTGCGTATGAATTTCTCCTTGCTGTTTTTCTCCATCCGTTCAATGGATTCGCCGGCTAAGATGGCATCCGCCTGAGCGCGTTTCTCCGCGTCGAAGAACCGTTTGCAGAAACGTCCCTGGAACTGTACGGAATCCCTCCCTTCTTTGGCTTCCTCCGGCAGCACAACGATGTTTGCAATCATCTGCTCCATGCCCCAGGTAGCGCCTTCGCTGTTCATGCGCACGTCACTAACCACCTGATATTGAACGGGCTGGTCCGGAAAATCTTTCTCTATCTGCACATAGACGGCATGGAGCAGGGTAGCCATCTGCTTGCGTTTGTTACGCTGCTTGCCGGGCTTGGCGGCTACAACGGTTTCTTGCAGGGCGATGGGCTGCTCCATCAGCGTGATCGTCGTAACAGAGGAATCGGCAGGCTGCAAATCACCCGCCAACAGGCTCTTTTTCTCATATCCGATGAAGGAGACAATGATGCGGCTGTCTTTCGTCAGATTGGCTTCAAACGTAAAATATCCGTCGCTGTTTGTGGCAGTGCCCCATTCGGGGGCTATCTCCGGATAAACGGTGGCATAGGCAACTGGCTGGCCGTTCTGGTCAACCACCCGCCCGGTATAGGCGGTGATAAATGCAAGTATAATCAACAGACTTTTCATACCATTTGGCTGTAATTGGGCCCAAATCGGCTGCAAAATTACTGTTTTTTTTGCATATATGCAAATACTTGCTTCTTTTTTCTTGGAAAAAACTTGCATATATGCAATTTTTGTTGTAATTTTGTAGCCGATTTTGTATTATGGCTTAGTATGGCAAAGAAAATCAAAACTTATTTGGATAATGAAGGTAAGGCGTTGCCTTATCCCTGGCTCATCAATGGCATGCTGGCTATTGTGGGTGGTATTCAAACGCTCCGTCTGCGTTTCTGGAGTCGTAAACCTCGTCACACGGCGGAGAAAACCCTGCGGGATATATTGACGATCTCCCGGGACACGGTGTATGGTCGTGAGCACCATTTTGACCGCATTCTGTCTGCCACCACAGCGGAGGACTTGTTCCGCCTCTACCGTCTTTACGTGCCGGTGAACAACAGTTTTGAGACGCTCCGTCCATACGTGGAGCGGCATAAGAACGGAGAAGAGAACGTCCTTTTCCCGGGCAAACCGGATATGTATGCCACCACCTCGGGTACGACCAGCGAACCCAAATGGATTCCCATGACGCACAAGTACCTCAAGGATGTCTATGGTAAGATGTCGCATATATGGACATGGAACTTCGTCAAGCACCGCAGCCGTATTTTCGGCGGACATATCTTCACCACGGTAGGCAAGGAGTGTGAAGGCTATGCGCCGGACGGAACGCTCTATGGCGCCGTGAGCGGTGTGCTGGTGCGCGATATACCGCCCATCATCAAGAAGCATTATACGGGTCCGGCTGCCGTGATGTCGATTCCGGATTACGGCGCACGCAACTATACGCTGATGCGCCTGGCGCTGCAGCACCGCGATGTGACCTTATGGGCTACGGCCAACCCGTCCACCATTCTGGAACTGTTGCGTGTGATGAATGAGAATACGGAGGAGATGATTCATGACATCGAGACCGGTGGCATCAGTGAGAACTTCGAGATTCCGTTCGAGATCCGTTCGGAGCTGGATGCGTATATATCCCCTAAACCCGAGCGTGCGGCCGAACTGCGTAAGATACTTGCCGAAACGGGACACCTCTATCCGAAGGACTTCTGGCCGTGGTTGCAGTACCTAAGTACTTGGAAATGCGGTAATACCAAGATTTACATGGACAAGTACATCGACCAGTTCAACTGGGACAAGACCTATTATCAGGAGCTTGGTTATATCGCTACGGAGTGCCGCTTCGGCTTCTCGCTGGACGAGACGAACGAGTCGGTTCTCTTCCCGCAGTTCCATTACTACGAGTTCGTGGAGGAGAGCGAACTGGACAACCCGCGTAAGCATTTCCTTCAGATAGACGAACTGGAACTTGGCAAGCGCTACTGCGCTTATGTCACCACCTATTCGGGCCTCTTCCGCTATAACATGAACGACCTCGTGGAGGTCGGCGGCAAGTTCCGCGAGACGCCCACCGTACATATGGTCAGCAAAGTGAACGGCATCGTTTCCATGACCGGCGAGAAACTGTACGAACCGCAGTTCATGGATGCCGTACACCAGGCGGAGGATGAGACCGGCATCAAGACCAAGTTCTTTGTAGGTTTCGCCGATGTAGAGGAGTCGAAATACCATTTCTACTATGAGTTTGCCGATGAGCAGACCACTCAGGAGCAGGCGGAGGCATTCACCAAAGTGGTGGACGAGAAACTCCAGCACATCAATCTCGAATACGAGTCCAAGCGCCAGTCCTTCCGTCTGCACGAACCCGAGACGCATATCTTATTATCGAATGCGTACGCGCGTTTCAAGGCGGCATGTCTGAAAGACGGTTTCCGGGACGGACAGTTCAAGTTCAATCTTCTCATGCAGGACGAGAAGCGTCGTAACAAATTCAATATGTTGCAACGCTGGGAGAACCGTTTCGATCAATTTAGTGAGAACATTATTAACAGAGCCAATAAAATTGATGAAAGACAAAAAGAACGTGCTAAGCGGCGTACGAACCGTCGTGTTTGATTTGGACGGCACTTTATATGACAAGCGGGGTTTGGCCGCGCACATGGTTCGCCGGTTGTGGTGGTGCCTGCCGTTGTTGATGTCCGAGCGACTGGCACGCCGTAACATGCATTTCGTACAATACCCCTCGGGAGAGGAGTTCTTTGCGGTCTTCTTTGCCAAAATGTCCCGCGGACACTGGTGGGGCCCACGGACGGCGGAACAATGGTATAACCATGTGTACATGCCGGCCATGGCACGCTTGATCGCCAAATATCACAAACCGCGCCCGGAAATAATGGCACTCATTGAGGAGTGTAAGGCGCGTAAGATTTCCATGGCTATTTATTCGGATTACGGCTTTGTGCTGGACAAACTGGAGGCGCTGGGTATTGACAGCAAGCAGTTTGACCTCATTGTCGATGCACCGGAATTAGGGGCGCTCAAGCCTTCCGCAGCCTGCGCCAAACGATTGATGGAGATGTTGGAAGCCGACCCTAAAACCACGCTCTTTGTCGGTGACAGGGATGACAAGGACGGCGAGTCCGCCCGTGCCGTAGGGGCGAAATTTTTATTAATCGGCAATTAAAACGAATCAATCGTCAAATCATCAATCGTCAAATCGTAAATATTCATGATGAACAAACGATATATAGACTTGAAAGTCACTCCCGGTACTTATGTGCCGCCGGTGGAGACGGCCTTTCCTGAGGATGATCCGTATGTGGGTTTGTACAAACCCGTCTATGACCGCGACTATCCGAACGTGGATGCCAACTATCCGTATGTGGACGATACATGGCAGAATAAATTGCGAATACTATGGGGTTATTATGTGGTGTTGCGTCTTCTCAAATGCATCCTGCACATCAAGTACGGTTTGCGCTTCATCGGACGCGATAAGCTGCGTAAATATAAGACGCAGCTGGCGGGTGGTGCCATCACGATCTCCAATCATTGCTATCGTCATGACTGCGCCTCGGTGCTCTCCGGCATCCATGCCACTCACCGCACGCGTATTCCCATGTTTGCGCCTAATTTCCGGACCAAGGACCAGTTCTATCTGCGTATCGTCGGCGGTATACCTATTCCGGCTCCGGAGGAGGGACTGAGTGCCATGAAGGCGTTCAATGCCGCTTTTGACGAGTTCCATAGACGCGGTTATTGGTTTCATATCTTCCCGGAGGCCAAGCGCTGGGACTGGTACAAACCTCTGCGGCCGTTCCAGAAGGGTGCGTTCACCATGGCCTACAAATATAACATGCCGATCATCCCTTGTGCGGTCGTCTATCGTCCGAGAACGGGCATCTACCGTTTCTTGGGACCGAAGAACGAACCTCTGACGAGCGTCGTATACGGCGAACCGATATTTCCGGACACCTCCGCTCCGCGTGCAGTCGAAACAGAGCGGTTACTCAATCTAACTCATCAGACCATATGCCAACTGGCGGGAATAGAACACAACACGTGGCCGTCATCGCTCTGATTGTGTCGATGATCATTTGGTCCGTCAGCGGCATCGCCATCAAGCACGCCTTGGAGGTTTTTCCTCCGTTCACCATGATCGTGCTTCGGTTCGTGCCGTCGGTTCTGCTGATGTTGTTCGTCGGTGTCATCCGTCGTAATCACTCAATGTTCTGCCTGCAGCGCCTCGAATGGCGGGACCTGCCTTTGTTTCTCATTGCGGGTTTCTGCCAGCCTTTCCTGTATTATCTGCTGGAGACCTACACCTACGATGCGCTCAATAGTCCGACTATCGCAGAGACCTTGCTGTCCACCAGCCCCTTGCTCAGTCCGCTTTTTGCCGCGGTGCTGCTGCAGGAGAAAGTGACGCGCAACAACATCATCGGCATCGTGATCTCCACCGCCGGTGTGTTCGCCCTGTCATTGATAGGAGGCACGGACTATTCCATCGGCAATTATTGGGGTATACTGCTGGCTTTTGCTGCGGTGTCGGCGGCGGTGGTGGACTCGATCATGATGCGTAAGGCGCCGCTCCGTTATAGTGCTTTGTCCTTCGTCTTCTATGCCCAGGTGGTAAGCTTGTTCTTCTTCCTTCCCATCTGGTGGTGGAAAGAAGGGGTGGGGGCGTTAACCTCTATTGAGTGGACGGCGCAGGAGACGCAGACAGCGCTGGGTTGCATTGCCTATCTGACTGTTTTTGCCAGCGTCATTGCCTTCATCCTCTTCTGCTACGCCTTGCGGCAGGTGGGTGTCACCCAGGCCAATGCGTTCAATAATATCCGGCCGGCGTTCACGGCTCTGTGGATGTTCCTCTTCTTCGGAGAACATCTGCCGGCGGGCAAATGGGCGGGCATTGCACTCATCATTGTCGGTCTGTTCGTGTGCCAGAGAAAAGAGACTGAAAAAATAAGAAAAAATTGACGATTTTTATTTTTTCCTTGTGTATACGAAATTTATTTCGTACCTTTGTAGGCTTTTTGCAAGTCAAAACCGCACAATCATACGTTAGAACTCAAAAATAAACAAATATGCCGATAGAAAATATCTATTCGATTGATTTCTTCTACGACCTGCTTTATATCATGTTCTTAGTGGGTGGAGTAGTGTTTGTATCCCTGTATTTTGTGGATGCCGGTTATGGTAAGATGCGTTCCGAGAAATGGGGACCGGCCATCAATAACAAGGTGGGTTGGCTGCTGATGGAGTGTCCGGTGTTCCTCGTGATGCTGTACCTTTATTTCAAATCCTTCCCCTTGTATGGCGGAGTGACCAGGCAGGCACCGTATTGGCTGTTCTTCCTGTTCTTTGAGTTCCATTATTTCCAGCGTTCGTTCGTCTTCCCGTTCCTGCTGAAAGGCAAGAGCAAAATGCCGGTGATCATCATGCTGCTGTCGGTGGGATGGAATCTGATCAACGGATATATTCAAGGTTACTGGCTGTTCCATCTGGCGCCGCAGTACTACCCGAACTTGTACACGGCATCATGGGTGACCTCGCCGCAGTTCATCATCGGTACGATTGTGTTCTTCACGGGATGGATCATCAACATGCATTCGGATCATGTGATCCGCCATCTGCGCAAACCGGGTGACACCAACCACTATCTGCCTAAGAAAGGCATGTACAAGTATGTGACGAGTGCCAATTACCTGGGTGAGATCACAGAGTGGCTGGGTTTTGCCATCCTCACATGGTCGCTGGCGGGACTGCTCTTCTTCTGGTTCAGTTGTTGCAACCTCGTTCCGCGCAGTAATGCTATCTATAAGAAGTACGAGGAGGAGTTCCCGAACGAGTTCGACCGCAAGAAACTCAAACGCATCATACCGTTTATTTATTAACTTAGGAATCCTAAGCCTCTTAGGCATCCTGGTCCAATCCAATGAAAGAAAATAAATTATTCTCTCCCTTCCAACTGGGACCTATAACGCTGCGGAATCGAATTATCCGCAGCGCTGCTTTTGAAAACATGGCGCGTGCCAATGCGCCTACCAAGGAACTGCAGGACTATCATGTCTCCGTGGCACGGGGCGGAGTAGGAATGACTACTGTCGCTTACTGTGCCGTGGACTTGAGCGGCGTCTCTTTTGACGGACAACTCTACGTGCGGCCGGAGATCATTCCGGATATGAAGAGAATGACTGATGCTATCCATGCCGAGGGCGCGAAAGCAAGCATCCAGCTCGGGCACTGCGGTAACATGACGCATTTCTACACTTGCCATTGCATGCCGGTCAGCGCTGACACATGGTTCAATCTCTATTCGCCTACTATCCACCGCCGCCTCAAAGTGGCGGAGATAAAAAACCTCGTCAAGAAGTTCGGTGAGGCGGTTGACTGGGCGCGTGAATGCGGTTTCGACTGCGTGGAGATACATGCCGGACACGCCTATCTCATCTCCCAGTTCATCAGCCCGCGTACCAACCATCGTCACGACGAGTACGGCGGCTGTTTTGAGAACCGTGTGCGTTTCATGAACGAGATTCTTGATGAAGTGATGGCGCATGCCAAAGATGACATGGCTGTAGTGGTCAAGACGAATATGTGGGATGACTGCTGGCACGGTGTGACCATCGAAGAGGGCATCAAGGTCGCGCAAGAGATAGCCAAGCACAAGGTACACGGCATCGTCCTATCCGGTGGTACTGTCAGCCGCTCGCCGATGACTATTCTCGGCGGTGCTATGCCTTACAAGACGCTGGCACACTATATGAACATGAGATCCTTCTGGTGGCTCAAGGCCGCCCTTAATATACCCGGTGTGCATCAGATCATGCTGCCCGCCTCGCCGTTCAAGGAACTCTACTTCATGGACAAGGCCAAGATCTTCCAGAAGGCCCTTGCCGACGACCAGCAGCCGACGCTCATCTATGTCGGCGGTGTGCAGAGCGGTGATAACTGTCAGCAGATCATGGATGAGGGCTTCGAACTCTTCCAGATAGCACACGTGCTCATCAAGGATCCGGATTTCGTGAAGCATGTGCAGGACAACCCGCATTATCATGCCGGCTGCGGACGTTCCAACTACTGCGTCGGACGTATGTACACGCTGAATATGAAATGTCATGAGTGCGTCGAGCGTGACGGTGAGGTGATTGCTCCGCGCATCCAGCGCGAGATAGCCGAACTGGAAGCCGCCGCCAAGCAATCCATCGCCGGGCAAAAGAAATCAAACATCTAACGACTATGCTTGCTTTAGTAACTGGCGCATCCTCCGGCATCGGATTGCAGTATGCCACCCAACTGGCACGCGATTATCAGTGTGACCTGTTGCTGGTGAGTAACCAGCAGGCGGAACTGGACCAAGTGGCCGCGGACCTGGCCGACACCTACGGCGTGAAGACCGTTCCGCATTTTGCGGACCTCAGTCTGCCGGATGCAGCGGAGAACCTGCATGCGTGGTGTCGTGAGCAAGGATGGGTGGTGGACGTCCTGATCAACAACGCCGGCGTGTTCTTCTTCAATCCGTACTGCGAGACGAACATGAAGCGCATAGAACTCATGCTCCAACTGCATATCATGACGGTGGCCAAACTCACACGCCTCTTTGCCGAGGACATGTGCGCCCGCCAACTGACGGAAGAAGAAGCGGCAACGCGTGTATGCGGGCGCAAGCGCATGCGCGGGTATATATTAAATATGAGTAGCATGTCCGCATGGATGGCCATGCCGGGCATACAGACCTACAACGCCTCCAAGGCCTTCATCTATAATTTCTCGCGGTCGCTGTGGTACGAACTCAAGCCCAAGAACGTGGGCATCACCGTCATGGCACCGGGGGCGGTGGACACGGGTTTGTTCGGTCTGGCGCCTAATCTGCGTAAGTTAGCTGTGGCTCTTACCGTCTCCATCCCGCCGGAGAAACTGGTCAAGCGTGCGTTGCGTGACCTGTTCCGCAACAAACGTGAGGACACACCGGGCTTCATCAACTGGCTCTCCACGCCGCTGCTCAAGCACACACCCGACTGGATGCTGTTCCTTGCCCAGAAGAAACTGGCTAAGGTGATGAAATAATAAACAGAGCCTCGATGGCTCTGTTTATTATTTAGTATGGTTATTGGTCGTGTTCTCGTGATCAAGTCATTTTAGTCTTTTGTCTTTTGTCTATTGTCTTTCGACTTTTGTCTTTGAGGCCGCAGGCCGGTCTTTCTACTTTCGACTTTTGTCTTTCAGTGCCAGCGGTCTCCCTCATTTCATTTCTCCCAGCGCCCGTTTTAGCTCTTCATCAAAGCGTAGCTGATAAGCGGCTTGACCTTTCTGATAGTAATAGCGCAGAACGATCTCAGCACCCAAGAGGTGTTGTACTTCCTCTTTGTTGCGCATAATGGCCTCCCGGAAATCCGGAGTCAGTACCGGCTCCAAAGCCTCCAGTTGCGCGATGACGGCCGAGTCCAGATCCTCGTTTTTCGCCATCTTAAGCATGTCCTGGAAATACTTGCCGGTCTCCGTCTCATACTTGAAACCGCGCTCGTCCAGGTACGCGCAGAAATCCGCGATGATCTCATCCGTCACTTCGAACACCTCCGGCGCTGCTATGCTGTCATGCAGGCGGTGGTAACGCGTGGCATAATCGAAGAAATAGTGATTCACATACAGCGAGTAGCACACATCCACCTTGTTCGAATCGCTCAGCACGATGTCCGGCAGGATACCTCCGGCGGTGTCTTTCGTCAACTCGTGCCCTTTTTGGCGCTCACTGTAGTCAATGGCCTGAATACAGCGGCCGGAGGGTAGGTAGTACTTGCTGGTCGTCACTTTGAGATGACCGCCATAGACGATCGGACGGACGTTCTGCACCAAGCCCTTGCCGAACGTGCGCTGACCGATCAGCGTGGCACGTTTGAGGTCCTGCAGCGAACCCGATACGATCTCACTGGCAGAGGCGGAGTTCTTATCCACCATCACCACTAACGGCAGATCCTTGTATCTCGGCGTGTTACGGGTCGTGTAACTGCGGTTGCTGTGACCGGTCTTGCCTTTCGTCTCCACGATGGTCTGGTCACGGTCCACAAAGAGATTGACAATCTGGATAGCCTCATCCACAATGCCGCCTCCGTTACCGCGCAGGTCCATAATCAGTTTGCGTGCGCCGCGGGTGTAATAGAGTTCGTCCAGAGCGTTACTGAATGCTTGTGCGGAACCTTCCGTGAACTCGCTGAAAGCGATGTACGCCACCGGTTCGGAGAGACTGTCCGCCGTGATGACGGTGCAGTAGGATACCGGATCCAAATGGATGTCCTCGCGTACGATCTCCACCTTGAACGGCTTGTCCACGCCCTCACGCTCTATCTCTAACACCACGGTCGTACCGGGCACACCGCGCAGGTTGTTACTCACCTCGCTCACCGTCTGGCCTTGCGTGCTCACGCCGTCCACGGAGAGGATGCGGTCGCCTGCCAGCACTCCGGCACGCTGCGCCGGCTTGCCCTCATACGGATTGACGGCGTACGTGGATAAGGAGTCCTTGTTCACTTTGGCTTTTCGGTTGTCCGTTTTGGACTTGGGACTCGGACGCTGCTGGATGATACTGCCGATGCCGCCGTACTTGCCGGTGGTCATCATACGCAACTCGCGGTCGTTCTTCTTCGGATAATAGACGGTGTAGGGGTCTATCTTGCGCAGCATGGCATGGATGGCGGTCTCCGTCAGGTTCTCATAATTGAGCGTGTCTACATAATTGACATCCACCTGACGCAGCACGTCCGTGAAGATATTGATGCATTCATCCACCCGTGCCGTCTTCTGCCTTTCCTCGGAGAAGAGGGAACACGGAAGAAGGAGCAAGGAAAAAAGACTTATTACTATCTGTCGGTTCATATGTGTCTTTCTACTTTGAGCGAAGCGTTCTTTTGTCTTTCTACTTTGAGGCCGCAGGCCGGTCTAACGTAAGTTATTCGGCACAAACGCACTCACGTCTTTGCCGTAGGAATAGAGGTCGCGCACAAGGGTGGAGGAGATATGTGCGTACTCGGGACGGGTGTACAAGATGATGGTTTCCACGCCGCCCAATTGTTTGTTCGCCTCCGCCATATTACGTTCGTATTCGAAGTCCTCTACGCAGCGAATGCCTCTCAAAATAAATTTCGCCTCGCATTCTTTCGCAAAATCCACCGTCAGACAGTCATAGATGGCTACCTGCACACGGGGTTCGTCAGCAAAGATCTTGCGGATGGCTTCCTCGCGTTCACGGATGGGGAAGGTCTCTTTCTTGGTGCTGTTGCGACCGATGCCGATGATTATGTTATCGAAGATCTCCAGACCACGTTTCACGATGTCGTAATGGCCTACTGTAAACGGATCAAACGATCCGGGGAATATGGCTTTCTTCATTTTTCTTCTCCTTTCTACATTGGTTTTAATCATTCATGGCTTTTCGGTAATTGATTTCCGGAAAGCGGTACATCTCATATAGTTTCTCGCGGAGGAACGCCTCATCCTTGTTGGGGATGTCAATGAGCGCCAGGCGGCTTTCTATGTACGCATCAAATTCCGTGCCACGTTCGAACATCTCGTATCCGCGGTGTATGTGACGGTCAATGAGGTCGCACAGATGTTGCAACTGGTCATGCACAGGCTGCTCACGGTACTCGGGATGCGCACTGATCATGGCGTCTATCTCGGGATTGATGCTCGGCGTCAGGCGGTACACCACGCGTCCTTTGTAGCCCTTGATGCCGGTCTTCATCGAGATCACATCATCGCGTTTGCTCTTGCGCCAACGGGGGTTGTCACGCTTGAGCTGCATCTCGGCGGCTTTGAGGTAATCGCACGGATCGAACTCATACGTGATGCTCACCGGACATATGTTAAGCGCCTTGACGGTCTCGTACAGATCGCCGTCGCCTATCGTGAGCATGTGCAATACGCTGGGTTGCGTGAGGTCGTTGCTGTCCTTGGCGCGTCCTTCACGCTGCGCCAGCCAGATGGACTTGCCCTGCTCACGAAGCATACGGATGTACGCACTCAGCACCTTGGCGTTCTCCAGCTGGGCATGTGCACCACAACCGCGTTTGACTACGAAGCAGCGGTTGAAACGCACCAACACCTCTATCCATTTATAGGCAAACAGATTATTTCCGATGCCGATGAACGGACGGATGAAATAATGGATGCGGAGTAGGAGGGACAGCCAGGCGGAGTCCATGACGATGTCGCGGTGATTGGTCATGAAAAACGCTCCGTGACGGATGTCCGCTTCTATCTGCTTGCGGTCGCCCAAGTAATCCAGCCGCATTTCAGAGGTCGTCCGTTTGGCCAGAATCTGCAGGAAAGGAAACATGACCAAGAAATCGCAGATGGTCAGTAACCATCCCGAACGATAAGCCCGTATGTCCTTGAATGAGTTCATGAATAATAAGTCATTAATCTTTTGTCTTTGAGCGCAGCGCTCTTTCATCTCTCTACTTTCTCCAGCGCCGCCTTTGCCGCTTCCCGATAGGCTACCATCAGTCCGCCGGTACCGAGTAGCGTGCCGCCGAAATAGCGGACTACCACCACAAGTATGTTATCCAACCCGCGGGCATCTATCGATCGCAGGATTGGTGCGCCGGCAGTGCCATGCGGTTCGCCGTCATCCTTGGTACGCCATAGGTTGGGGCCCAAGCGATAGGCGTAGCACACATGCCGAGCGTCATGGTATTTCTTCTTATACCATGCGATACGCACTTTTGCTTCGTCCTCATCCTTGATGGGTTCCGCAAAAGCCAGGAACTTACTCCCCCTGTCCTTATAAATGCCTTCTGATACCAATTTTGCCTTTCGTCTTTCGACTTTTGTCTTTGAGGCCGCAGGCCGGTCTTTCTACTTTCGACTTTTGTCTTTCAACGCAGCGGTCTTTAATATCCTCACTTCACCGTCAGCTTCAGCTTCACCCGAATATCTTCAGGAATAGCGTTCTTGTGCACTAATATATCATTCGTCTTATAGCGCATGAAAGCCTCGCTGATGTACCAGATACCTTTGTAGTCCGAGCGCAGGGTGCCCCAGCTGTTCTTCACCATGTAATAGCGTTTGCCGTTCTGGTCTCTGGCGGTACCGAAGATCTGCATGCCGTGGTCATCGGTCGTCTCCCAGTTGTCGAACGCCTGCTGACGCATCTCCTGGGTGATCTCTTTCTCCGGAAGCGGGTTCTTGGTCAGTTCCTCTTTCTGCTGGTCCTTGGTCATGCCGACCCATTTGGCCATGTCGCTGCCGGTCAGGTCCGCTCCTTTGTCTACGTCGGGCACCACGCCGATACCTTTGCGGGTGAAACCGACCTCACTCACGTCCGCACCCCAAGCCAGCGTGTAGCCGTTGGCGATGGCGTTGTCAATCACGCGCATCAGTTCGTCTATCGGCAGGTTGTACATCTGGTCCATACGCCAGTTGTCCGGCACCTCTAATGCAAATGTCTGATAGAAAGGATGATGCGTGTAGCTCGTCAGCGATACATAGTCATCCGCATCCAGACCTAAGGACTCTACATAACTGAGCGGCGTGTAACGCTTGCCCTCGATGCGGAACTCCTCAGGGCACTCGCCCAGATAGGTGTTGTAGATGGCCTGCAGACCGTCACGCCATACCGGCGTCAGTTTCTTCAGACCTGTCAGCGCGTTCAGATAACCCGAAGCCACCTTGTCCAGTTCGGCATGAACGGGTAGGGTGTCGGCCGGAGACGAACCGTAACGGATACCCGACATCACTTTCTGCGGCACCAGTCCGTAGTGCTGCATGCAGTAGATCACGTCATATGCGCTGCCGCCGGCTGCGAACTGTGTGTTGTTGTACATACGTACGCAGTAGGTGGCACGGTCCATCATCGTTTTGTTGACCACGTACATCTCCGAGAAATCCACCACTTTGTTCTTGATACGCAGTACCTCGCTCTCAAGGAAACCGAGCGTCGAGAACGCCCAGCAGGTACCGCTGCGGTGCTGGTCCTTGACCGGCGTGATGCCCACGCTGTCTATCGTGCGGAAACGCCAACCCTCGGAGGTGTCACGTGCCGCTTCCTGCTCAGCCTTGAGGCTGTTAAGCTGCTGCTCGATCACCGTCGAATCCGGTGTCAGCATCGTCATGGTGGTGTCGATAGATACCACCCGTGCTTCACTTACAACAATCGTTGTGTCCTGTTGCGCCATTGCGCCTAATGTCAGCGCACTCAGCGCTCCAATAAAAAATATCTTTTTCATAATCAGTCGTTTGTCTTTTGTCTTTGAGGCCGCTGGCCGGCCTGATTTCGTGATCTCGGAATCTCGATGATTTTTAATTCTTGATTTTTAATTTCATGGAGTTCCGGCTCAATCTGGAAACTCCATAAGGTATGCCTTGATAAACGCATCAATGTCTCCGTCCATGACGGCATTCACGTTGCTCGTCTGGTAGTTGGTGCGGTGGTCCTTAACGCGGCGGTCGTCGAACACATAACTGCGTATCTGGCTGCCCCATTCAATCTTCTTCTTGCCGGCCTCCACTTTCGCCTGTGCCTGACGGCGTTTTTCCAACTCCAGTTCATACAACTGGCTTCGCAAATGCCGCAGGGCGTTCTCGCGGTTCTTGGGCTGGTCACGCGTCTCCGTGTTCTCGATCACTATTTCGTCGGGCTGACCCGTCAGCGGATTTACGAACTTATAATGCAACCGCACACCGGATTCCACCTTGTTCACGTTCTGACCGCCGGCACCCGAACTGCGGAAAGTGTCCCAACTGAGGTTGGCGGGATTGACCTCCACCTCTATCGTGTCATCAATCAGAGGCACAACGAAAACGGATGCAAAACTCGTCATGCGCTTGCCCTGCGCGTTGTAGGGGCTGACACGCACCAGACGGTGCACGCCGTTCTCCGACTTGAGATAGCCGTATGCCATGTCTCCTTCTATGTTGAACGTCACGGTCTTGATACCCGCCTCATCGCCTTCCTGCAGGTTGGCGATCGTCACGGTGTAGTCATGCTTCTCGCAGTAACGCTGGTACATACGCATAAGCTGCTCTGCCCAGTCCTGCGCCTCAGTGCCGCCTGCACCGCTCACTATCTTCAGCACAGCCGGCATCTGGTCTTCCTCGTGACTCAGCATGTTCTTCATCTCGAGGTCCTCCACCTCCTGCATGGCGTGAGAGTAGGCGGCATCCACCTCGTCCTCCGTCACCAGTTCCTCTTTGTAATAATCGAACGCCAGCGCCAGTTCCTCTACCGCAGCACGCACGCCTTCATAACCTTCTATCCAGCGTTTGATACCTTTCACCTTGCGCATCTGCGCCTCGGCGGCTTTGGCATCGTCCCAGAAACCCGGTGCCTGCGTATGCAGTTCCTCTTCCTCTAACTGGATGCGTTTCTCGTCTATCTGCAGGTAGGACTTCAGCTTGTCCGCCCGCTGCTGTACGTCTTTCAGTTGTTCTATTGTTATCATGATGATGTATTTGGTCGTTTTTTTGTTTCCTGTGCTTCTTAGGTTGCCGATGGCCCGTATTGTCACTATGGCCCCTTTAGTCCTTACTTTCCCTAAGCTCCTTAGCCGCTCTGATCTCCCCAAAGCTCATAATCCGATGCAAAGGTACTAATAATTATTGATATATGCAAGCGCGCGCGAATAAAATGCAAAAAAAAGTGCATTATTCTCTTAAAAATAGTCTGTTTTTTGTTTCCCATTTTCTAATTTCAATTATTTTTCGTACTTTTCGCCTGTTTTTTCTTTTCTGTCTCCTCTCCGTTCCTTTCACCTTTCACCTTTCACCTTTCAACTTTCCCCGGCTACCATCCGTCTTTTTCTCCTCTTCTGCCGCATGGCTTCTTGCATCCGCCGGGATTGGCGGATCCCGTTGTTTCTTTCGTCATTCCCGAAAAGTAACTGTTTTTGTCATTTTATTTGCATATGTCAAAAAATTGTTGTATCTTTGCAGCCGGATTTGAGAATGACTTGCTCCGGTTCTAAACCGGTTTGCAGCCAAAATCACACCAATTCACATGGCATGCCCAAGGTACTGCCTGCCAATCCTAGACAATGCCTCTTATATACACAACCTAAACAACACATAAACAATCATTTACAACCTATGCCACGACATCTGAAAACACGCATCTTTTCCAGTTTGAGCAGCATCATCTCCTACCATGTGCCCAACACGGATGTCTCCGCGAGTCCCGCTCGCGGGGTGCGCTATTTCGTGCCTGTTGACGGGGTCAAGTTCTTCTGGGGAGCGATGAACACCGTCAAGGAAGGCCGCCGTTACAAGAAACACATCATCGTCCGCAAATACCCTCGCCATCGCGGACTTCTCCAACTATACGCCTACCATTTCCCCAAGACCTGGTCCGCCGCCTGCGTGGCCAACCGCGAACTCATCAAAGAGGCGCAACGCCGTGCACATGCCCTTGAGCATGACACTTCCCGTCTCGGCCTCGAGTGGCACATCCGCTTCCTCAAGCATTATTTCCGTGTCTTCAAAGGCGGAGACAAGCCCGAACCGGGCCTCAAACCTTATTCCCGTTTCTACCAGTATACCTACGTCTGCATCTACCGTGAACTCAAGGCCGCCCAAACCGCCCAACAGTCCTCAGACCAATCCGCCCTCAACCTCAGTCCCGCCGCCGAGGACGTTACTTTCGATCCCATTGACCATCGCCCCTTGCGCTCCCGCCGTACCTATCCCTTGCAGCATGTTCTTGCCCGCAGGGACCCGGTTATTTCGCACCTTGCGGGGCATATGCAGACAACATGTATTCCATCAACACCTGTCATGTAGAGTTATTCAGAACGCTGGCAGGCTGATCGTTTCATATACGCAGATGGTTTGGAATGATGAATTCGGTGGCAAAGGTATTACATTTTTTTTAATACACAAATAAAAACGAACTATAATGAAAAATTTGTAAAAAAATCAATTTTTTACGCTAATGTTGATACATACCCATCTATATAAGGTCTATTGTTAGTCACGACAGCGAAAGCTAGACGTATAAGTTTGTTAGC
>Ga0265298_10002979_pt1 | contig 22835 bp, 23 predicted proteins | sample AusTroGonzalo_MG_3_FD_193486 | JGI IMG/M metagenome (GOLD analysis project Ga0265298, IMG submission 193486) | Bovine rumen microbial communities from tropical cattle in Woodstock, Queensland, Australia - Gonzalo_01 | ecosystem: Host-associated > Mammals > Digestive system > Stomach > Rumen ...
CTCCCAACTGCCGTGCAGAAATGGCATGGTGAGGATGCCCCAAAGTCCCCAAAGCCGATGAGGAACAAGCCCATAACGGTTGAGGTCGAGGTCCCACGAGAGGTCGACGATCTTCACCGTCCACATCACCGCCACAATGATGAGCGGGATGACGAGGCTTCCCAAAAACTTCTTTCTCTCTGCTTTGTTGTCCATGCCGTGAGGAGTATCAAGAATCATTCCGCTGCAAAGGTCGGAAATTTTGGCAGACAAAAAAAACGCTCCCGAGTTCGAGAGCGTTTTTTCGTTGCATTATCATGCTGCTTACGCCAGGAACGGCATCTTGACCACAACGGCCTTGATGAGCTTGTTGCGGATCTTGATGAAGATTTCAGTGTCCTTCTTGCTGAAGGCCTTCTGCACCAAGGCAGTGCCGATGTTCTTGCCGGTCGAGGGTGACGGGCTGCCCGAGCGCACCATGCCGATGACGTTGCCTTCGGCATCGCACACCTCGTAGCCGTTACGCGGAATACCACGGTCAATCATCTCGAAGCCGACAATCTTCTGGTTCACGCCATTGGCCTTTTGAGCGGCGAAAATTTCGCGGTTGAGGAAGTCGTTGCCGTCAACGAACTTGGTGATCCAGCCCAAACCAGCTTCGATGGGGCTGATGGTGTCGTCGATTTCGTGACCGTAGAGGCAGAAGCCCTTTTCGAGACGGAGGGTGTCGCGGCAGCCCAAACCTGCGGGCATGATGCCGAACTCCTTGCCAGCCTCAAACACGGCATCCCAAACCTGTTTGGCGTGAGCGACGGGGATGTAAATCTCGCAGCCGCCCGAGCCAGTGTAACCCGTGGTCGAGAAGATGATGTTGTCAACACCAGCGAAGTTGATGATCTGGAAGGTGTAGTATTCCATGTCCACCACGTTGGCTTTGGTGAGTTTCTGCATGGCTTTCAGGGCGTTGGGGCCTTGCACGGCCAATTGTGCCCATTCTTCGCTCTCGTTCTTGAAGTCCTCGCCGAGGGTCATGCCGAACTTTTCGGCAATCTGGCTCATCCAAGCCCAGTCCTTGTCGATGTTGGCAGCGTTGGGCACCATGAAGTAGTGGTCGTCGGCGATGCGGTAGACGAGCATGTCGTCCACGATGCCTCCCTTGCCGTTAGGCAGGCAGGTGTATTGCACCTTTCCGTCGGTCAAAGCGGCCACGTCGTTGACGGTGCAGTATTGCATGAATTGCTTGGCCATGGGGCCTTTTGCGCGGAACTCGCCCATGTGGCTCACGTCGAACACGCCGACGTTGTTGCGGACGTTGTTGTGCTCTTCGACAAGGCCGGTGTATTGAATCGGCATGTCGTAACCGGCGAATTCAGCCATCTTGGCGCCCAGGTCGTGATGGATCTGGTTGTAAGGAGTTTTCTTTAATTCGATGTTTTCCATTATTTTTAATTTAAAGATTTAAAGATTTCAAATTTAAAGATTTTAAAATTTCAAGAATTCAAAGATCCCTGAGCCTGTCGAAGGGCCTCATTCAGCATTCCACATTCCGCATTCATCTTGATGTGTCGTGCAGCCCTTTCTTGAAGCTGGGGCCAAAATACAAGCGTGTGTACTTGAGGTCGTAGACGGTGACCACCTTGGCGGGGTCGGCGTTGATTTGGCGTTTCAGTGTGCAGCCGTTGGCGGGGTCGACCCAGTATTGGATGACGTTGCCGTCGGGGAAGTCAACGAAGAAATGCCAGCAATCGATGTCGAAAGGTTTATCAGAACCACCGACCGTTAGTTTTTCGGTGCCGACATAGTAGTTGGAGAGGTCGCTCTTTTCCACCTCAGTGGCAAAGGCATTGAGGATGGGGAAGCTTTCGCCTAGAGGCTCAAACTCCCAGTCGACGTCGTCGGTCCAGCCTTGGGCGTCGGAACGATAGTACCAGTTCTTTCCCGTCTTGACGTTCCAGAAGCGGTCGATGCCTTGGCCGTCGTTGTAGGCCTCGTCGTCGCCGTGCTTCATGTAGGTCTCGTTGAATTTGCTGCCCATGTCGTTGATGGTGATAAAGTAATAGTCGGTGGGCGGGGCAAATTTATAGGTGTCCGTGAAGGTCTTTGTGGCGGGTTTCACGGGTTTTTCGGCGACGATTGGGGCTTCATCGGGGTCGTAAACAATAAAATTGGCCACAGCCTCGGTGTCGTTGTCTTGGCAAGTGGCGACAATGCTGCTGTTGCCTGCTTTCTTGGCGATGACTTGAATTTTCTCGCCGAAATGCAGCGGCTTGAAGCTGATGAGCTTTGGCCCTTTGATGTTGTAGCCGATGGCGTCGCATTTCTCGAAAGGCTCCCAAACGACGGTGTCGCCGATGGCCATCTTAAACTCGGTTTCTTTAGCGTCTTGTGCTACGGCAAGGTAGCCAAAAGCAAGAAGGAGAAGAACAAGGAATGATTTTTTCATTTTTTGGGGTCTTAATGTGGCGCAAAAATACAAAATATCTGTTTCCCGTGAAGCATCAGCGTGGAAATAGTTGTTCAAAAGCCTCGCGCATCTTGTTTTCGTCGCGGATGATTATCCGTAATTCTTCCAATCGCGCCGCGTTGTCGGATTCGGGGATCCAGAGGCGCAGGTAGCCCGTGTCGGAATACTTCTCCAACAGGTGCGTGCGGAAGCGCTGGTATTGCCCTTCCTTTTTGAGCTCTGGATAATGGTCGAGACCGAATTGTATGGTGCGTCGGATGACCTTTTCGGGCGAGATGAGGCGGTCGGCTTCGGCCACGATTTTGCCGTAGATGCTGCGGGGTTCGTGGCCGCTTGAGGCACGGTGGTCTTCGGCGGCCTGCGCCATGGTCTCAATTTGGTCTTCGTCAAACCACTTGCTCAACTTCTTGTCTTCGCGGATGATACGGCCTGAGACGAGATGGTGTGTATCGCGGCCTTCGCAAAGGCCCGTGTCGTGGTAGGCGGCTATGGCATAGACCATGTTTTCGTCTATGTCATAATGCTTGGCCAGAGCTAAGCTTCTTTCGATGACTTCCTCGGCATGGTTGCGTTGGTGTGCAGCGTCGAATGTGGCGTATCTTGGCAGGATTTCCTGCTCTATGTAGGCTTTTAGCTGGTGTTGTATCATTGTTTTATGCGATGTAGGGCTGTCATTTTTATGGCAGCCCTACCTGTGTTCAATTCATAATTGGCATTGTGCCCCTTTATCGTGCTGTAAAGCTGAAGGCTTGGGTTGATGCCGACGAGGTTCCGCCGAGATATAGGCCGTGGAATGACGTTGTCGGGTTGGTGGGTGCCGAGTTGCCGTATTTCACGTAATAGGTGCTGCCGCTCACCATGCCCGCTGCCGTGATGAGGGCGAGGTTGCTCGTGCAGTTGGCTTCAAAGCTGAAGGTCACGAGGTTGCTGCCGCCCGTGCCGCTGGTGTTCGACAAGGTGTAATATCTTCCCGCTTGGAAGCTGTAGTTGCTGGTGTGGAAATAGTAGCCTTGCACTGCGCCGGTGATGGTGTTACCACTGCCGCCGCCTCCGGGACCCCAACCGCCGCCGCCGCCTTGGCTACCGCCTGCACTGATGCCAATGCCGGTACCTGTAATACGGATGTAGCTGTTGTTGTCGCAGTCAAAGCCTTCCTCGGGATTGCCTTTGGTAGTATAGGCGAAGGCGACGCCGTTGCCTATAGTGATGGCGCCAGCTGTTCCTGCGTTCGAGTCGATGGCGTCGTTGCCGTAGCCGTAACACACGGTCACACCGCCGTTGAAAATGATTTTGCCTGCCGAGTTCATGCAGTCGTCATAGCAATGTAGGTAGTGCTGACCGCCTTCAACGTTGATTTGAGTCTTCGACTCTAGACCTTCTGCTCCGGTGGTTGTAGTGTTAATAGTAGTGCTGCCACCATTGATGGTCGCCACACCACCCACTTTGATGGCTTTTGACGAGGATTTCGTTGATGACGATCCGCCGCCAGGACCGGGAGGCCAGCCGCCGCCACCGCCTCCAGAACCTAACTGTGCTCCAGAGGTGGAAATGGTAAGGGTGGGCCCAGTGCCGTTACTGTTGCCTTGAGTGTAAGTTCCAGAGTAGGTGTTGCCTGACTTGGTGCCTACCTTGATGCCTTTGCCGGCTTTTCCGGTGCTGGTGAGCGTGATGGTGCCGCTTAGGATTTGCATATTGCCTTCAGCACGTAGGCAGGAACTTGAGTAGGTATCAGTACCAGACGAAGCGGTGTAGGTGGCGCCGTCGCCGTGGGTTTCGATGTTGATGGTGTTGTCGCCGCTGATGGTCATATTACCGGCACATTTGATGCCCTTGCCGCCTTGGTTGGAGGTCGGGAGGACGATGGTGATGTCGCCACCGTTGATGTTGATGTCGGCATCGCCCTTGATGGCAGTGCAATATGACGGGTCGTTGCTGGTCACCACGGTAGAGCCATTCGCGTTGATAATGATGGTGCCATTGCTGATGTTGATGTTGCCGTCAGCGGAGATGCCCTTCGACGTGTTGCCCGAATGAGTGATGTTAACGGTGCCGCCAGTGATGTCGATGGTACCGTCGCTCTTGATGCCCTTGCCGTCCAAGGCCGAGGTGGTGATGGTGATGTCGGCAGTGCCGCTGACGGTGACGTTGACGTCGGCTGAGATGCCGTTGGAGTCGTTGCCGCTGATGTTCAGCGTATGAGTTCCGCCGCTGATGGCAATGTTGCCGTCGGCACTGATGGCCTTGCCACCTTGGTTGGAGGTGGGCATTGTAATGGTGATGTTGCCGCCACTGATGTTAACATTGGCATCACCCTTGATGGCGGTGCAATACGATGATTCGTTGTTGACCACTGCGTATGTGCCACTCGCATTGATGCCGATGGTACCACCATTGATGGTGATGTCGCCAACGGTTGAAATACCTTTGGAGATGTTGCCGGAGTGGGTGAGGTTGAGGCTGCCACTGCTTATGAGGAACGTGCCGTCGCTCTTGAAACATTTGCCATCTTCAGAGGTCGAAACGATGGTGATGTCGGCGCCGCTGACGGTGACATTGGTGTCGCTTGAGATACCATTGGAGCCAGTGCCCGACACTTGCAAACTAATGTTGCCGCCGCTTAAAATGACATCAGAAGCACCTTTGATGCCCTTGCAGTCAATACCTGAAACGTTCATGTCGAGCGTGCCGCCAGTCATAGTGAAAGTACCTGTCACTTTGACGCTTCTTTGGCCTTCTGTCGTCGTGTTGATGTTCAAGTTGCCGTTGTTGATGGTAACGGTACCTGTGAAATCAAGGCCGTCTGAGCCTGCTGAAAGAATGTCAAGCGTACCGTTGTTCCAAGTCAAGTTGCTGCTGCCGTGGATGGCGTCGCTGTCAGTTTCGTGGATTCGGATGGTGCCTGAGTTAACCGTCATGTTGCCATCTACCAGAATGCCATGTTTGGCGTTGCCGGTGACATTCAGTGTGCCGCCGCTGATGGTCAGACTGCCTGCCGCATACAAAGCCCCGTTAATTGCGCTGTTGGCACTGTCGACCAAAGTGGTGGTGCCCCTGAGCTGTAACGTTACATCGACATTGCTAGAGATGTTGATAGCCGCGGAGCTTGTGCTGGTGAGTGACAAGTTGCTCAAAGCCATAAAGAAGGCGTTGGTGCTGTTCATGGTCAACGAGCCGTTCGAGGAACTGCCGGAGACAACGTATGGCACATTGGCTTGCGTCGAGTTGACGACTACATCAGCGCCGCTGTTGGTCACGGTCACGCCGCTGCTGGAGAACGGGTTGGTGACGCTGACAGAGCTACCGCTGTACACGATGTAAACCGTGTCGCCCGTCGGAGGCTCTTCTTGCTCGAAGAAGGCCGTATAGGTAGCGTTCTGTGTCACGGTGATGGTGCGTGGGTTGTTGGTGTTGTTGTCTTGCCAGTGGTCGAATGTGAAGCCCTCATTGGCTATGGCGTTCAATAAGGCTGTCGAGCCTTCAGGGTAGGTGCCGCCGCCCGTAACGGTGCCGGCGCCATCAGGCGATACGTTGGTGGTGATGGTGTAGTAAGTCACCGGCGTCTCGGCGAAGTAGGCCGTATAGGTGGCGTTCTCGGTGACGGTGAAGCTGTATACGGGGTTGGTCGAGACCACCACGTTGTTTTTCTTCCAGCTCTCAAATAAATAGCCTGATGCGGGGGTGGCCGTCAAGGTGCAGGTGGTACCAGCTTCGTAGACACCAGCGCCGCTCACACTGCCCCAGGCATTGTTGTTGGCATTGGCTGCAATGGTGTATTGTGTTGGTTCTTGTAGGTAGAAGGTGATGCTGTCGAAGGCACTGAGGAGGAAAGATGCGGTGCCCGTCTCTGCGTTGATGAGCATCTTGGCAGGCTGGCTGCCTTGGAAACGGATGTCCTCGATGACGTTTACATCGTTGTCGTACACCACATTGCCGTTGTTGTGCAGGTTAATGTGGTAGTTCTGTGCGCTGAGGCCTATGCATGCAAGCAGGAAGGCCATAATTAATAAGGTCTTTCTCATCGCTTGATCATTTTAAGGGTTTGGTGCTCTGTTTTGACAAGGTAAAGTCCGATGGGAAGGTCGGAGACGTCAATACGTTGGTCTTCGATGACTTCCAACGACTTCATCAAACGTCCGTCAAGAGCATAGATATGAATGGTCTCTTTGCCGTTGAGGTTGCGAAGCACGAAAGCATCGTGTACAGGGTTGGGAGAGAGCCAAAGCGAGGTCAAATGCTCATCAATTACATTTTCCGTCTCAGTACAAGTAATCTTGCGGATATCGGCAAGATTGAATCGGTCGGAACGGACACCTTTGTCGTAGACGGCGATTTCGACCACAAGGGTCTCGTTGTCCTCAAAATAGACGCGGTCGCTTTCAGTCATTAAATAGGTATGTTCTGTACCATCGTTCATGTGGATGGTCATCTGTGTGGATTGCGCTGCAAGAGGGAAAACTAGCCCTAATATGAAGGCTGCGATTAGCAATCCGCGTTGAAGGAATTGTTTCATCTTTGATGGATTGAATGTTAAAATTGCAAAAATACACATTATTACAATGTATATGACACCATTTGAAAAAAAAAGTAGTTTTACTTTTGCAGGCTTCAGAAAGCATGTCATTCCTGCATGGGGCTGTGCGGTGGCGGGAATCTATACTTTCTGAAACCGTCCAATAAAGCTTTGCTTATTAAACCGCCTCCTATAGATTCCTGCTTACCCACCTGCCCTCGTTGGAATGACATAGGAGGCTTGCTAGGCTCTTCAAGCCATGTCATCCCTGCAAAGGATTGTGCGGTGGGATGGGATCTATGGCTTAAAGAACCGTCATATAAGGTGCTGTGATAGATTCTTTGCAGTCCAGCATTTCCTTTGGCGTGCCTGTGAAAAGCACCTTGCCGCCCATGGCACCGCCGCCGGGACCGAGTTCCACGAGGTAGTCACAAGATTTCAGCATCTCTAGGTTGTGCTCGATGAGGAAGATGGTGTTGCCCGCTTCCACCATGGTGTCGAAGAGGTCGAGGATGCGCTTGATGTCGTTGAGGTGCAGGCCATCGGAAGGCTCGTCCATGATGAAGATTTTGCCCGCATCGCGTAGGTAGGAAGCCAGCTTGATGCGCTGCAACTCGCCTCCCGAGAGCGTCGAAAGCGACTGGTTGAGATGCAGATAACCCAATCCGACTTTGCGCAGAGGCTCCAGCTTCTCGGCGATGACGGTGCCGGCAAACATCTCTGAGGCTTTGTTGGCGGTCATATCCATCACCTCGGCGATGTTCATGCCTTGCACCTTATAAGATAAAACCTCGTTGCTGTAGCGCAAACCTCCACAAGCCTCGCATGTGGTTTCAATGGCATCCATAAAGGCCATGTCGCTGACGATGACGCCTTTGCCTTGGCAGACGGGACAACCACCCTTGCCGTTGAAGGAGAACAAATCGGCTTTGGTCTTGTTGGCTTTGGCGAAGAGCTTGCGGATGTCGTCGGCCACTTCCAAATAGGTGGCAGGTGTGGAGCGTAGACTGATGCCGATATTCTTTTGGCTGATGTAGACGATATCTGAGTGTTGAATTGTTGAGTTGTTTAATTGTTTAATTGTTGATTTGTTGTTGCTAGAATAGTTCAACGATTCAACACTCTTTACAAAACACTCCATCAGCGAGCTTTTGCCAGAGCCAGCCACGCCCGCGATGCCGCACATTACACCTAAGGGGAGGTCGATGGAAAGGTTTTTGAGGTTGTGCAAAGTGGCATTCTCCAAATGGAAAAACGATTTGGGTTGGCGAACTTGTTCCTTAATGGAACTAGTTGCGCTGAGCGAGGTACCAGTTAACGTATGGCTATGAAGTAGCTCGTTGTAGCTGCCCTCGAAGACGATTTCACCCCCTTTCATGCCTGCGCCTGGACCCATGTCGATGATATGGTCGGCGATTTTGATCATCTCCTTGTGGTGCTCCACGAGGATGACCGTGTTGCCGTGGTTCTTGAGTTTTTGCACCGACTTCTGCATGAGCAGGATGTCATGGTTGTGCAGTCCCACGCTGGGCTCATCGAGGATATACATCACGTCGGAGAGGGGAGAGTTGATGTATTTGGCGATTTTGCAGCGTTGCGCCTCACCGCCCGAGAGCGTGCCGATGGCACGGTCGAGGGTGAGGTAGCCCAGACCGATTTCCTCCAAGGCAGCCAAGCGTTCGATGGTGGCATGACGGATGTCGGCGGCCAACGGGTTGTCGATGTCTTCCATCCACTTGCGGCAGTCGGCGATGCTCATGGCGGTGACGTCGGCGATGTTCGCGCCCTTGATTTTGCAGGAGCGGATTTTCTCGTTGAGGCGGGTGCCGCCGCAGTCGGGACAGGTGCCCATCGTTAGCATGGGGTTGAGCACGGCGGCGTGGAGCAAGCCTTCCTCCGAATTAATGATGCTGCGGTACATGCGCGGGATTAATCCTTCGTATTTGGCGCTCTTTGGCCAGTTCGAGGGCGGGTTTTTCAGCTTGATTTGCGGCGAGTTGAGGAACAAATCGAGTTCCTCGGGTGAGTAGTCCTTGATCTTTTTGTCCAAATCGAAAAGACCGCTGTGGGCATAACGAATCCAGCGCCAGCCGCCTTTGCCGAAGGCGATGTAATGAATGGTATCCTCGTCGTTGAGCGACTTGTCGAAGTCTACCAATTTGTGGATATCCAACTCACGGATTTCGCCCAGACCTGCGCAGCGTGGACAACTGCCCGAAGGGTGGTTGAACGAGAAGGCGTCGGAATAACCCACAAAAGGCTGCCCAATGCGTGAAAACAACAGGCGTAACAAAGCATAAATATCTGTGTAGGTGCCTACTGTCGAGCGGGAATTAGAAGTCGGCTTGCGCTGCTCGATGATGATGGCGATGGGCAGGTTCTCGATGTCGCCGACGTGGGGACGACCGTATTTGGGCAGATATTGCTGCGTAAAGGAAGGGAAAGTGTCATTCAGCTCGCGGCGCGACTTGGCAGCGATGGTGTCGAGCACCAAAGATGACTTGCCCGAGCCTGAGACACCTGTCACCACAGTGATCTGTCGCTTGGGAATGTTGACGGATACATGCTTCAGATTGTTTTCGGTGGCATCTTTGATGATGATTTGGTCAAAATTAATCGGCATAAATGCACTTTTTTTATCGTTGCAAAGATAAAAATTATTATTTTTGCAGCCCAATGAAAGACAAAAAGAGGACATTTATATCAAAAATGTCATTCCCCTTTGTATTTATTTTGCTTGTATTCCTGGGTGGTTGCACCTTGGTTTCGAGAATGGTACATTGGAATGATAATTCTGGCTGCGACAACAACATGGTCCAGGAGCTTCCTGCCGTTGATTATTGCGATGGCTTGTTTGTGACGGAATGGGACTCCATCAGGTATAGTTTGCCTGACCCGTCAACATATTGCATTAATCGCACTTTGGCCGACAGCATCATTGACTATGCCATGAGGTTTATGCGTGTTCCGTACGTGCCTGCCGGACATGGTCCCGACAAGTTCGACTGTTCGGGCTTCACCCACTTTGTTTTCAGCCGTTTCGGTTATAACTTGAGCTATTATGCCCCCGATCAGTTGCATAGTGGGTATGTGATCCATAAGCCGGAAGATCTGAAGCGTGGCGATTTGGTGTTTTACGGCGGCAGAAAGAACAAAAGACAGATTGGTCATGTGGCCATCGTCGTGAACAATGATCCTGACAATCATAGCTTTACTTTCATCCACGCTACCGTGCATCAGGGTGTGATAGTATCTACTTCCACAGAAACATACTATGCCCAGCGTTACATCACGGCTTGCAGAGTTTTACCCGATATTTGATATGAAAACCAAACTCTTCCTGTTTGTTCTGCTGGCTTTGGCTTTTCCATTCGGCGCCATAGCCCAATTCGTACATCCTTCCATTGGCAAGACGGTGAAGTCGGATGACGGCACCTTCGCCATCACGCTGGTGGGGAAAAAACAGCAGTATTCCGCCGCCGAAAAAGACACGTGGGACACGGACGTCCGCTCGCCCAAGTCGGTCAACATTCATCCCAATGGGAAAAAGTTTTACGTCAATTCCTTGGAAGCTTGTAAGACGGTGGTTTACGAGGCCAGCACCAACAATAAACTGAAGGTCATCCTTCATAAGTTCACTGAAGCGGACTCGGCCTTGTGGAGCAAACCTTCAGGATTGTTCGAGTTCACGCATTACAAGAAAAACCTCAATACTTTTATGGGGAAACCCGTCGAAAGCGCTTTCTCGCATGGCGGCCGTTATCTGTGGGTGCCGTATTACCGTCGCAGCTACGACATCAACGCCCAAGATCCCTCGGCGGTGGCCATCATCGACACGGAAAGCGATAGTATCATCCTCTTGATGGAAACGGGTCCCTTGCCCAAGATGATCGCGGTTTCGCCCGACAACAGGTATGTCGCCATCACGCATTGGGGCAACAACACCGTGGGCATCATTAATATAATGAGCGACTCGCCCGAAAAATGGCATTATGAGTCCTGCATCGAGGTAGGGAAGAAGCTGACGCTGAATTTCAGCCTCAGCACACCCGTTGACCGCGACATGAACAGCGGTTTGTGCCTGCGTGGAACGGTGTTCACCAAAGACAACCGCTACCTTTTGGTAGGTTGCATGGGCGGCGGTGGAGGCATCGCCGTGATTGACGTGCCCAAGGCAAAATACCTCGGCACTGTGCATGGCATGATGACGAATCTGCGCCATCTGGTCATCCGTGGCGGTTATCTGTATCTGAGCATCAATAAGTTCGGCTATGTGCAACGCATCCCGTTGAAAGACTTCATGAGGGTCGCCACGCAGATGGAGAACAAAAAAGCCACCATTAATGGTTGGGAGAATTGTAAGGTCGGCTCTGGCACCAGAACGATCGAAATCACCCCCAACGGGCGTTATGTCGTTGCGGCTTGCAATTCGAGCAATTGCCTGTCCGTCGTTGACACGCGGACTATGAAGACCATTGCCACCATCCCTGCCGACTCGTTCCCCGTCGGCCTCGACATCTCCAAGGACGGCAAGTATGTCTACACCACTTCCCAAGGCCATTCGGGGCATGGCGGCAACTGCGTCGACATCTATCGGTTGGATTATTGAATGTGGCAGGTCTTGACCTTGGCCTCGGGGATTTCGTTTTCCGCCACGGTCATGAGGTCTCTGTCAAGAATCACGAAATCAGCATCTTTCCCGACTTCTATACTGCCTTTTCGGTCTTCGAGGAAGCAGCCTTTGGCAACCCATATCGTGATGGAACGTAAGGCTTGCTCACGGTTGAGGGCATTCTCCATTTGGAAACCTTCTGTGGGGGTACCATCTAAGTGTTTGCGTGCCACGGCGGCATAGAAGGTATAAATTGGGCTGATATCCTCAATGGGGAAGTCGGTGCCGTTGATTACCCAGCCGTTTTGTTGCAGCAGGCGTTGGTAGGCGTAGGCGTTCTTGATGCGCTCGCCCAATCGCTCATCGGCCCAGTCCATGTCGGAGGTGCAGTGGGTGGTTTGGATGGAGGGGATGACTGAGAAGTCGCCATAACGCTGGAAGTCGTCCTCGTCGACCACCTGTGAGTGCTCAATGCGCCACCGGAGGTCGTTTTTGCCTTTCAGGAACTCGGAATAGATGTCGAGGATGTGGTGCACGCCACCGTCGCCGATGGCATGGCAGCAGACCTGATAGTCGGCGTCGTATGCCTTCTGGCAGACGTGGCGGTAGAAGTCGTCATTTTCCACCATCAGTCCAGTGTTTTCAGGGTCGTCGGAATAAGGCTCAAGTAGTTTGGCACCTCGTGAACCCAACGCACCATCGGCATAGATTTTCACGCTTCTGACAGTAAGCCTTTCCTTGTCGATGACGCCTTGCTGCATAAAGTGGTCCATGGTCTCGTCATCAGGGTTGACCATTGCGTTGACGTGCATTTTGAGTTGTCCAGCTTGTTGCAGGCTGTCGATGAGTTCAATGGTGGTAATGTCCAATCCTGCGTCGGTGACGCTGGTCAGGCCGACGGCCATGCAGTTCTCCTGTGCTTTTAAAAAAGCTTGAACGCGTTGTGCGGTCTCCATCTTCGGTATTAAGGCTTTGGCGGCATCGGCAAGGTTGTCCAACAGCACGCCTGTGCAGTGTCCATCTTTAACGATGGCCATGCCGCCGTCCATCTTGGTGTTCTCGTTAATCTCTGCTAAATCAAGCACTTCCTTCGAGACTAAAACGGCATGACCATCTACGCGAGTCAGTAAAACTTTCTTGTTGGGGAAGACTTCGGCAAGTTTCAAGTTGTCGGGGAACTCGGCCCCTTCCCAGAGGTTTTGGTCCCAACCGCGACCCAAGAGCCATTCGGAAGGGTAGAGGCTATCGTGTGTTTGGAGGCGTTCTATGACCTCGTCAAAGGAACGGCAACCTTTCAGGTCGGCCCAGCGGACGAGGTTCTCGCCATAACCTGTAAAGTGGCAGTGCCCGTCCATGAAGCCAGGATACACGGCATCGCCTTGGGCATCGATGGTTTCCTTTGCCTCGTATTGGTTTATGATTATGTCGTTATCGCCGACAGCGACAAACTTTCCGTCTTTCACGGCAAAGGCTTGTGCTTTCGAGAAGTCATTGTCGACGGTATAGATATTGGCATTGTGGACGACGAGGTCGACAGGTGTTTTTTGTTTGCAGGAACTCATAAAGATCAGGATTGCAGCGAAGGACGCTATAAGTATTTGTTTTGCAAATGTTTTCATTTCGTTTGGGTTTTTACAGCCATTCAACTTGACCGCTTTGTAGGTCGTAGAACGCAGCGACGACCTTGGTTCCAATATGATGGACAATTTCATCTTCTTCAATCAGTTGTGCCATTCTTTTGGCGTGGCTTCGGGCATTGTCGTCGATGCAGCATTTGGCGCTTACTGAAGGTTTGATGCGTTTGGCGATATCAATGATATGGCCGGGCAATTCACCGCCTTGGCAGGTCGCCGTGACGGCACCGCAACAGGAATGGCCTAGGACAACTACCAATGGTGTTCCGAGATGTTCGACGGCATACTCCACTGAGCCTAAAACATCTTCGTCCACTACATTGCCCGCGTTGCGGATGACGAAGAGGTCGCCGAGCTTCTGGTCAAAGATGATCTCAGGTGCCACGCGGCTGTCGGAGCAGCACAGCACCACGGCAAAGGGATGCTGACCTTCGCATAAAGTATTACGGTCTTCGGCGTAGGTATCTTTGGGACTGAGGTTTCCCGTTACGAAGCGTTCGTTGCCTTCTTTTAAGGATAGTAGTGCGGTATGGAAGTCTTTATTCATGTGCCATGTTTTTGAATTGCAAAGATACAAAATACTCAAAGAATCTCCCGTGCAATCCAGGCACATGCCTCAGCGTCGGCCAAAGCATGGTGATGGTTGAGGAGATGATAGCCACAGGCTTCGGCTACGGTGAGCAGCTGGTGGTTGGGTAACAGCTTCCCGAAATGCTTGCGTGAGGCGCGACAAGTGCAATAAAATTGATAATCAGGGTAATCCATCTGATAGCAGCGCATCACGGCTTTCAGACAACCCTCGTCGAAGGGGCTATTGTGGGCCACGAGAGGCAGGCCCTCAATGAGTGGCTCAATCTGTCGCCAGACGTAGGGAAACACAGGCGCGTTTTCTGTGTCCTCACGGGTGATGCGGTGGACGAGCGTGTTCCTATATAGATAATAGTTCGGCTCAGGCTGAATGAGGGAATAGAACGAGTCCACAAACTCGCCTTCGCGGACAATGACTACGCCGACACTGCACACGCTGGTGCGCTGGTTGTTGGCGGTCTCGAAGTCTATGGCGGCGAAGGAGTTCATTTCTTGCTGTAATTGTTCCACATCCGTTTCACTATACCCGCCATTTCCTTGCGTAGCCAAAGCGGCTCCAACACTTCAAGCGCGTCGCCGTTCCAGAGAAGTTCCTGCTGGAAGTCGAAGGTGGGGCGCACCTCAACGGAGAAGATGCTGTACTCGCCCGTATGCACCAGTTCTTTCTGCGAAGGATGCAACGGCAAGGAACGCAGGTAGTTGGCCTGGTCGTGGCTGACCTTCAGCTTCACGGTCTCCAAGGGACACTCCTCGTCATGGATGATGCCGAAACAGTGGTTGAAATACTTTTCCGGATTGAATTGTTTGGGATACTTGAATGCTTCGTCCGACAGTTGGGCCTCCAAGACGCGGTCCAAAGCATAGATGCGGATAATGTCTTCATTGACACTGTTGCCTACCAGATACCACCGCTGACGGAACAACTTCACACAATACGGTGCCACGGGAAACGTATGTTCGTGTTCGCTCCAATAGCTTTTATAAGTGATTTCGAGCAGCTTGCTTTTCTTCATCGCCTCCATCACCGTGGCGAGAAAGTCTTGCCCCGACGGAATGTTTTCAAGCAGGATGCGGTCGCTGAGCGCCTTGTTCTCAAGCAGCGTGTTATTGACCGACATGGTGTTGAGCAGCCAACGCTGGAAACCACCTTCTTCCAGAACTTCGCGGCTTTCGATGTAGTAACGGTCGTCATCGTGTTTGTCGCACATAATTTCCAAACCAAACATATCTTCCACTGCTCTTTTCCAGTTGATGAAAGTGCGGCGCGGAATCTCTTCTCCTTCGCTCAACTCGGTTTGCGTCCATTTTCGGTTGATTTCCTTCAAGGAGATTTTCTTGGCTCTGTAGAGTGTCTCGACGAGCCAGACGTATTTGTTGATGAGGTTTTTGGACATGGCTATAATTCTTTTTTTAACGCTTTTAATATCTCTATGTAAACCTTTTCTGACAAATTCTCCCTTGTAATAGATTGACATCTGCCCTTGTTGCCTTTATATAAGAACAACTCTTCATTGTAAATATTTCCAAGAAATGAAATCCACTGTTTTTTTGCTCTAAGAATTAAAAACCGGATGTCATCTTTTCTGTTTTTCCTTTTGTCAACGATGTCCTGGATCAATTGTTTGGTGAATTCTTGACTCTTCAAATAACCAGAATTCTCTCCGCATAAAGGAAATCCTTTTTCACAGGTCGTTGAACTATATCCAAAAAATTCAATAACGGCAACTCTCCTGTAAAACTCTAATTCATCTAATCCAGGTTCTAGACAAAAATCTTCACGAAGCGTTTTGAGTTTCTTTGTCCAATACCATCCACTCAACATGTCTTCTGCTTCTTTACAGGAAATGCCAGCATTTTCGCCATCACTATCTTCGGGCATAAATGACTTTGCCTCCAATAGCATCGTTTTCTTTCTGAATTCTGCCAATTCCTTTCTAATTATCTCATTAGTCTCTATCAATTTGGCTAACGATTCGTTGATATTTGGATCATAACCAGGATTCAAACTTAGGATTATCAAATTGGCTTCTAATGGATTTCCTCTCCATGGTTCGGGAGGTGTGTTTAGAATAATCTTGTCGCTGGTATTTTTATTATGTTCAATTAGTTCGTTGTTGAAGCCCTCTATTCTATCTTTATCGGCTTCATGTACATAATCGTCGTTTTCAAGAAAAAAGCAATCTTTTCTGCCTTCACCGAGTCTACCGGCTATTTCTATCCAGGGATTCACCATATCAAATTATTTTAATGTGCAAATATAGTGTTTTTATGTATTCCATTTTTATGGGAATTCTCACCACAAACTCTCCCTAATCCAATACATTACCCTCGCTTTAATCTCCTCTTTGGTTTCATTGGGGTGCGATTGGCGGTGTTCTTCTTCAATGATGGCAAGGATGCTTTCAACATCAACATTCTTGGTCTCGACAACACGAAGAGAGAAATACTCTTTCTTGTATTTGTCGTATTCGCAAGTTCGTTTTATACAGGCCTTCAGTAACTCCGTAAGCAGTTTCACGGCCTCTTCTTTTTCAAGTTTGTAAATGCGCAGTGTGATGTTGGGAATGCGTTTATCTGCAAGTGCTTCGATGTATCTTTCAAGACAATGCTGTGCCATCACGCGATACGTATATTCCCTGTCTTCGGCATAGCGAGCGATTACTCGGTTCAGGTCGCCGCCTCGTTGGACAAAAGTGCCCAAACGCGCAAGCTTTTCTTCCATTTTGGAATAGCTTTTCCATTCGCAGGATGCGTTGTCCCAATACTCACGATTGGCCAAGATGCCCTCATATTCCTCAAGCGGAACGTTCTCATAATAGTTTGTCATGGCATACAATTTTTATTGGTTTACGCTGCAAAGAAAAAGAAAGCCTGTGCCATTTTGTTGCACAGCCTCGCTTTTTTTCAGAACTTTCTTTGAATAGAACGCGCATACTGCGTCAGTTCCTCCCGAAGTTCAGGCTGCAATGATGTGTAACGGATGCAGGCTGCAAGCCAAGCAAGAACGACTTCGTTATAGCTTGCATCTTCGTATCTGATTTGTTTGATGCCTTCAGTTTGCTTGTCATTGAGGGACAAGCATAGCCGCTGGGATTTATGCTCAAGGGTTATGCTTCTATCCTCATTGTCAATGACCAGCAAGCCGCCATCATTCTCCAAGACCTGTGCAGATTCGCAGTCAAAAGGGAATGGCGTTTTTATGCGCACCACTTCATTGACAAAGGCATACATGAATATGCGCCCCATGCCATGTTCATCCTCGTGGCGCAGCAGTCGGTCGATGATGGCCGTGTCAAACGCTTTTTGGGATTTCCTTATCAATCTCAACTTTAATCTCATAGTAAAAATCTCGGCAATAGATGAAGTCGGTGATGGCAAATTCGGTATGGTCGAACAGGTTGTGGAAGGCATCGATCAGATGGAGGTCTTTGGTCAGTTCCTGGTCGAGGCCTTCGTTCCAGTTTGGAGGCGGGCAATTCATTCCGATGAAGTCGTCAAAGGTTTCGTTGTAATCCTGCTTTAAGCCAAATGGGTGCGTTACGCCACTATCGTACAGCAAATTCCATCCTGAATCTTGCAGGGCATCCCAAAGTTCCTGACGGTTCTCGCCTTGCACTGGATGTAAAGCTGGATAGTCGCGACCCAAAAAGCAGCATGCTTCTACAGTAACATCTTCGCCAAAACCTTTGTTGGCTTCATAGACGGCATGAGCCTCGTCGAACATCTTGTGCAAGGCTTCGCGTAGCGCGTCGTTAAAGGCAATGATGTCGGGCAGCAGCTCTTCTTGGTGTTGCAGCACATAATGGTTGATGATGTTTCTTCTGACCCGAAGCAGGCTGCGTTCCTCAGTGTAGTCCTGGAATTTGGAAAATGCTCCCTCGAAAGACATAATGATTTGTTCTTCGAGTTCTTGTAATGCGTAATCCTGTAAAATTTCCTTGATGCTCATAGTGTTTTGTTTTTGAGGTTTGACATAGTTTTACGCTGCAAAGAAAAAGAAAGCCTGTGCCAGATTAAGGCACAGGCTTGGTAATAATAATGCTACACTAAATTATTGGAAAACTATTTTGCTGTAGAATATATTATTCATACTTTTGCAGCATAATCATTCCAAGACAACATTATGTCCGAACAAGAAACATACAGGGATATTCTGAATAAATTCTCGAAGATTCCGATTCCAGAAGACGAATCTACGTTTTTGGAATTATGTCACTATTCAGGTGAAAGATTCGAAGAAATATGTAGTCGAATATTGGAGTTTTATTTCCAGCCCAATAACAAGCATGGTTTTGGCGACCTTTGGTTTAAGTCTTTATGTCAATTGATTGGCTGTGAGTGTGGCGATGCTTTCGAAATGGAAACACACACAGAAGAATACACCTATAATGCAGAAGAGAAAAATAAGAGAATAGATATAATTCTTGAAACTCCATCCTTAATTGTAGCCATTGAAAACAAGATAGGTGCTGATTTATACAATGATTTGGGTGTTTATAGTGAACATATCCACAAAACCTATCCCTCGCTTGAACAAAAATTGGTAGTCTTGACCGCCCGTTCTCTTGCTGCCCATGAAAAAATTAAAGCCAATCAGAACGGTTTTATTGTTATAGGGTATAATCAATTGTTTGTTAATGTAAAATCTTTAATTGGAGAATATGTTTCCAGAGGAGACCAAAAATACCTTGTGTTTATGTTGGATTTTATGAAAACTGTAGAAAATAGAGCAAATATTATGATACAAACTGATTTAGACAAGTTTTTTTCCACTAATAAAGTTGTAATAGAAAACCTAATTGAGCAATACAATAGTTGGAATAATAGACTTCTTGAGCAACAAAAAGAAGTAATTCGTGACATATTAGCAAAGATTAAAAATCTTACTGGCGCAGCTTGGTGGGTCTATCAAGGTTGGGATTTAGGCATATCATTCAATGATGGTACACCATATCGAATTGGGATAGAGTCTCACTTCCAAGAAATAAACAACGATCCTTTAAGTGAGTTTCATATTCTCATCACAACTTGGAATACGAAGTGCTGGCTGCCGTACGAAAGTGCTATACTTGAAAAATATCCAGGCTACAATTTGGAGAAAGGGGAACGCGTATATTATCGTATGCCAGTAATTGAAAGGATCCAATACGATAGTAATGAACAGTATTTTGAAAGAATCTCACAGTGCTTAGACGAATATTATCATTTTATGAAGGACTTGACGGCAAATTATTCTAATCTTTCACAATAATCCTCAATTCATCCTATTTCACTTGCCGAAATGAGGCACTGGCTTGAGGGAAATCTATATTTAGAAAGCCTTATATCATATTTGCAATTTGCGAAAGAGCCATCTCTGCACCGCAATGATAATCTTGAATGGTGCCTATGGCAATTTGTAGTGCAAAAAGATGTTTCTGGCATTTTTCGCGGGTATTCTTACTCATTTCCTTAATGCTATTTTCGTCCAATGCATAACCAGACAACATGAGCTCTGCCATCGCTTTTACAGCAATCAACTCATCGCTTTCTCCTGAATTAATTCCGCATAGAATTGTGCCCATAAGATTGACCATGGAAGAATCTGTTTCTTCTTCGCCAATTGTGTGCAAAGCTTTTTTGGCTATTTCGTTTAGAACCATCAAACATTCATGATTGTCGAGTTCCTCTTCTTCACCAAAGTATTTGTCATGATCGTCAAACAATTCAACAATGTTATCGATGATTTCCTTTTCGGATTGGTAAAAATCATCATCAACGTACAGTTCAACATCTTGTTCTAATTGGTCAGCAATTCTATCAAACAAGGCACATTTATCTGCGCCATATTTTAGTTCCTGATCACTCATCCGCCTATATTTGGCTACGATTTCTTGGATTTCTTCTTTTGTCATACAATAAGAGGTTTTATGATTTTGCAAAACTACACTTTTCCTGTTATGTCGCAAACAACTTTTTCATTAGACTCGCTTCCAGCGTCCAAAAATTCTCAAGTAGAACTTAATGATTTCTTGAAAGCTAATCTACCAATTTCTTACATCTTTCCACAACTTCGATAAACAGGTTGAAAACACCATCATAATCATCTTGTTGAAAATACTTGTAAATACACCACCAATTATTTAAGGGAAGGATATCTTTCAATGTCATCAATTTAGAGTTTTCAATGTTTCTCTCTTTTTGAGGAAGGCTGTCGTCAAATTGCACCTGACAATATAATTGCGTCCTTTCTTGAGAAATTAAAGCAATTACATGCTTTCCATTTATCATATCAATTGTAACATCGGTATAATAACCTTTTTCCGAAGCACGAAATTGTGGAAATTTTTCTTTGGTAATATGCTTCCACTCATTAAACACATTTTGACGAGCCTTATCTTTCAAAGATTGCATTTTTTGAATGAGGTCTTGCAACTCGTTCATTTTCTCTTGTAACAAACAAGCTCTTTCTTTATCATCTTTGCACCCTTCAAGTTTTAGATGATCACTAATTAAAGCGTCTATATTCATATTCCAAATTTTATCTATTGTTCGTAAAAACAGTTTTACTAATCCAATGCCACATAATTAAAATCCGTCTGATAGCAGTTGGCTTTCTTGTAGTCGAACTGATAGATTCGCATGTAGGTGTCCTTGATTTCCTGGGCGCCGTTGCTGAAGGGGTTAGAAACATGGATTTTGGTGGTCACTACGATAACCATCTCAGGTGTAAGAACTGTGCCGTTTACTCTTTTGACCCTCTTGGGCCATACTTTGAATACTTTGCTCATAATGATTTGTTTTAGAATTACGCTGCGAAGAAAAAGAAAGCCTGTGCCGAATTGAGGCACAGGCTTGTAAGAAAATGGATTATGGTTCAAATACTTGTATTGTTATCAGAGTTTACATCTATTTATATAGCTCTTTTCTGATTTCTTCAAGTAACGAGTTGTCCATAGGCCTTTTGTAATCTTTTTCGTAATCGTTACATATCAATCGGATAAAAAACTCTTTCTGCCAATCTTTTGTAAACTTTTTGGAGAAATCATGAAGCATCAAGATGCTATTGTCCGCAGCATTACTACAGAACCTGCCAAAATCATCTGAAGCAGAATCATCTTCGCCATGAGTAATGGCTAATTCATAAGCTTCAGCATAAATGTCACAATAGAACTCAATCATGTCTTCGTTTACTGCTTCAGCGTAGGCATGAGCATAAACAAGGCTTTTTCCTTTCTCAATACATTCGTGATAAACCCGGCAGTATTCTTCCGCTTTTTCAAGTGCTTTTTTGTGTAAATCCGGATCACTTTGGGCGAACAAAAACTTAAACCGATTCACAAATAAAGGATCTTCACTTAACGAGGTGGCGTAGATTTCAAACTCCGTTTCCTTCTCATCATCTTCCAAAGATTCCAAGGTATATTGAACAATCCAATAATCGTCTTCGCCCAAAACGCTATAATGTGCGTATCCATTAGACCATGCATGAGAATGTCCCTTCTCAATCTCAGAGACATAAAACACTATATATTCGTTAGTATTATCTATGCTTGCCTTCACATTGTTATCGTTCTCTGTTGATCCTTCATCATCAGGGTCAGCCTTTTGAAGAGCAGCGTAGCAACGTTTTGCTTCAGCCTCATATTGAGGATAGTATTTCTTATCAATTCCAGTTTTTGAAAAAGCGTCTTGTATTAGCTTTTCAGTTAGTTCAATTATCATATAGGTTTGTTTTACTTGCTGTTGGAGTTATACTCTGCAAAAATACAGTTTTTCTTCAGTGTATGATGAATTTATGTCATTCAATCCCACCAGTTCCGCATTCGGTGTTCCAGATACATAAACAACACATGCCAAGCTTTTTCTTTGCGGAGCGAGTAGCAGGAATAGAAACACTTCTCGTAGCGTTTGTAGTTCTTCGTATTGACGTAAGGTGCGTTCTCGTCATCGTCAAAGAAAGCATCCTTGCCTTGGGCGATGTTGATGAGGCGCATGGCTACGCCCATTTGTTTGGCGTGTTGCTTTGCGCCACCAGTATGGACGTGCTTACTCATGAAGAAGGTTTGCATCTGCTCCAACTTGTAATAAATCATGTCTAACAGAAAACCGTAGTCGTAATCAAGCAGCTTTGCAACTTCTTCGTCGGTATAATTAGGTCGTTCGGAGCAATCGGCCACCCTGCGTTTCTGGTTTTTCACCTTGGTTGCTTCCTGCAACTTCATTTTGTGTCTGTATTTCATGGCTTTTTGGGGTTATTTAATTCTTGATTATTGTTAGGAGCAGCTATGTCGTCACCGAGCATCAATGCTTCATAGCGATATTTATAGGTAGTCATTTGTAGCACATCGGGAATGCTATACCCTTTGAGAATGATTAAGTTCCAAAAAGTATAACATGGTTTGATGTCCGATGTCATCAAAAAAGATGGGGTTTCATACACCTGCCAGCCATCGGTATAGGGTGTGTAACCTTCATTGTTACACTCAAACAAATCAATTGTAATCAAGTTGACCTGATCAAGAATATCCAACATTCGGTTCCATTTGGATCCATAATAGGCATCATCGTCCAAAGGTTCTAATCGCGGATTTTCATCGTCATGCCAGTATTCTAAAGTACTACGAAGAGAATAACGCTTGTCGATGGCTTGTAACTTGCTATACATATCGGTATGCTTAACATACAAATTACGCTCATAGGTTTCGAGCATAGAATTGACTTTTGACAGCCTTGCATGATCGGCACCGTTGAAATGCAGCTCGAACAAGCGATCCAGTATATTTGCTCTTTCTTCCATTTTTTCACAAACTTTTTGGCAACTGCTAATGCAATAGTAGTCTTGCCCTTCGTGAAAACCACAGGCGAGCTGTTCAATTTCTGACTCGCACTTTGTGAGCATTATACGGAGCTGGTCGGCGTTTGTTATCTTACTAATCATGTCTCCTTTTCTTTGTATGGTTTTCTTGTTATGTCGTTCCGGTTTCATAGACAGTCATTAAAGTTGATATATAAGACCGACTGGTCTATTTTATTTCTTTTAGTAGGTTTTGTTTGGACTAAAGGATG
>Ga0265298_10002980_pt1 | contig 22835 bp, 15 predicted proteins | sample AusTroGonzalo_MG_3_FD_193486 | JGI IMG/M metagenome (GOLD analysis project Ga0265298, IMG submission 193486) | Bovine rumen microbial communities from tropical cattle in Woodstock, Queensland, Australia - Gonzalo_01 | ecosystem: Host-associated > Mammals > Digestive system > Stomach > Rumen ...
AACTATTTAAACGAGTCCTCGTCCGTGGCAGTTCTTGAACTTCTTGCCGGAACCGCAGGGGCAAGGGTCGTTACGACCGGGCAGCTTGTCCTTGACAATAGGCGTACGAGGCTGCTGGGCACGGGTGTCCTGAGCGGCGGCTGCTGCCTGGTTGGGGTCGGTCATCTGCTCCTGTGAGAGGCTCTGCTTCGACTCGGTGTACTGTGAGCGCTGGGTGTGCTGCTCAGGAGCTGCCTCCTGTACCTGTCCCTGCATCTCAGGAATCTGGGCGCGCATGAGGATCGAGACTGAGCGGTTATTCATGGTGTTCACCATGTTGTCGAACAGCTTGACACTTTCGAGTTTGAAGATAAGCAGCGGGTCCTTCTGTTCGTACGAGGCGTTCTGCACGGAGTGTTTCAGCTCGTCGAGCTCGCGCAGGTTCTCCTTCCAGGCGTCGTCGATGATATGGAGCAGTATCTGCTTCTCGAACTCCTTGACGACCGACTTACACTCAGTGTCGTAGGCCTCCTTGAGATTACAGGGGATGTTGTACATCTTGCGGCCGTCGGTCAGAGGTACGACGATGCGTTCGTACATAGCGCCCTGGTTCTCGTAAACCTGCTTGATGATGGGCCATGCCACTTCGCGGATGTGCTCCGTCTTGCGCTTGAAGTTGCCCATAGCCACTTGGAAGGCTTCTTCTGCCAGGTCTTCATGGTTTTTCTCGATGAACTCCTCGTTGCTGAAAGGCACCTCCATGGCGAACACCTTGATGAACTGCTCCTTGCAGCCCTCGTAGTCGTTCTGTTCGATAATGGTGGCCACGCGGTCCCAGATGGTGTTCGAGATGTCCATGCCGATGCGTTCGCCCATGAGTGCATGGCGACGCTTGCCATAGACCACGGTGCGTTGCTTGTTCATGACGTCGTCGTACTCGAGCAGGCGCTTACGGATACCGAAGTTGTTCTCCTCAACTTTCTTCTGCGCACGCTCCACCTGACGGCTGATCATGGGGCTTTCGAGTACCTCGCCCTCCTTGAATCCGAGCTTGTCCATGACGGTGGCGATACGCTCGGAGCCGAACAGACGCATGAGCTTGTCCTCTAACGAGATGAAGAAGAGCGATGAGCCTGGGTCGCCCTGACGTCCGGAACGGCCTCGCAGCTGGCGGTCCACACGGCGTGACTCGTGGCGCTCGGTGCCGATGATGGCCAGACCGCCTGCGGCTTTCACTTCCGGTGAAAGCTTGATGTCGGTACCACGACCAGCCATGTTGGTAGCGATGGTGACGGCACCCTTGCCGTTAGTGCTTTGTCCGGCCAATGCCACAATGTCAGCCTCCTTCTGGTGCAGCTTGGCGTTCAGCACCTGATGAGGGATACCCTCGCGCTTACCAGTCTCGGGATTGACGTACATGTCGAGCATGCGGCTGAGCAACTCGGAAATCTCCACGCTGGTCGTACCAATGAGGGTAGGACGGCCGGCATTGCGCAGACGTACTACTTCCTCGATGACAGCACGGTATTTCTCACGGGCGGTCTTGTAGATGCGGTCGTCCATATCGTCGCGGATGACGGGTTTGTTGGTGGGAATCTCCACCACGTCGAGCTTGTAGATATCCCAGAACTCACCAGACTCGGTAGAGGCTGTACCCGTCATGCCTGCCAGCTTGTGGTACATGCGGAAGTAGTTCTGCAGGGTGATGGTGGCAAAGGTCTGTGTGGCAGCCTCGACCTTGACGTGCTCCTTAGCCTCCACGGCTTGGTGCAGACCGTCGCTCCAACGGCGACCTTCCATAATACGGCCTGTCTGTTCGTCGACAATCTTGACCTCACCATCGATGACCACGTATTCGTCGTCCTTGTTGAACATGCAGTAGGCTTTCAGCAGCTGTTGGAGGGTGTGGACACGTTCGGACTGCACGGCATAGTGCTGCAGCATCTCGTCCTTCTTGTTGACACGGTCTTCGTCGGAGAGCGTGGTATCGCCCTCCAAAGCTGAGAGTTGTGCCGTAATGTCAGGCAGTACGAAAAGGTCCTTATCGTTCACCTGGCTGGCGAGCCATGCCGTACCCTTGTCGGTGAGGTCACAGGAATTCAGTTTCTCGTCAACGACGAAGTAGAGGGGTTCCACAACCTCGGGCATACGGCGGTTGTTGTTCTCCATATAGGTCTCCTCGGTCTTGAGCATGCCACTCTTGATACCCTCTTCGGAGAGGAACTTGATGAGTGGCTTGTTCTTGGGCATTGACTTGTGAGAGCGGTAGAGCGCCAGGAAGCCTTCGTCGGTCAGCTTCTTGTCGTTCTTCTGCTGGCCTTCGGCAATTTTCTGCTTGGCTTCTGCCAGGTATTGTGTGGCGAGCTGCTTCTGCACACCCACCAGCTTCTCAACTAACGGCTGGTACTCCTCGAACATCTGGTCGTCGCCCTTGGGCACGGGACCGGAGATGATGAGCGGAGTACGGGCATCATCAATGAGCACGGAGTCCACCTCGTCGACGATGGCGTAGTTGTGGCTGCGCTGCACGAGGTCGCTGGGCGAAATAGCCATGTTGTCACGCAGGTAGTCGAAACCGAACTCGTTGTTGGTACCGAAGGTGATGTCGGCTTGGTAAGCACGGCGACGGGCTTCGCTGTTGGGCTGGTGCTTGTCGATGCAGTCGACACTGAGTCCGTGGAACATATAGAGCGGTCCCATCCACTCGGAGTCACGCTTGGCAAGATAATCGTTCACGGTGACCACGTGGACACCGTTGCCAGTGAGGGCATTCAGAAAAACGGGAAGGGTAGCGACCAGTGTCTTACCTTCACCCGTAGCCATCTCGGCAATTTTACCTTGATGCAGTACAACACCGCCGAAGAGCTGTACGTCGTAGTGTACCATCTCCCACTTCAGGTCGTTGCCGCCTGCTGTCCAGTGGTTGTGGTAGATGGCTTTGTCGCCGTCAATGGTGACAAAATCCTTGCGGGGATCGGCAGCCAGCTCACGGTCGAAGTCGGTAGCGGTGACCACGGTCTCTTCGTTCTCGGCAAAGCGACGGGCGGTCTCCTTGACGATGCTGAAGACTTCGGGCATCACCTCGTCGAGAGCCTTCTCGTAGATGTCGAGCACTTCCTTTTCCAGTTTATCAACCTGGGCGAAGATATCGGCACGCTCGTCAATGGGTGTGTCCTCGATGGTGGCTTTCAACCGTTCAATCTCTGCCTTCTCTTTCTGTGCGGAGTCCTGTACCTGCCGCTGCAACTGCTTGGTACGCTGGCGTAGCTCGTCGTTGCTAAGTTTTTCCATTTCAGGATACACGGCTTTCACCTTCTCCACAAAAGGTTTGATAAGCTTATTGTCGCGCGATGCCTTATCGCCGAACAACGAGCGTAAAATTTTGTTGAAGTTCATATTTGTTATTTACTGTTTGTTTACAATTGTTGTCAGTTTTCTATACCTTATTATTATAAAGCGGGTGCAAAGGTACGAATAAGTGAGCGAAAAACCAAATTAATTTGGATTTTTCCGAACGTGAGTGTTTTCGGCCGAAGGCCAAAGGTATTCTTTTACCTTGTTTCCTTTTTGCCTTTTTCCTTTTTTACCATTAAAAAAGTGGTTCTGCCGAACACGCATTCGGGGCACGGATGCGGATGACCCGTGCAATGGTAGGCGCAATACGGTCTACCGTAACAGGTGTCTGTATGCGTTCGGGCTTGATGTCAGCCCCGTAGAAAATGATGGGGAAGGGGATGTAGCCTACTCGTGAAACAGACGTCGTGTGAGTATCTTCGTTCACAAGTTCCCATCCTGGTTGGATGTCAATCAGCAGGTCGCCACACTTCTCGACGTTGAATCCGTTGCGGATGCGTTGCAGCAGTTGGCTGTCGCTGGTCATGAGCTGATTGGCGGTATAGACGTTGCGGATGCCGGACACCTGCAGCAGGAACTCCTGTGCCTGACGAAGCATGTCGCCGGTGTTGATGTTCTTCTGGTCTAACAGTTTGTGGTTAAGGAAAAGCTGGTTCCGGTAGATGGTTTCCACATACTGGCCAGTGCCGTAGATGGCTCCCAGGTACATGTTGAGCAAATTGGCAGTACGATTGATGTAGAACTTGCCTGAGGGTATGCGATAGCGCTCGTTCTCACTGCTCTGTTCTTCTTCCTCGGTCGTTCCCGTGCTGGTGATGACGAAGAGCACCCGGTCGGCAGGAAGCGTGCGGTGGATGCCGTCTATCAGTTCGCTGATATAGCAGTCCAGCGTGGTGTAGCCCACTGTGTTGGGTGCTGCAATGTAGGAGAGACAGAGCAGGTCGGTAATGTCATCTTGTCCTATTCCTGAAAGTCTGATGCAGTCGAGAGCCATCTCTGTCACGCACTTATTGACGTCGCCAGTCGGTTTGAGCCGGCTTGCCGCATCATTTAACCATCGGTTGGAAGGTATGTAGTAAGCTGCCGAGAACCAGCGTCCCTGCGACATCCATGCTGCTCCGTCGGCGGCATGTCCGGCTGCCATGATGGCATTCTCTGCCAAGGGTGCAAAGGAAAACACCTTGGCAAAGCCCCTCGTCGACACCTTCAGTTCGTCTCCAAGTGTTGAGGAGGCTAATTGCAGCGGTGAAGGACCGCTCTGCCTGTCGTTGACAATGTTCTGGGGACGAAGCGTAGAGCGATTCAGCCACTCCACGCCGGTAATACCGTTGTAATAGGGGTTACTGCCGGTGATGAGCGAGGCAGTAGCCGAGGCGCGGTCAACGGGTGTGAAGCTATAGGAGGCGTTAGGATAGACTAATCCTTCTGCCAGCAGACGTTTGAAGCCATTCGATGTGCAGAGTGGGACATTCGTTTCCAGAAAGTCGGTACGTAACTGATCGATAGCTATGCTCACCACTAACCGCGGAGCCTGTGCAACGGCCTGTGCCGTAGCCTCGGCACTGAAGCCGAGGATAGACAGAAGGGTGATGTACAGGTATTTGTTTCTCATTTTTGACGTACGCTAATCGTATGAAGTACACTTTGTAACAGCAAACATAATGCCAGACTCCAGATGCCTTCTGCGTAACTCTGGAACAGGCTGCCGATGAAAAAGAGAATGCACAGCACGAAGGTAATCTGCCAGTAGTGGGTCGTTCTGCCTCTGATGACCGGCCACAGGAAAAACCAGGGCAGAGGATTTAGCAGGATAATCTGCAGGTTAAGGCTTACCGTGGGATGTTGCGAGAAGAGCATCAGCGTCAGCACAATGCCGATGATACCTGTAGTCAGCATCAGCAAGACCTCCCAGACGATGAAAGCGCGGCGCTGTTTCCATTCAATCAGGAAGATGACCAGCCCTATGGCCAGCAATATGATGCCGCAGACCTTGGGCGACAGGGGAAATCCTTCTTGCTTTATCTGTACCCTGGCAGGTACGGCAATGCGCCGCTCTTTCACCAATGGCCGGTATTCCCCGTTCTCATATATCTGGGCATGATCCAAGTCATACATCATGTTGTTGGGCAGAAACTCCTGCTGTCGCCTGTCCGTTTTCTGGTCAGCCTTGATGCCTAATAATAGATCATTGCCGAACCGCGACCATGGATTGTTGCGTGTCATCTCATGAACCATGTCCCTGAAAGACGGTGTATAATCTTCACGCTCAGTGTATTCCAGTTTTCCAGTGATGCTTTTCTCGATGACATCACGAGCTCTTGTCGTACAATTGTTGTAGAAAAAGTTGTAGCGGTAAACACGGTTCTCGGGCTGTATGTGTTGATGTAGGATATCACGCAGGCGTACCTTTTCTTCACTAGTCAGATTGAGCACTTGTTCTGTCACCAGACTGCCAAAATGTCGGTATTCCTTTTGAAAGAGTTCGAAGGGATAGCAGCCTAACTCATAGTCTGTCAGGCCGAAGACGAAGCGGGCTACGAAATGAGGCGCTTTGAAGTTAAAAATACCGTAATTAAAGGCATAGTCTACTTTCGGATCTCTAAGGTCGTGGAAACGGATGGCGGTGTGGCCATAAAGACTATACACCTCGTCGTGCGGCTGACAGGTGAGTAGGCTGATTTCTATGGAATCCATCGGATCAGGAGGAAGCACCTCTGTCGTGGATTCCTGTGCCGAAAGGTTGCCAGTAACTCCTAAACAAAGCAGCCAAAGCATCCCTTTCAGGGCATAAATAACGTGTTTCAATTGTTTCACGATGCAAAATTAACCTATATTTTCCACTTATCGTGCGTTTATTTTGTTTTTTTTCAATTATTTTGCAGACAATGTCGGCTCTTATCCCTTGTAGAGCAAACCATTGTCCTGACGAATGAGCTCTTCTTGCATGAGATGGGTGAGAGCGGCGTCAAGTTCGGCAGGGGGCAGGGCGAGACGGTAGAGCTCGGTGATGGGGTGGGGTTGATGGTCGGACAACAAGGTGAGGATGCGGCTGGTTGCGTCGGCCTGTCCCTGGCTGGTGACGGTACGGCCTTCTTCTGACAGGCAGACGTCGCATTGGTGGCAGTCGTGAGCGGACTTCTCGCCGAAATAGGCAAGAAGCTGTCGTGAGCGGCAGGTGTCCGTGGACTGAGCATAGACCAACATGGCCTGTATGCGCTGGCGGTAGCGAACAAGGAGATCGTCGTAGACGGCTGGTGGCAACTGAACATGTTCGGGTTCCTCGCGACGTTGCATGTATCGTATGTATGGTACTTGGCTGCGCGGGATGAAGTGGATGAGCCGTCGTTGGGAGAGTTGCTTAAGGATTTCGTAGGTCTGTGGAATAGTAAGGCCGGCCTGGCGTGCGATGATGGACTCGTCGATAAAGCCGTAGTCGGCAAAGAGACCGCCGTAGTTGCGTAGCAGGGCTATGATGACACGGTCCTCTTCGGGAGTGACCTGACGTAACTGATAAAGATGGTCGCGGCTGACAAGGAAACGGACGCGAGCCTGGTGGTCTTGTTCTTCGGTGTATTCGATGTATCCGGCACGCTGAAGGATGAGCAGTGAGCTGTGTACACGGACAGGGAAATGGTGGAAACGCTGGCAGAATTCCTCAATGTGGAACTCGCGGGTGACACCGAAGCCGTCACCGACAGCTATCTGGTAGTAGTAGGCCAGATGCTCGTAGACCTGACGGATGTAGTCGCGGGGAGGAAAGGTGTCGTCAATACGCTTGGTGAGTTTGCCGCTATCGGCAGCATTGTAGAGCAGTACGGCACGGGCAGGTTTCCCGTCTCTTCCCGCACGTCCGGCTTCCTGAAAGTAGGCTTCGATGGAGTCTGGACAATCGTAATGTACCACAATGCGCACGTCAGGCTTGTCGATGCCCATGCCAAAGGCATTGGTGGCCACCATGATGCGGGTGCGGTCGTGCTGCCAGGCACGTTGTCGCTGATCCTTGTCGTCGTGGTCGAGTCCTGCGTGGTAGAAGGTGGCGGAGAGTCCTGCCTCGGTGAGGTGCTGGGCTATTTCCCTGGCATGCCTGCGGCTGCGTACATAGACGATAGCTGACCCTTCAATGTCGCTGAGCAGGCGTATGAGCTCGTAGTGCTTGTCGGGAGCTTTCTGTACCAGATAGACCAGGTTGGGACGTTCGAATGACATACGGAAGACATTGAACGTAAGCTTTTGGCTGTTAGCTTTTGACTGTTGGCTTAATTTGTCGCAGATATCATCCACCACTTTCGGTGTGGCTGTTGCGGTGAGGGCAAGGACGGGAACGTCAGGGTGGATGGTGCGGATGTCGGCGATGTGAAGATAAGAAGGCCGGAAGTCATAGCCCCATTGGGAGATGCAGTGAGCCTCGTCGACGGTGATGAACGACACATTGGTATGGCGCAGCTTAGTCTGGAAGAGACTGCTGGCAATGCGCTCAGGTGATACATACAGTATTTTTGTAGAGCCGAGGATGGCGTTGTCCAGGACACGCAGGATGTCGTCGTGCTGCATACCGCTGTAAATAGCTGCGGCAGGTATGGAAAGCTGTCGCAGATGGTGTACCTGATCTTTCATGAGAGCGATGAGCGGGGTAATGACGATGCACACACCCTTCATGGCAATAGCCGGTACTTGGAAGGTGATGCTTTTGCCGCCACCAGTAGGCATGAGTCCAAGGGTATCGTGACCTGTAAGCACTGACTCGATGATGTCGCGTTGGATACCCCGGAAGTCTTCGTACCCCCAATACTTTCTCAGGATGGCCTGACAATGGACTATTGACAACTGCTTGGTGTCAGTAGTCTTCTCCTCGTTGTCCATGTCTGGTTATACGTTTTCAGGTTCGTCTTCCTCGCTGGGCTGTATGTCCTCTATCTGCAGCTGTACTTCGCCGCGCTTATAGGTGTTCTCGACGATGGTGTAAACTATGTCGAAAGAACGCTTGGACTTGATGTAACGGGCGGCAGCACTCTGTCCGAAGGCAATACCATTCATGACAACCGCGGACTTGGAGTCGACAAGTTCCAGCTTGATGTGCTCCTGATGACGGCCTACGACCTTGGAGGTACCGTAGTCGAAGACATTACGGGTAAGGAAGAGCGGGCGCTCGTTGCCGGGACCGTGGGGCGCCAACTTCTTGAGTTCGTTGAGCAGTCGCTTGTTGATGTTCTGGAAGTCAAGTTCCAAGTCAATGTCGAGCGTCTGCTGAGTCTGTTCTGGCATGATATGGTTGCCGACGTACTCCTGGAAGCGGCGTCTGAACTCAGGTATGTTTTCCTGCTTGAGGGTCAGTCCTACGGCATAGGTATGACCACCGAAGTTCTCCAGCAGGTCACGGCACGACTTGATGGCGTCGTAGATGTCGAAGCCGCCAACGGAGCGGGCAGAGCCCGAAGCAATGCCATTGATGATGGTAAGAACGACGGTAGGACGGAAATAGAGTTCGGTGAGTCGTGAGGCCACAATGCCTACCACGCCTTTCTTCCATCCCTCGTCATACAGCACGATACTCTGCATGTGCTGCTGGCTCTCAAGCCGTGCAACGATTTCGTTGGCCTCTTCGGTCATCTGCTTGTCTACGTCACGCCGCTGGTCGTTGTACTCGTTGATGCGGGTAGCTTCCATGAGTGCTTTCTGGAGGTCTTTCTCCACCAGCAACTCGACAGTCTCGGTACCATTCTGCATACGTCCGGAAGCATTGATACGCGGACCTATCTTGAACATGATATCCGACATGGTGAGCTCGCGGTTGGTGAGGTTGCAGATTTCGATGATGGCTTTGAGACCTACGGAGGGTGACTGGTTAAGCTGTTTCAGACCGTGGAAGGCAAGGGTGCGGTTCTCACCCTCGATGGGTACCAGATCGGCGGCAATGCTTAGGGCACAGAAGTCAAGTAGGGGGATGAGCCGTGAGAAGGGAATGCCGTTGTTCTTGGCGAAGGCCTGCATGAACTTGAATCCCACCCCACAACCGGAGAGGTGGTGGAAGGGGTAGGTAGAATCCTCGCGCTTGGGGTTGAGAATAGCTACGGCAGGCGGCATGACTTCATCAGGGACGTGATGGTCACAGATGATGAAGTCTACGCCAAGAGTCTTTGCATACGCTATTTCCTCGACTGCCTTAATGCCACAGTCGAGCACGATAATGAGTTTTACACCATGTTCGGCAGCATACTCTACTCCCTTGATACTTACTCCATAGCCTTCCTCATAACGGTCGGGTATGTAGTACTCCATGTTGGAATAGAACTGCTGCAGGAACTTATACACCAGTGCGACAGCCGTACAACCGTCTACATCGTAGTCGCCGTAAACCATGATGTGCTCTTTGCGGCCCATGGCGTCATTCAGACGGTCTACGGCCACGTCCATGTCGTTCATCAGGAACGGGTCTATCAGCTCGTTGAGCATAGGACGGAAGAAGCGTTTGGCTGCACTCTCGGTCCTGATACCGCGCTGAATGAGCAGACCGGCGAGCGTAGGACTCATACCGATCTTCTCGGCCAATTCCTTAGCCGCTTGCTGTCTTTCCGGTGTAGGTGGTTCGTAATTCCATTTAAACTGCATTTATAATTGTTTTTATTTTCTGTCGCTTCAAGGGGTATTGGCAGCGATATGCATACAATACGCGCCAAAGTTACGAAAAAAAAATAAAAAAACGAAATATTCTGCCGAAAAATAACAGAATATTCCGTTTTTTAACCTAATAATACTGAAAACGCTACTCCAAGTAGTTCATTTTTACTACAAAACGGTGCGTTGGCTGAAGTCTTTTTTCAAGGTTAGAGTCCCAGTTTCTTGCGGATTTCCTTGGGGATGGCGTTCTTGTTGACGGTGTAGTCCATCGTGTTGGCAGCTATGAAGGCCTTAGTCATGTACCAGATGCCCTTGTAGTCGCCGGTTTCACCCCATGAGTTCTTGACCATATAGTACTCCTTGCCGTTCTGATCCTTGGCAATACCGAAGATCAGCATGCCGTGGTCATCAGTGAGTTCCCAGTCGTCGTAGCGTTCCTGGCGCATTTCTTGGGTAGGAACGATCTCAGGTACGTTGCAGCCCAGCGAGTCGATGATGCTACGTTTCTTGGCGGTCGACATCTTCAGCCACTTCGCCATATCGCTGCCCTGTAGACCCTGAGCCTTTTTGCCGTCGACGGCATAGGCAAGTCCTTGACGGGTGAAGCCGTCCTCGGAGACGTCACCACCCCAGGCTACGGTAAAGCCATTCATGACAGCATTGTCGATAATCTGCATCATCTCGTCCATGGGGAGGTTGTAGGACAGTGGGTTGCGCCAGTTGTCTTGAACCTCAACAGCAAAAGAGGTGTAGAAGGGATTGTGCGTGAAGCGGTTGATGCTGACATAGTCGTTCCAGTCGAGGCCCAACGAGGCAGCAAACGTCTGCGGCGTGTAGGTCTTGCCCTCGTAGGTAAACGACTCAGGGCACTTGCCCAAATAGGCATCCAATATGCCCTGCAACCCAACCTTCCACTGTGATGACAGCTTGCTGGCCTTGTTCTTAGCTACGGCATTGACGTAGGGCTCCAGCAGCGAGAAGAACTCGTTGAAGTTATTTAGCGAGTCGCCATACAATGAGCCGGGGAATGGCATAGCATCCTCAGGACAGATGCCGTAGTGCTGCAGGACGTAGTGGACATCGTAGGCCGAACCGCCCTGTGCAAATTGGCAGTCGCCGTGGAGACGCACCACTTGGATGGCACGATCCATGTAGGTCTTGTTAGCCACAAACGACTCGCAAAGGTTGTACGTCTTGCCGCTTTTCTTCAGGATTTCCGACTCAAAGAAGGAGAGTGTAGAATAGTCCCAGCACGTGCCAGAGCGGTTCTGGTCCTTAATGCTGGTGATGGGGTTCTCCTTGATAACGGTAAATACGGGTTTGTTGGATTGTGCAGAGTCTTTCTTCTCCTCTGCCTGTGCGCCCACTGCCATCAGGGCAAGTAGTGCGAGTGTCAATAGTTTCTTCATAAAATCGATAATAATTATTTTTTTTACTCTATTTGTTCGTTCCCATAAACGCTTCCAGTTCCTGTGGGTGGTAGGGTATGCGCTTCTGTCCGAGGAAGCGGCATCCGTCCTTCGTAATCAACACGTCATCCTCGATGCGGATGCCGCCAAAGTCCTTGTATGTCTCGATTTTATCGAAACATAGATATTCCTTGCAGTGACCACTGGCCTTCCATTCGTCAATCAGGGCGGGGATGAAGTAAATGCCCGGCTCGTCGGTGACCACAAAGCCTTCCTCCAGGCGACGGCCCATGCGTAGGCAGTTGGTGCCGAACTGCTCGAGGTTAGGCCGTGTCTCATCGTCAAAGCCGACGTAGATCTGTCCCAGGCCTTCCATGTCGTGAACATCCATACCCATCATGTGACCTAATCCGTGAGGGAGGAACATGGCGTGGGCACCCGCTCTAACGGCCTCGTCAGTATCGCCCTTCATTAGTCCCAGTTCCTTCAGCCGCTCCGTCATCATCCGGCAGACAGCAAAGTGGACGTCCATGTATTTCACACCGGGTTTAGCGACGTCTAACACGTAGTCGTGACAGGCTTCGACGATGCTGTATAACTCCAACTGTCGCTGTGTGAACTTGCCATTGACAGGCATGGTGCGGGTATGATCGGAACAGTAGTCGTTTAACTCACAGCCAGCATCACAGAGTACCAAGCGTCCATCTTGCAACTTGGCCTCCGAGGGACAGCCGTGCATGATTTCACCGTGCTGAGAGAAGATGGTGGCAAAGCTTGTCCCGCTGGCCAGTGAACGGGCGATACCGTCCACTTGACCGCCGATGAACCGTTCTGTCACCCCAGGCTTGATGAGCAGCTGGGCGGTTGTATGCATGGCATAGCCCACGTCACAGGCATGATTGATAGCCGCAATCTCCTGCGCTTCTTTCGTTGAGCGCATCTTTACAACTGCCTGGATCAGAGGGAGTGACGCAGCTTCCTTCTGTTTTGAAGGATGAATGCCCAACATGTCCATAATCTGTATCTTCGTGTCGTGACGGTAGGGGGGGAGGAAGTGTACTACCCTGTTTTTTGCAACTGAGTCACAACATACCTGACAGAGGTGCGCCATCGGCGCTGTCCTGCTCACGCCAACCTCGACAGCAAGGTCGCTGACGGTAGGGGTGAAGCCCATCCATACGATGTCCTCCACATCAATGTCGTTACCGAAGAGCCACTCTTCGTCGTTATCAATGTCGATGACACCTACCAGTCCGTCACGGTGTTGCCCGAAGAAGTAGAGGAACGTGGAGTCCTGACGCATCGGCGCGTAGCAATTAGCAGGGTAATTATAGGGTGCTTCGTTGTTGCCGAAAAGTATGACAACACCGTTGCCCACCAGTCTTTTCAATTCCGCCCGTCGGCGGATATAGGTCTCTTTGTCAAACATATAATGAATTATATTACAATATATTTATAGGTTTTCTGATTATTTGTTATCATCAGAGGGTTCCCTTGGTGGAGGGCAGTTCGTAGTGGTAAATGTCGCGGCGGACGGCCATTTTCAGTGCGCGTGCCAGTGCCTTGAAGATGCCCTCAATCTTGTGGTGCTCGTTCTGTCCCTCAGCCTTGATGTTGAGGTTTATCTTGGCTGCATCGCTGAGACTCTTAAAAAAGTGGAGGAACATTTCGGTGGGCATCTCGCCGATAAGTTCACGATGGAACTCGGTATCCCAGACCAACCAGGGACGGCCTCCGAAGTCGAGGCAGACAGAGCAAAGGCAGTCGTCCATGGGCAGTGAATAGCCATAACGTTCGATGCCGCGTTTGTCGCCAAGAGCTTTCAGCAGACATTCGCCCAGTGCAAGTGCAGTATCCTCGATGGTGTGGTGCTCGTCGACGTACAGGTCGCCGTTGCAGTGGATGGTAAGGTCTATCATTCCGTGCTTGCCAATTTGTTCGAGCATGTGGTCGAAGAAACCGAGTCCGGTCTGAATATCACAGTGTCCGTTGCCGTCGAGGTCTACCTTGACAAGGATGTCTGTCTCCTTGGTGGTTCGCTGGACTTCGGCTACACGTTCACCGCCATAGGCAATTTGGGTAACACGGTCCCAATTGCCGACCTGTAGGAACTTGCAACCGATGTTGGCAGCAAACTGACGGTCGGTGTCGCGGTCGCCGATGACGTACGAGTTGGCTATGTCGTAGTCGGGATTGTCGATGTATTTTTGTACCAGTCCGATGTTAGGTTTTCTGGTCGGAGCATGGTCTTCAGGGAAGTGTGGGTCGATGAGTATTTCATTAAACACGACACCTTCGCCGCGCAGCGTGTCAAGTATGAAGTTATGGACGGGCCAGAAAGTGTCTTCCGGGAAGGCATCGGTGCCCAATCCGTCCTGATTGGAGACCATGACAAATTCATAATCGGTATGCTGCCGCAAGAAGACAAGACTTGTAATGGCACGTGGTACGAACTTCAGTTTCTCGAACGAGTCAATCTGCTCGTCCTGTGGCTCCTCGATAATGGTGCCGTCTCGATCGATGAACAGTATTTTTTTCATGAGCTGCTGGCGATATTACAGGTGGATAGCTATCATGGATAGATAATTTTCATTTTCTCTTTCTCTTTGGCTTCGATGGAGCCATAGAGGTAATAGTTGTGCATGAGTGTCACCTGACTGACGTAGAAACCGATAAAGCAACAGAGCATGAAAGTAACGAAAGTGAGCAGCGTCATATAGGTCGGCATGCCTAAGGGGTCGCCCATGAGCAGGCCCATCTGTGCTATCTGGTTTGCCAAGTTCAGGATGTGTGCTGGCATCATGACAACGAGTGCAGCGAGTGTAACCAGGAGGATGCTGACAAAGAAGGCGAGGAACAATGTGCTCCAGTGGTGCATGCCGTTGCTGTAGTGCTTGCGCAATGTCTTCCAGTAGCTGCATGGTGCCTCCATGATATATTTCATAAGCACGTAGGCCAGTGGCAGTTCCAGCAGCAGGGCAATGATAGTGACCACTGCGAAGGTGCTGGTAATAGTGATGATGTGGCGTGCTATGAACTGCTGGCTTATCAGGTCAGCCGCTATAATCATAGCTATGACGGCTGCTAATGGTATCAACATGAGCAGGAGGGTTAGGCCGACGCCTTTCAGTGTGCGTCCCATCAGCCGTGTGCTGATGGCCAGCCATCGTGCAGGCATAGAGATAGAGCCTTCCATCTTGTGCTCCTTCAGTTTGTTCAGCAAGGTGGCAGAAGCCAGAGCCAGTGTGACGATGGCCAAGAGTACGAGGCCGATGAGTGCTGCCAGGACAACGCCGTAAGATAATAGTCCCTCAAAATAGATGCCCTGCAAGGTGTTTATCTGCCGAATAGCGGCTACTGTCATTTCGGGTATCTTGATGGCTGCTACCGTTCCGAGGGCTCCGCAGACGACGGCAAAGCCCAGTGCCATCAGCCAGGAAGCCTTGAACAGGCGCCGGAAGTTCTCGGTATACAGATGAAATCCGGCAGCCAGTACACTACGATAGCTGCGGGACTTCTGAAGCGTATAATCTTTCTGTTTTTCCATACTCATGTGCAAATAATGATGCAAAGGTAATGATTTTTTGGTTCGGATTGTATGGTTTACACGCTTTTTAACACCAAAACAACAAAAAAACGGTCTAATCGTATAATCCATGCTCAAAAAATCGTATCTTTGCACTCGAAATATGTGTCACGATGATGAAATGACACTTGGGAGTGGCTCTTTCAGTGGAATTAGTTCCATATCTGTGCCGCTACAAATTAACGTGAATTATTAACAAGTTAAACAAAGTATTAAGTACGAAGAGCCGTGTGATGGGAGACTGTCAAATACGGTTCCGTGAGAAGAGAGGGTGAAAGTCCCTCTACTTACTCGATGAAAATAATCAAGTGGGGCTTCATCGGATGTGGTGAAGTTACGGAGAAAAAAAGTGGCCCGGCTTTTTCGGAAGTTGAAGGGTCAAGTGTTGTTGCGGTAATGAGCCGCAGCGAGCGTAAGGCACGTAGCTATGCTGAGCGTCACGGTGTCCCTCGGTGGTACACCGACCCGCAGGAATTGATAGACGATACTGATGTGAATGCCGTGTATATTGCTACTCCCCCGTCGAGTCATGCTACCTTTGCCATCATGGCCATGAAGGCTGGCAAACCGGTGTATATAGAGAAACCGCTGGCTGCCTCGTATGAAGACTGTGCACGAATTAATCGTATCTCTGTGGAGACAGGTATGCCATGCTTTGTGGCCTACTATCGGCGCTATCTTCCTTACTTTGAGAAGGTGAAGGAGATTGTCGACCACGGAGTTATCGGTAAAGTGGTCAACGTTCAGGTGCGCTTTGCCGTTCCCCCTCGTGAACTGGACTATACGAAGCCGGAAAAGTTACCTTGGCGACTACAGCCCGACATTGCTGGTGGTGGTTATTTCTACGATTTAGCACCTCATCAGCTTGACATTCTGCAGCACATGTTCGGAGTGATTATTGAGGCTCGTGGCATCTGTGCCAACCGAGGCGGGCTCTACGAGGCTGAAGACTCGGTGTCGGCTTGTTTCGAATTCGAGAACGGATTGCCTGGTTCCGGTTCGTGGTGCTTCGTGGCTCATGAGTCGGCTCGTGAAGATCGTATCTGCCTGATTGGCGACCGTGGTTCCGTGTCTTTCTCGGTGTTCGACTATCAGCCCATTCGTCTGCATACGTTGTATGGTGAGGAGAGCATTGCCGTGCCCAATCCTCCCTACGTTCAGTTTCCGCTCATCAAGAATGTCATCGAACACTTGCAGGGCATCGCTGTCTGCACCTGTACCAGTGTGTCGGCAACGCCTGTCAACTGGGCATTGGATCGCATACTGGGGAAGTTCTGATAGTTAGGAATGGAAAGGAATAGAAAAGAGTTCAAGGAGTTGTCAAGGGGACGTTACAGACGTTCCCTGTCCGTTTGTCTGCTTTTCTGTCTACTTGACCTTTTGCCTTTGACGGCTGTGGCTGCTGATTCGCTGACAGTAGAGCAGTCCCTGAGCGAAGAGACTCAAAGCCCCAGAAAGCAGAGCTGGTTGCGGCGTACCATCAGAGGTTTCAGCGAGATAGACACTGCCTATGTTGAGCCGCAGCACTATAATTGGGCTTTTATGCTTCAGTCTGTCAATACCTTCGACTACTACCGCATCAGCACTTCGGGTGACAACGAACAGTCCATCTCGTTTGCTCCGACACTGGGTGTGAGGGTTGGACCCTACTTCGGCTGGCGCTGGGTATTCCTCGGTTATACCATTGACCTGCGTAACATCAGCTTTCAGGGCGTGAAGAAGCTGGAGATTGACGGTAGCATATACAGTGCCCAGGTATGTGCTGACGTCTACTACCGCCGTTCGGTCAACGACTATAAGATACGCAGTCTTAACCTGGGTGACGATATCGATACATCGCCTTTGGAACGGGAGTCGTTCAACGGACTAAATGTCAGCATCACGGGTTTGAACCTTTATTATATCTTCAACCACAAGCGTTTCTCCTATCCCGCAGCCTTTGCCCAGAGTACGTGTCAGAAAATCAGTTGCGGCTCATGGATGGCAGGTGTGGGATATATGAACAACTCCATCGATTTCGATGCTCAACGGCTCGAGAAAATGATTGTTGAGCGTCTCGGTCGTAAGGTAGAGCTGGATAGCGGCCTCATGTTCAACAACATCAGGTACATTGACCTGAATGCCTCAATTGGCTATGCCTACAACTGGGTGTTCGCCCGCAACTGGTTGTTCTGTGCCAGCCTCTCAATGGCTCTGGCCTACAAGAAGGCTCACGGTGAGCCCCTGACAGATGCCTATAAAGACTTCGGGCCGAAGGACAACTACTTGGGTTTCAACTTCAACAATTTCAACATTGACGGGGTGGGACGCTTCGGGCTGGTGTGGAACAACACACGCTGGTATGCTGGAGCTTCGGCCATCGTCCGTGCTTATAATTACCATAAGTCACGTTTTGCCACCAACAACATCTTCGGTGACGTGTGCATCTATGCCGGTATCAACTTCGGACCACGCAGTGCGTATAAAAATAAGAAAGGAAAACAGGAATGAAACGTCTTATGCTTTTCATCTTTTGCCTCATGCCGCTTATCGTATCGGCACAGGTGACCTACCAGCGGGTGGACAGCATCACTGTCACACGCTTGCTTCATCAGGCTCCACCACATGCTACCACACTGTGGCTTGCCCGTCAATTCCACGATCGGCCCTATGTGGCCCACACGTTAGAGGTTAACGATGATGAGCGTCTGGTGGTGAATACCCGCCAGCTGGATTGTACCACGCTGGTGGAGACGGTGACGGCGCTGACACTTTGCGTGCGTGATGGGAAACAAAACTTCAGCGACTATGTGGCTGTGCTTCAGCAGCTTCGCTATCGAGGTGGTGTGATAGACGGCTATCCCTCTCGCCTGCATTATTTCTCTGACTGGATTAACGACAAGGTACGTATGCAGATGGTTACCGACGTGCAGGGACCTAACCCGCCGTTCAGTGCCGTTCAGAAGCTAAACATCAACTACATGAGCCGTCACCCTGAGGCCTACAAGGCGCTGAAAGCTCATCCTGCTTTCGTTCCCGTCATCCAGAAGCAGGAGCAGGCACTGACGGGCAAAACTTACCGTTACATTCCCAAGTCAGCGCTCAGCAATACTGAGTTGCTGCGACAGACGGTTAAAAACGGCGATATCATTGCTATCACTTGTAACAAGCCCGGCCTCGACATCGCCCATCTGGGTTTCGCCGTCTGGCAGCGTGACGGATTACACCTGTTGAACGCCTCGATGTTGCACAAGAAGGTAGTGACTGAATCTATGACACTTTATGAGTACATGCAAAAGCACCCGTCGTTTACAGGCATCAGGGTGGTGAGAATCAAAGACAAAAAGATTTAAGATTAAAAATTTAAGATAGATGATATGGAGTTACCAGAGTTTATGAACTATGCCAACAAGTTCTCAAAACGGGAATTTGTTGAGAAGATAGCCCGCATCGCCAAGAGTGCCGGAGCTAAGTTAGTGTATGCCGCCCTCATCCTCTACTATACGTTGCAGAGCGACAAGGTGAGTACCACAAACAAGGCCATGATTATTGGTGCCTTGGGCTATCTCATCAGCCCTCTTGATGTTGTGCCCGATGCTATCCCCATAGCAGGATTGGCCGATGACCTGGGTGTACTGGTCTTTGTGCTGAAGAAGGTGTGGACGGATGTTGACCCCGACATTCAGGTGAAAGCCCGCGAACGACTCTCCAAGTGGTTCGACGAAGATGAGATTGCTGAAATCAACGACCTGTTTTCAAATGAAAAGTAAGTAGTCGGTTCAATGGTCAGTGAATATCAGCTACGCGTCCTGCCTCATGTCGCTGCCAACGAGCAGTCGCTGAAAGCCTGGATAGCCGACGAGTATGGCTTCGATGTCCGTACTCTGACAGCTGTCCGTGTGTTGCGTCGCAGCATTGACGCCCGGCAGCGTATGGTTTACGTCAACTTGAAGGTGCGCTGCTACATCAACGAGCAACCGGCTGATGATGCGTATGTTCACACTGACTATCCCGATGTCTCAGAAAGCCCGCAGGTCATTGTTGTAGGTGCAGGACCAGGTGGCTTGTTTGCTGCCCTTCGACTCATTGAACTGGGGTTGCGTCCTATCGTCTTGGAGCGTGGTAAGAACGTCCATGAGCGTAAGCGTGACTTGGCACAGATAACCAAGACACATCAGGTGGACGGCGATAGCAACTATTGTTTCGGCGAGGGTGGTGCCGGGGCCTATTCTGACGGCAAGCTCTATACCCGCAGCAAGAAGCGCGGTCCCATTGACAAGATTCTGAACGTGTTCTGTCAGCATGGTGCCTCGGTGAGCATACTCTCTGACGCTCATCCCCATATCGGCACCGACAAGCTGCCCCGTGTCATTGAGAACATGCGCAACACCATTCTGCGCTGTGGTGGCGAGGTTCACTTTCAGACCCTTATGACTCGTCTCCTCCTTGCCGGTGATTGCGTAACCGGCTGCGTGTGTCGTGATTTGGTCACGACAAACGAGAGCGAGTGGCGCGGCCCCGTCATTCTGGCTACCGGCCATTCTGCCCGTGATGTCTACCGCTATCTGGCTGACGCTAAGATAGAGATAGAGGCCAAGGGCATTGCCGTAGGCGTCCGACTGGAGCATCCTGCTATGCTGATCGACCAGTTGCAGTATCATAACAAACAGGGTAGGGGACGCTATCTGCCCGCTGCCGAATACTCGTTTGTGACACAGGTTGACGGTCGTGGCGTCTACTCCTTCTGCATGTGTCCCGGTGGCTTCGTTATCCCTGCTGCCACCGACAAGGAACAGATCGTCGTCAACGGCATGTCCCCTTCCAACCGAGGCGGGCAGTGGTCGAACAGCGGTATGGTCGTTGAGATGCGAGCCGAGGACATCGAGGGTGACGCCCCGCTACGCATGATGGAGTTTCAGGAACAGTTGGAGCGCAACTGCTGGCAACAGGGCAACCGCCGACAGACGGCACCCGCACAGCGTATGGCTGACTTTGTGAACCGACGTCTAAGCTACGACCTGCCGAAGTCTTCGTATGCACCAGGACTCATCTCGTCGCCCCTCCATTTTTGGTTGCCACAGGGCATCAGTCACCGGCTGCAGGAAGGCTTCAAGACCTTTGGTCGCCAGTGTCACGGTTTTTTGACCAACGATGCCGTTATGATAGCCGTTGAGACGCGTACCAGCAGCCCTGTGCGCATTGTCCGCGATGCCGAGACACTGATGCATGTCCGTCTGCAGGGACTTTTCCCTTGTGGCGAGGGAGCAGGCTATGCCGGTGGTATCGTTTCCGCTGCTGTCGACGGGGAGCGCTGTGCCGGGCAGTGTGAAGCATATTTGCAAAACTTGAATCAAGCATTATAAATGAGAAAAGTATATGAACAGGAAACTAACCGTTGTGGTGGCACTGCTGATGCTGGCCGCCACCAACATCAAAGCGCAAAGCGACGTGAACATCGGAAAGAGTAACATCAAGTTAAGCAGTCGTCTGATGACGCCTGAAGCCCTGTGGGCTATGGGACGCATCGGCACAGTAGAGGCCTCGCCCGACGGCCAGAAGGTCGTCTATCAGGTAGGTTACTACAGCGTGAAGGCCAACAAGAGCCGTCAGGTCATCTGCCTGATGAACAGCGACGGCAGCAACCAGCGCCAGCTATCGGCGTCCAGCCAGAAAAGCGAGACAGATCCTACATGGCTCGACAACGAGACTATCGCCTACATCAGTGGCGGTGAGATATGGAGCATGAAGGCCGACGGCAGCGAGCGTAAGCAGTTGTCAAAGACCGACGGACAGGTCGAAGGCTTCAAGTTCTCGCCCGACCGTACTAAGGTTATGATTCTCAAGTCGGTACCCTTCCACGAGGTTATCAGGAAGAATCCCGATGACCTACCCAAGGCTACCGGTCGACTGGTGACCGACCTCATGTACCGCCACTGGGACCACTATGTGGAGAGCATCCAACACCCCTTCGTCTATAGTGTGGCCGACGGTTTTGCTGTCGCCACAGACGGTACCGACATCCTGGAAGGCGAGCCCTACGAGTGTCCTATGGAGCCCTTTGGCGGCATCGAGCAGCTGGCGTGGAGCCCTGACTCGAAGACCATTGCCTATACTTGTCGCAAGAAGACAGGCCTGGAGTACAGCATCTCCACCGACTCCGACATCTATTTATATAATATAGGTACGCGTGAGACGAAGAACCTCTGCAAGCCCGCCGACTATGTTGCTCCGAAGGTTGACCCTACCGTCACGCTGAAGGTTCAAGCTGTCAACAGTCCTGAGAATCTGAAGAACAATGTCGGCTACGACCAGAACCCCCAGTTCTCGCCCGACGGAAAACAAATTGCCTGGCTCTCGATGGAGCGCGACGGCTACGAGGCCGACCTCAATCGCCTGTGCATCTATGACTTAGCGACGGGCGAGAAGCGCTATATCGATTGGAAGAGCGACGTCGATGCCTTCTGCTGGAGCGACGGCAAGGATGCCTTGCTCTATTTCATCAGCGTGTGGGAAGCCACCGAGAATCTCTACAGCGTCAGCGCCAAGTATGAGGTGAAGCAGCTCTTCACGCCCGTCTTGCCGCAGTCAGGTGCTGACAGTCAGACATACAATGCCTGGGCCGACTTCGGTTCCGTGCAACTGATGAATAACGGCAAGCAGCTGCTGATGGAGCGCCACTCCTTTACGGCACCTGCCGACCTCTACGTCGTCACGCCCAACAGCAAGAAGCCCGAGAATACCGCTGTCCGACAACTGACATACGAGAACAAGCACATCCTGGATCAGTTGGACAAGCCGCAGGTCATCAAGCGCTGGGTGAAGACCACCGACGGCAAGGATATGCTAACATGGATCATCCTGCCGCCCAACTTCGACGAGAGCAAGAAGTATCCCACCTTGCTGTTCTGTGAGGGAGGTCCTCAAAGTCCCGTCAGCCAGTTCTGGAGCTACCGCTGGAACTTCATGATTATGGCCTCTAACGGCTATGTCGTCGTAGCACCCAACCGTCGCGGCTTGCCCGGCTTTGGACAGGAGTGGAAAGAGCAGATCAGCGGTGACTGGACGGGTCAGTGCATGAGCGACTACCTTTCCGCTATCGACTTTGCTTCCAGTTCGCTGCCGTTTGTCGACAAGGACCGCTTAGGTGCCGTTGGTGCCTCGTTCGGCGGCTTCTCTGTCTACTATCTGGCAGGCATTCACGAGAAGCGTTTCAAGGCCTTTATTGCTCACGACGGCGCCTTCAACCTTGCCGCCATGTATACTGAGACCGAAGAGAACTGGTTCTCCAACTGGGAATACGACGAAGCCTACTGGCACCGTCCTCAGATGCCCAATGCCAAGAAGACCTACCACGATTCACCGCACAAGATGGTGGAGAAGTGGGACACCCCCATCCTCTGCATCCACGGTGAGAAGGACTATCGCATCAACTATACGCAGGGTATGTCCGCCTTCAATGCCGCCCGCATGAAAGGTATTCCTGCTGAGTTCCTCGTCTTCCCCGACGAAAACCACTGGGTGCTGAAACCTCAGAACGGTATCCTCTGGCAGCGCACCTTCTTCGAGTGGCTTGACCGCTGGCTGAAGTAAGTTGTAAAAGACATCACAAAAAGAGAAGTGGCCCTGTTGAAGAGCCACTTCTTTTTTATCTGCCTATACCTCTCTAATTAGAAGAAGAGGTAGCGGTTGTCCTTAATCTTGGCGTTCATGTAGAGCTCGCTCATGAAACGGCTGGCAGCCTGCATGGCCTGCTGCTTCAGCTTCTTGCCCTCCTCTTCAGGGACGAACTTGGCATCACGCTCGTGCTTGTTGACGACCTGGAAGACGTAAGCGGCACCATTACCCTTGATGACCTTGCTCATTGCACCCATCTTGGCAGCTGCTACAGCACCGCTGAGAACGGGCTCTGAGGC
>Ga0265298_10002982_pt1 | contig 22816 bp, 13 predicted proteins | sample AusTroGonzalo_MG_3_FD_193486 | JGI IMG/M metagenome (GOLD analysis project Ga0265298, IMG submission 193486) | Bovine rumen microbial communities from tropical cattle in Woodstock, Queensland, Australia - Gonzalo_01 | ecosystem: Host-associated > Mammals > Digestive system > Stomach > Rumen ...
GGGTGATATATCCCGAACCTCCGGATGCTCCAAGTTTTACACCAGACTTACCTAAGTAGGCCTTACTTCCGGCAAACGATTCGATGCCGGAGTAGGACTCTACGAGGTTGGTCTTAATATCGCTATCGTCAGTATATGCAGCACTTTGGTCGCTACTTGCGGTCTTGAACGTTACACTTGCCTCTCCGCCGCCGCTACCTTCTACTCTGCGGTAGAGTGCATAGAAACTAACATTGCCGGCTGGCATTGTCTGCGGGAAAGTAAGTACCTCCGGCTTGGATGTCGTTTCTGATGTCTGCTCGGCTGCTACCCAACCAACGAACGTAAACGACTCGTCGCATGCTTCGGGGTTAGTTGCCGGAGCGGAGATATCATCATCTGCATAACCGGTTTGTGCCTCGCCATACTGCGTGCCGCTATTATAGAACGTTGCGGTATACTGGCTTTCTGCACTCATCTCCACACTTACCGTAACATTCTCGTCAGGCATTGTGAAAGTACGTGTCTCGCCGCTACCGGTTTGTGAGATTTCGGTATGACTTGTCGCACCCTGAATGCTGACAGATGAGATGGTATAGTGCTCTGCCGGAGCAATCTGTATCGTTACCGTTGCGCCGTACTCAGCCGTTTGCGGATTTGTGCTCTGTCCGTTTACGGTAACAGTAGCGCCTGTCGGCGAAGGAGTGAAACTTACATTGTGACTGTTCAACTGCCACTTTGCGTACAGGGTCTGCGAGTTAGTGAACGCTACGCTCTGCTTGTCGTTATATACCTTTTCGCCGTCAGCACTGGTTGCCCAGCCGATGAAAGAATATCCCTCGCGTGAGAAATCATTGTCCTTGATCGCTGCAGATACATTGTAAGTCACCGTCTGATCGGTCATCGTTCCGTTACCACCGTTAGCGTCGAAACTGATGGTCAACGGACCTGCTACCTCGAACGTGGACGAAACCATCGTCTTTTCGCAGTATCCGTCTGCCGCAGTCCAGCGCGCTATAACGGTAGCCTCACCGGCTCCCACAGCGGTTACAGCACCAGTTGTACTATTTACGCTCAGCACCTCTGTTTTACTTGACTCGAACGACAAAGTACCGTGCGTCGTGCCGCTAAGGGACTTCGTGGCAGTCTTGTCGGTCGTAGTGTTAAGACTGTATTTGTTCCAACTTAATGTCGGATCGTCCCACGGAGTACAATCCTGCGGAGTCGCAGAATCGCTATCCGCGTCGCTGTCGCAAGTAGAACTCGAAGCGTTTGCTACAACGTTGGTAGTATACGTCAAACCATTCGTCAGACCGGTAACGACACATGTGTTCGTTGTGCCGGAGTGTGTGATGGAACCAATGCTTGCCGCACTACCGCACTCGGTGGTGTAACCCGCACCCTTACCAATGGTTACGGTATAATGGTCTGCATCGGTTACGTCTGCCCAGGTGAGTGTGATTTGTCCGTTACCCGGAGTAGCCGTTACAACCGGTGTACCTAATTTCGTACAAGCTGATGGACAATCTGTTGTAGAGGTGTAGTATGTTGTGCCACCACCACCGTTATACGTTACTGATATATCATCTATTGCAACATTGGATGTCGACTTGGTGTACACAAGTTTAATAGCTTTATAACCGCTACTTGCACTGAGAGTTATTGATTTCGTGTCTGCTGTGCTACTGCTACTGAAAGATACTTTCTCTGAAGTAAGTTCAGTAAAGTCCGTTCCATTTGTGGATACATAGAATGCAATAGAACCTGTAGCGGTCTGCGGTTTATACCAATAACTGACGGCAGTTATAGCACCACTGAATGTTTCAGATTGCACGTAATGATTAGTTGCACTGAATTTTATTGATGGAGATGAATCACCATAATTCCCTGCCGATGTATATGTTCCTCCTGCACTTGCACTCCATCCTGTCAATGAAACATACGGAGAAGACGATGAACCCGTTTCTGTAACAGTTGTCGGAGTTACGCTGCCACCACTTGTCTCTGTATGCTCAAATATAGCATAGTAATCCTTATTTGCAGTTGCGGTAAAGTCTTCTATCCATGATTTAGATGCTGTATTGTCAGAAGCAAGAGGCGCAGTCCACCATCCTACAAACGTATAGCCCTCACAACTTTCAATAACTGGTACGTCCGGCATTCCGCCTTGATATACAGTCTGCGTAGAACCAATTTTTGCACCGTTGTTGTAGAAGTTAATGTTAAACGTCGGTAGCGCATTGAACGTAGCCGATACCGTTACATTTGCATCCGGCATCGTGAATTGGTTGTCTGTCACGCTAACAGGACTGCCACCGGCTGTTACGGACCAACTTCCAAACGTATAGCCGTCTAACGGTTCTGCGAACAAAGTGATCGTTGCTCCGGCATAAGCGGACGAAGCGTTTGCTGCAAACGTACCACCGGTTACGGAACCGCCACTACTCAAAGTAATGTTATGAGAATCACCGCAGCTCGGTGAAGTCATATAGGTTGTAGTGCTACCGCCACCACCGGAACCGGCAGTTGTAACTTTGAGAACAATATTGTCCACTCGTGAATTGGAGCTACCTGTATTCTTTATGGTTAAATCAAATGTCTCTGGTGATGTTTGTCCGGATTTAACACTTATCGTCCACGATTTTCCAGATCCATCAATATTCAATGCCGTTGATTCGGTTGTCACGCTAAACGTCGTTTTGTTAGATACAAACGTTAGAGACATTTCTGTTGCGCCACCGGTAGGAATACCGCTGGCAGTCAACGTACCATTACTTTTAGCGATCAATATTTCTGGCGCAGTTCCACCACCTGTATTCTCATTATAGACCTTAGTAGTACCGCCTCCATTGGAAACGGAGTATGTAATAGAACCACTAAAAACGACAGTATTGGCATTAGACGCACTTGGAACATCATTCGCACTAAAGCCACTGAAGTCTTCTCCCCAAAGAACATCGTTTACGTCTGCGTTTGTCTTGCGAATAGGAGCACTGCTACTAGTTGTGTTACTATACACCGCGTACAATGTTGTTGCACCAGAAACGGATGTTGTAAAGCTCGGCGCAGTAGTAGTCTCAACTGAACTGTTTGTACTCCAGCCGGCAAACGCCCAACCATCGCAGGCATCGGCTTCCATAGACGCGGTCGGCAATGTGTACGTACCCGTACAAGTTGCTGTTTCGGTCGCGCCATTTCGATTAAGCGTTATCTCATAGGTAGTCGGAACGCTTCCACCACCGGTAGCAATGTCCAAACTGCTCAAATCAACCGTCTCACCGACATGGTTACCCCATAAATACTCGACCAAGTCTGGGAGGTCAATGAACGGGTTACGGTTACCCTGCTTTTTCTCTACACCATTATTGCGCGCTATTTCTTTAGCAGAAACAGGGTCATTACGATGCCATTTCAAGAAGACCGTAATCGCATTGTTCGACAAACCATAGTTCGTACTTAAATTTTTACTGAACATTGAGTTGTTCCAAGAGGTAACAGGATAACTGTTTGCCGAACCACCATACTTGCGACATACATCAGAAGTCGCATAGCGTACGGCCATATACAATACAGCACGAGCTATATCGCCTTTGTACTCGTCATCCGGTTCATATACCGTTCCGGAATAGCCGCTTGAGGCAGTTCCTAACTTACCTAATGCCTTGTTCCCGTTCGAGTACCCACTGAATGCAGTAGTTACATTTGTCTCGCCGAACGGATATGACGAACGCAAACCATTCACCAAACCGTCAGCAAGGAACAAGTGATGCCGGTCGCTTTTCTGCGGCTGTTCCTCGTTGAATACACTTTGTGGCACAATGTGCTCGCGGTTGTAACCATCGCAGATGTTTGAATAACTCTTTCCTTGCTGGCTGAGTGTCCATGAGCAATTGGAATAGATATCCAAAATCTCGCCGTTCACGATGTCTATACCGTCGAACGTCCAGTTGTACCCGACATCCGTTGTGTGTTTGGTGTAAGTCAGCGTGGTCAGCGCTTCACGGAGTGCCGAGCCGCTCTTTCCATCAACGGAGTTGTAATACGACTTCTCGACAGCATATAAATTTCCCAAAGCGCACCACGCGGTGAGCATAAGGGTGAGAATATATTTTGTAGTCTTCATAACTGTAGTGTATTTCATGATAAGACTTAATGATAGATTGCGTAGTAGGTTGCATCAGCAGTTACTGCACCGCCGGCAGAGATAGTTGTCGGAGCAGAGTCTCCGGTGTAGTGTTCCTCGGTCGTCCAACCGTAGAATGCCTTGCCTTCGGTATTGGCGCCCGGTGCCGGCGAAGGCAGCACAAGCGGATCGCCATCTACTACCTGTTCGGTCTTGAAGGTCGTGCCGCCGCATGTCTTCCAGGTTATGGTGTGTTTTACCAATTCGGCAACGTTAATAGTATACGTCTCCGTTTTTTCAACATCATTCTCCACATAGCGAACCGTAACCGTTTTGTTTCCGGCCGAACTCAAGTCAGGCGTGGAGACACTGGTCGGTGTTACCGTCCGTGACGAGCAGTTGCTGTAGTTTGCCGTAACGACGAGATTGTCGTAGTTGAAAGCGTCATCGGTAGTGAATGATTTCTTAACAGCGTCGGTGTTCAGCGTAATACTTGTCAACGCACATACTACGCATGTCGTACCATAGTCGCTGTACGATACTCCACCGCCCTTGCGATAAAGTTGCGGTAGAAGCATAGTGGAGGAAGTACTTGACGTGTATGTCGTGAAACGTGGAGTACCGACGTTATGGATGAATCGTCCGTAAGTTGAATTGCTATTCTGAATAGTTGCATCACCGTTTGAGATGGAGATTTCCCATGTCGTTGTCCCAGAGCCCCAAGCAAGCTTCTTGACGGCTGTTGCACCGAGTAGTCCGCTGGATGAAGTCAGTGTCCAAGCACCTTCGCTGCCGCCGAGCGTTAACTCTACCGTGTTGGCACCGAGAGAGGTGATAGTGGACTTATCCGAACTGAACGTAGATTCCTCCTCTGTCATTACCTGTGAAGAAATATCGCCGGCTGTTTTGTCTTGGGCGTTGCTTGCAATCACCAGTACATCGCCTACGTGTAACGACGAGGCGTCTGTAACGAGCGTCCAAGTAGAAGAACCGCCGCCTCCTTCGCTGGCAGTTGCGTATACCGCATAATAGGTAACATCTGCTGTCACGGTCATAGTTCCGGCTGCGGTGAATAAGTCGGCAGGTTTATTACCATCTACCGAAGTGCTTGCTGTCCATCCTACGAACTTCTTTCCGCCCGGGCAGTCAGAAGGGGTAGAGGGCACAACAAGCGACGCTCCATCGACATAGTTTACTGAATTCGTAGAGCCGTTCACGCTCCATGTAACAGTATAAATCTGTTTAGCTTCAGCCATAATCACCACATCATCGGTGAGGCTGGCGATCGTGAATGTATTCGTAGAAGCGTTATAGGTGAATCCCGTACCGTATGTCAGTTCAACGCCTCCCATCTCAACCGTCCAGCAGGAGGCATCGTCCAGCGTATAACCGCTGTTCGGGGTAATGGTTACCGACAATTCGGCATTGATTGCCAACTCGCCGTCCGCCGGAGTGGTACAGTTATCTGCAAGGAACTCGTACGTACACTTCGTCTTATCTATACCTCCGTTAAACTTGAAGGTGATATTGTTGCCACTCTCCGTGATCTCTGTCATCGCGCAGCCGGTAACAGGAGTACTTGATTTTACTTTGCCTGTTCCGGGGAAGGGGTCAGTAGCCTTACCTATATTCTTCTGGTCTCCGGATGCGGAAAGAACCGTATAGCGAGGGTTGCCGCCGGTGTTGTTCAATTTATTGTTGCTCCATGCTGAGGAGTTATACTTCACTTGCCAAATAACCATTCCGTGGCCGGGCAAGTATTCGTCCCAGCCTGTCTTCTGCCGATTCTCAATATAATAAATCGTTGCCGGACTTGTTGCCGTTGCAGCTACGCGCGAAGAACCACCGGTAATCTGGTAAGCATCATCCCAACCGGTAGTCATCGTGACATTCTTCTTTTCATCCTTGGCAAGGAATTTAGGCGTTTCCCAGCCGAGGTAGTACTTGTCAAAGATAGAATAGTTCGGTGGTGTGTTACCGTCGTTGTTATAGGATCCCTGATCCATAATGGACCAATCTCCAGGTGTACGCGATTCTGTGTAGTTCGTGCTTGCGTATTCGGTATCATAGTAGTCAGGCAGACCTATGACGTGCCCAAACTCGTGGAGCGGTGTACCCATAGCGCACTTTCCGCTACCGTTTAACTCGGCACTACAAGCATAAGTACGGATACTCTTGCCGTCCAATGTAAGTGATAATCCGCCATAATAGATATCCCATTGGTGCGGCCAAATCGTCGCATCGGCACCACCGTCTGCTTCACCCTTACCCGCATAGAGGACATACACGTTGTCCACCTTGCCATCGTTATCGCCGTCGTACTGCGAGAAATCAATATCGTTGTCTGCTGCCTTGCAGGCATCAACGATCATCTGAGCGGGGTTAACATCATCGCCACTATCATCATTGGCTCCATAGGTGGCGTATGTTTTGTTCACATTATATGGACCATAAACATCTACCGAAGGAGCATATTGCCCGTTCGATTGCAACTTAAGATAGTTGTACATCGACATAGCGCCTTCTGACGAATCGCCTAATTTCGATTTGTAATAAGTCTCACTGGTGGACTTGAAGGTCTGGTTACTGAAACTGACAAGAATGAACAGCGCACGCGTCGGCATATAACCGGCGCCAACTTTCCTCGCAGTTCTTGGGAAACGTTTCGATGCAGCACGACGTTTGGCAACCTGTTTGCCGGTAGGGATGTCCTCGTCTGTAACGACAAACGTGCCGTCTTCTTGTTGCTTGGCAATCTTGCCGTCCTGAGTCATCCAGTAGTGGCAGAACTCGTCACCCATAAGCTGAACAACAATCGGTGTTCCGTCCGGTTGCGTCTTGGTCTGCCAACCTCGTTTAGCCGGCACAGCCCACGCTGACACAGCGAGGGTGGTCATCAGAAATAAGGTTAAAAAAAGTTTTAAATTTTTCATATGTGTTTTGTTTTTATGTTTCTGTAATTGCGCTCTCCTGTACGTGCGTATGTATGTACGCATATGGGGAAAAAGCCCACAAAGGTACAACAAATATTTTATATATGCAAACGTTTATGTTATAAAACATAAAAAAAAGCGACAAAAAAATCATTTTGTCGCCAATTTAACCATTTTGTGATGAATACGATAAATTGTGAAAGCGTCATCAACACCGATAATGGTCCGATATAGTACCGATATAGTACCGATGAAAGTCCGATATTGGACCGATGAAGTCTGACAAAAATTCTTAAATCATCAATTTAGAAGCTCCTTCCCGCTCCGCCGCCGGAGGACGAACCGCCGCCCCATGAACCGGACGAAGACCAGCCGGAACCGCTATCGGAGTCATCGTCGGAACTTGAGCGTTCTGCCTCTTCTATGCCGCTTAGAATGGTGAACTCTTCCTCCCATTCATATCCGCACTTGCTGCAACGGCAGCGATAGACACCGTGCCCCTCGGTGTCGTAGGTGTTGGCTACCAATACTTTCTTCTCCACAACCTTGCCGCTCGCTTCGTCGCACTTGGGACAGATTCGCAGTTTGGCTATCTTGAAATCAATGACAAAGATTCCAGCGATGAACACTCCGAAGATGCCCATGAATACGTACATTCCCCAATCGCTTTCCGGGTCGAGCTCCGGAACAACCGCCGCGAAAAAGATACATACCACGACGAACATGAAAATCGTCCAAAGAACGGTTTTCTTCACTTTCTGCTTGTGTATTTTATCCATAGTTCATCTTTTTTAAGAAGGTACGCGCACGCATACCTGCACACACGTACCTGAAGAATTATCAAGATTTGACTTGTTCAATAATCGTGCCTTTGGACTAAGAACTGTCAACTTATCACACTACTCCGCTGAAGCCCATGAAAGCCATGGCGAGGAGACCGGCGGTGAGAAGCGCGATCGGCGTTCCTTTCATCGCCTCCGGCACTTTATTCATCGCTAACTGCTCTCGTATACCGGCGAACAGTACCAGCGCGAGGCCGAAGCCCAACGCCGTCGCAAACGCAAACAGCGTACCGGTCAGCATGCCGTGCTCGGCGCCCATCGGCAATTTCTCCGTGCCGTTAGCTACCAAAATAGCCACACCAAGAATACAGCAGTTGGTCGTGATCAGCGGCAGGAACACACCCAGCGCCTGATACAGCGACGGGCTGATTTTCTTCAGTATGATCTCGATCATCTGCACGAGGGCAGCGATGATGAGGATGAACAGGATGGTCTGCAGGAACTCAAGTCCCCACGCTACCAGCAGCATCTGCAGCAGATACGTCACTACCGTCGCCAGCGTCAGCACAAACACAACGGCTGCGCTCATACCCAGCGCGGTGTCGATTTTCTTGCTTACTCCCAGGAACGGGCAAATACCCAAGAACTGGCTCAATACGATATTATTAACAAATATCGCAGAGATGAAAATCAAAAAGTATACCATAATTATTTCTTCTGTAATTTGTTAATAATGACCATCAGGTAAGCGAGGGCGATGAAGGCACCCGGGGCGAGGACGAAGACGAGTGCTCCGAAGCTATCCGGGAAGATAGACAAGCCGAAGCAGCTGCCCGTTCCCAACAGCTCACGCACTGCACCTAACAGCGTCAGCGCCAGCGTGAAACCAAGACCCATGCCAATGCCATCGAGTGCACTTAAGCCCACGCTGTTCTTCGCAGCAAAAGCCTCAGCACGGCCGAGCACGATACAGTTCACCACGATCAGCGGAATGAACAAGCCTAACACGTCGTAGATAGCGGGCAGGTATGCCTGCATCAGCAGCTGAACCAGCGTCACGAAAGTAGCAATGACCACGATGAACGCCGGAATACGCACTTTGTCCGGGATCAAGTTCTTAAGCAGCGAGATCACTATGTTCGAGCAAACGAGCACGAACAGCGTCGCCAGACCCATCGACATACCGTTGATGGCACTGGTCGTCGTCGCTAGCGTCGGACACATACCAAGCACCAGCACGAACGTCGGGTTCTCTTTGAGAAGACCGTTCAGTAATGTGTTTAATCCTTTATTTTCCATCTTGCTCCTCCGTTTCGTCATTTACCATTTGGTCATTTACCATTTGGTCATTTATTGAGTCATTTTGTGATTTATGCAATTGGCTGGCACCTGAGTGCGCCTCCACCGCGAACTGCTCCGCGTAGGCTTGATTGACCGCCTTGAGGAACGCGCGAGACGAGATCGTAGCCGCTGTGATAGCGTCTACATCGCCGCCGTCTTTCGAAACAACCAGCGCGCCGCCTTTGCGGCCGATGATGTTCTGACCCGGCTTGTCCGCATTCTTGAACCAATGCGTCATATGCGAACCCAGACCCGGAGTCTCCTGGTGCTCCAGGATCTCGTAGCCCAGGATATTGCCTTCGCTGTCAAAACCGACCATTACACGGAATTGTCCGCCGAAACCGTCGACCGCTGTCTCTACGGCAAAACCTTCCTGACCGTTCAACACAGCCAATCGGGCAGCCTCTTGTTTGGCGGCTTTCTGCGCGTTGATACTATCCAACGTAAGGATATATACGCCTGCAAGTGCCCCTGCCGCTACCACCGAGATGATAACGAGGCTAAGCACCATATTCTTGAATGAACTTTGTAACTTTTCCATAACGTACCTCCTTATTTTTTCTTTTCGCCAAACCGCTGCGGGCGGAACTTATTCAACAAAGGAACGCAAGCGTTCATGATCAGGATAGCGAACGACATACCTTCCGGATAAGCACCCCAGGTACGGATCACCATCATGATGAAGCCGATACCGATACCGAAGATGATCTTACCCCAAGCGGTCATCGGGCTGGTGACATAGTCGGTAGCCATGAAGAACGCACCGAGCATCAAACCACCGCTCAGCAGTTCGTACGCTACGTACTGGCCGGTCTCCATACCTTCCGGCAGAGCACCTACCCATCCTGTCACAGCAGCGAACAAAGCCACCGTAGCAATGATCGATACCGGTATATGCCATGTAATAACGCGCAGACAGATCAGCAGCAGACCGCCGGCGATCAGTGCCAGCGCACAAATCTCACCGAGACTACCGCCCATAACGCCTAAGAACGCATCACGAAGGGCAGGCAGTTGGTCAATCACCGAACTGTCACCGCTCTTGACGATATGCTTGAGGAAATACAACGGCGTAGCGCCTGTCTCTGCGTCCAGATAAGAGGTCTCAAAACCCTTCGCCAACGGCCACGTCGTCATCTGCGCAGGGAACGAGATGAGCAGGAATACACGACCTACCAAAGCAGGGTTGAAGGGGTTCTGGCCTAAACCGCCGAAACTCATCTTACCTACACCGATCGCTACGATAGCGCCAATCAGTACAATCCACCAATCGAGGCTGGACGGCAAGTTGAAGGCGAGGAGCAGACCCGTGAGGACTGCCGAGAGGTCGCCAATCGTTTGTTTCTGCTCTTTGAGCAGGAAACGGCTGATACACCATTCGGTCAGCACGCAGGCACAAACCGAGATAGCGGCCGTAATCAATGCTCCCCAGCCAAACTCAATCACCGATACCACATAAGCAGGCAGCAGCGCGAGAATGACCCAAAGCATGTTCTTGCGAACACTGTCACCGCTGTGCGCGTGAGGAGCCGGAGCAACTATGAAATTCTTCATATTTATGATTTTTGATTTATGATTTCAAATTTATTTATTTCTTTTCAGCTGCTTTTGCTGCTGCTCTTTCGCGGAGGATACCTCCTACTTTGGCTTTGCCGGGACGGATGCCGTCCAACAGACGACGATGAGCAGGGCACGTATAGACGCAACAACCGCAGTCGATACAATCCATAATGTCATGCTTCTCGCACTCTTCCCACATCTCCAATTCGCTTAGTCTCTGCAGCAGATACGGCTCCAGACCCATCGGACAAGCCTGAACGCACTTGCCGCAACGGATACAGTTGTCTTCCTCGGGACGGATACTCTCCGCTTGAGGCAGGAACAACAGACCTGACAGACGTTTGTTAGCCGGCATCTCTTCGATATGATCCATCGCGCGACCCATCATCGGACCGCCGCCGATAATCTTACCCGTGTCCGCAGGAACACCGCCTGCCAGCGCAATCACCTCCTCGATCGGCGTACCGAAACGAACGAGGTAGTTACCCGGTTTGGCTACGTTCTTACCCGTTACCGTGATCACGCGGCTGATGAGCGGTTTGTTCTTCTGCACCGCCTCATAGACGGCAAAGATCGTAGCTACGTTATCCACTACGGCGCCTACTTCGATAGGCAGCGCACCACTCGGTACCTGACGACCGATACAAGCGTCGATGAGTTGTTTCTCACCGCCTTGCGGATATTTGAGTTTGAGCGGCAGCACTTCGATGCCCAGTTGGCTCTGCGCCAACTTGCTCATATGCTCGATCGCATCTTTCTTGTTGTTCTCGATACCGATGATCGCGCGTTCTACACCCAGCGCTTTCTTCAAGATACCGATACCGATGATGATCTCTTCGCCGTGCTCCAGCATCAACTGGTGGTCACAAGTCAAGTACGGTTCGCACTCCACGCCGTTAACAATCAGCACGTCGGCTTTCTTGCCCGGAGGAGGCAGCAGTTTCACATGTGTCGGGAAACAAGCTCCACCCAGACCCACGATACCGGCAGCCGCTATCTTATCGATGATAGCTTTTGGCTCCAAGGTGCATTGCTGCTTGAGATCCGGCGTGCGGTCGATTTCCGGCAACCAATCATCGCCTTCTACGTCGATGAAGATAGCCTGTCCGGGTGCTCCCCATGCGTCTTTCCAATCACCGATCTTGGTGACTGTACCACTTACCGGCGAACAAATGTTCGCACTCACGAACCCGCCGGCCTTAGCCAGCAGTTCGCCTACTTTTACTTTCGCTCCTACTTCCACTACAGCCTGCGTCGGGGCACCGATATGCTGCACCAACGGAATGATCGCTTGCTTAGGCAGCGGACACTCCTGAATCGGCTGATGCGCGGAGAAGGATTTGTTGTCTTGCGGATGTACTCCGCCTATCTTGAATGTTTTCATAATTTCTGAGCCATACTAATGTGATACGGGAACGTTGCCTTCGGCGTAGCGAGCGCTTTGATCTTAGCCGCCACAGCAGGATCGAAACCTTTCTTCTCTCCGCCTTCAGCAGCAGGCGCAGCAACTGCTTCGTCCGCAGGAACGAGAATCAACTTCACTTGCTCCATTGTCGGTTCTCCGCCTACGGGGCAAGCCAAACCATCGATACCGCCTGCCTTGACGCATGCTTCCGCAAAATTACGGCAACCTGCAAAACCGCAGCCGCCGCAGTTAGCGCCGGGCAAAACCGCCGTCACAAGGTCAATGCGCGGATCTTCTTCCACTTTGAAGTACAGGCTCACTACATACAGCAGACAAGCAGCCAGAAATGCCACTACGCCCAGTACTCCCATCGAAATGAAAATTAAATTCATATTGTTTGTTATTTTTAATTAATCTTTCTCGCAGTAAACGAAAATTCTTTCTGCAGCCGGCCCTTAAACACGTTCAGTACGATGTAATACAGCGCAATTCCGCATAATGACAACGTCCCGACTACCGCCTCACTCCAATCTGTCGTAAAATCCAATACGGCAATGATGGCCAGCATCACCACGAACGGCAAGATGTACGCTAAGAGCACTGCTTTCCATGCCAATCGCTCACGAACCTCTACTTCCACCTCGTCGCCCACTTTTACCGGGCTTCCGACGATCAGCGCGTCCATCTCCTTGGCTTGACTCTCAGAGGACATACACATCGACCTCGCTTTGCACGCCGAACAGGCACTCGTCTGCACAATCTCCACATGTGCCGTGTCGCCGTTCACGCTCTTCACGACGCCTGTATGTCGAATCAGTTCATCCATAAGCATAAAAAGCGGCGCAAAGATACAAATAATTTTTCACATACGCAAGTGTGCGCGTACTTTTTATAAAAAAATACACCTTTTTTGTCAAAAAACGCCCCTCTTTGAACTTTCTACTTTTTACTTTCAACTTTTTTTCGTACCTTTGTGCGCTAATTTGAGTTATTATGCCCCGTACTGTATCAAAATCCAGAAATATAGCCGAAGAGCGTTCCGAAGAACGCGCCATTCGAGTTGAAGGAACCGATTGGTGGGAAGCCACTAAGCGCTTTTTTGCGGCACGTGAGACGCGAATGGTCATCGGCATTCTTCTGTTGACCTTCTCCGTCATCGCCCTGTTGGCGTATATCAGTTTCCTGTTTACCGGAACCTACGACCAATCAATCCTCTCGCTTGACCATGCCGAGCGCATTGCTAACCGTTCGGCGATCCGCAATATCGTCGGCCTTCCCGGCGCTGTGCTGGCACAATGGATGATCGAAGGCTCGTTTGGCTTCGTGTCCGTCATTTGGGTGTTTGTCTTAGGTATCTATGCGCTGCGGCTGATGCACGTGTTCCAAGATATCAAAGCCATCAAATTGTTCTGCGGCGGTGCGTTCTGGCTACTGTGGGGCTCCGTGGTACTCGGTTTCGCACACGATATGGTTCACCAGATCGGTGTCTTCCGTTGGGGCGGCGCCTTTGGCGAAACTGCTTCGCGATGGCTCGTCAGCTATGTCAATACCATCGGTGCAGCGCTCATCCTGCTCGCTGTCCTCACAATCTTCCTCATCGTCACCGACCCACGCTTCATCGACCGCTGCAAAGCCTTCGGCGCCTGGGTCAAGAAATTGTTTACACGCAAGCCCAAACAACCGGTTGAACCTATTGAGCCTGTCCTTCCTACCGAACCCGGTGGTGAACTGACTATCGACATCCCCGTAACTCCGGAAACACCGGAAAATACAGACGACAATCAGCAATCAGCAATCAGCAATCAGCAATCGTCAGACGACGTCACTTTCACGATTGAACCCGTGACGTCAGAGCCCGAACCCTTACCCGTTTTGGATGATGAGGACGAACCTCTCGGCGATGCTCCGCTACCGATAGAAGAAATGGCAGAAGGGCTAAAGGCTAATGGCGAAAGCAAGGACGCCAAACTGGAAATCGAAGACGTCGTCGAAGACGAACTATATACCAAAGACCCCGACAAGCTGTTGGAGAAACTGGGCCCGTACGACCCGCGCAAAGACTTGGAGTTCTTCAAGTTCCCGTCTCTCAACCTGCTTAAGGTCTATGACAATGAGTCGGCGCCGGTCATCGACGAAGACGAACAGCGCGCTAACGGAGCACGTATCGTCACCACGCTCCGTAACTACGGCATCGAGATTGACTCCATCAAAGCGACCGTCGGACCTACCGTCACGCTGTACGAGATCGTGCCCAAAGCCGGTATTCGCGTAGCGAAGATACAAGCGCTGGAGAACGATATTATGATGTCGCTCTCTGCGACCGGTATCCGTATCATTGCCCCGATGCCCGGTAAAGGAACGATTGGTATCGAAGTGCCGAACGAGAAACCGCAAGTGGTATCTATGCACTCGGTCATCGCCTCCAAGCGGTTCCAGGAAGAATCGAAGATGCGATTGCCGATCGCTTATGGCCGAACGATCACCAATGAGGTCTTTATGTTCGACCTCGCCAAGACCCCGCATTTGCTCGTTGCGGGTGCTACCGGTACCGGTAAGTCCGTTGCCATCAATGCCATCATTACGTCGCTGCTCTATAAAAAACACCCGGCGGAACTCAAGCTCGTCATGGTGGATCCGAAGATGGTTGAGTTCGCGCCCTATAAACCCTTGTTGAAGCATTATTTGGCAGCGATGCCGGATACCGACCCCGAGCAGATCGTCATCACCGAGTGCGACCGCGTTATTAATACGCTTAACTCGCTCGTCATCGAGATGGAGAACCGCTATAAACTGCTCATGGACGCCGGCGTGCGTAACCTTGAGGACTACAACGACAAGTTCGTTCGTCGCCGCTTGAATCCGAACAAACTCGTGGCCGATAGCCTGCATCACCAGTTTTTGCCATATATCGTCATCATCATCGACGAGTACGGCGATTTCATTATGCAGGCAGGCAAACAAGTCGAGACGCCTATCGCGCGTATCACCCAGAAAGCGCGTGCGGTCGGAATGCATATGATTCTTGCGACCCAGCGACCGTCTGTCAACATCGTCACCGGTGTCATCAAAGCCAATATCCCGACCCGTATCGCCCTGCGTACGCAGTCGGTCATCGACTCCCGCACCGTGCTCGATGCCAAGGGCGCCGAACAACTCATCGGTCGTGGTGACTCGCTCTATGCCGGTAACGCGTCTGTCACCCGTATCCAGTGTGCGTTTGTCGATACACCGGAAGTAGATGCCATAGTCGGTCATATTGCCAAGCAGCAGAAGTTCCGCGAACCTTACCAACTGCCCGAATACGTGGGCGAAGGAGGAGAAGGCGAGGCTTTGGCGCCGGGCAGCGTAGATATGAAACGGCTCGATCCGATGTTCGCAGACGTAGCTCGTTATGTAGTGACCAAACAGGAAGGCTCGACTTCGCGTCTCCAACGTGCATTTGAGATCGGCTATAACCGCGCCGGCAAGCTGTCCGACCAACTCGAAGCAGCTGGTATTGTCGGACCGAACAAAGGACCGAAAGGCCGCGATGTCCTCATCACCGACCTCGACCAGCTCGATAAACTGCTCGAAGAATTAGGCGTCAAGTAGGCAATCATCAATGAGCAATCTATTAATCATAGTAACTGTTCTCAGTTCGTTTTTGGCGAACATGGAGACGAAAATCTTCCAATCGGACTTCACCGCTACCGTGGCGGAGGATGCGCTGTCGCCAATGAACTATCCCGGCTCATTGACCATGCAGGGACAGCTCTTCAAACTCGACATGTATAATGTCCGCGCCGCGTATGATGGCTCGACCCTCTTTATGTACAACCCTGAGGTCGATGAACTGACCCTCTCGAACCCGACCGAACAAGAACTGGTCGAGTCCAATCCGCTGCTGTACGCCAAAGCACTTGTGCCTGTCTGCAATGCAGTAGAACGAACAACACAAGACGGAAAGAATACCATCATAACATTGACCCCAAAGGATCAATCGATTGGCATCAACCGCTTCGTACTCAAAGTACGGAATGCCGACCTGATGCCTCTCTCCGTCGAAGTCAAAGAAGGTAAGAAGACATCGTCGCTTCTCTTCAAAGAACCGAAGTATATTGAGGCGAAAGGCGAAAGGCAAAAGGCGAAAGATTTCTTCACGATACCTCCCGAAAAAGATACGTATATTAACGATATGAGATTATAAGGTTGAAAGAATTAAAGAGTTAAAGAATGAAAGTCAAATGTTTAATAATTGGTAGCGGTCCGGCAGGATATACGGCTGCTATCTATGCAAGCCGTGCAAATCTGGCGCCGGTACTTATTGAAGGTCCCCAACTGGGCGGCCAACTCACTACAACTACCGAAGTGGAGAACTTCCCGGGTTATCCGGACGGAGTAGAACCCTTCACGATGATGGATGACTTCCGCCGTCAAGCCGAACGCTTCGGTACCACCTTCGTCTCCGGCATCGTGACGAAGGTAGAATTCAGTAATCAGAATTCAGAATTCAGACCACACAAAGTGTGGGTAGAAGACACGGACTTGTATGAGGCCGACGCGGTTATTATCGCTACGGGCGCGAGCGCGAAGTATTTAGGTATCGAGTCCGAGCGCACGTATCGTGGGCGCGGCGTGAGCGCGTGCGCAACGTGTGACGGATTCTTCTATCGCAAGAAGACGGTGGCTGTCGTTGGTGGTGGTGATACGGCTTGTGAGGAAGCGAACTACCTTGCCGGGCTCTGTGAGAAAGTTTACATGATTGTTCGCAAACCTTATTTGCGTGCCTCCGAGATTATGCAGCAGCGTGTGCTCAATAACCCGAAGATCGAAGTGCTCTTCGAGCATAACACGCTCCGTTTGACGGGAGAAGGAAAGGTGCAAGGCGCTGACCTCATCGTCCGCAAAGGCGAACCCGACGAGGCCCTCAAACATATCGACATCGACGGTTTCTTCTTGGCGATTGGTCATCATCCCAATACGGAGTTGTTCAAAGACTTTGTTGCGCGCGACTCCGAAGGGTATATCATGACTTTCAACAACAGCACGCAGTGCTATCAACCGCTAAGCGATCAGCAATCAGCAATCAGCAATCAGCAATTACCAATCCTCCCCGGTATTTTTGCCGCAGGTGACTGCGCTGACCCGCATTACCGCCAAGCGATTGTAGCAGCCGGTTCCGGCGCCAAAGCTGCTATCGAAGCAGATAAGTACGTTAAGGCGTTAAACTGTTAAATTGTTAAAACGTTAAATCGTTATATATGAAAAAGCGCAGATGTTAATGTATGCGCTTTTTCTGTTTTAATCCTCTATTCTTTGACCTTGCGGTGTGTATAGTTCATCTTTGCGTTGGATGAACAATTGACCGTTTCGGAGAATCTTCTGACTTTTGACTTCTGACTTCTGAATACTCTCGAGGCCTTGGGGGATATCGGGAACGTCGAGCGGCATTTCTTCGTAGGTAGCGTAATATGCCGTATCTCGGTTGACGGCTACAATCTCGGGTTGCCAGCCGACAAAGCGATAACTATGCTCTTCATCTGATGGTTTGGCGGGGTTGATACAACTCGGTATCTCGCCGTACCCCCATTCGCGCTGGTCGATGATAGTGACGCTGTCTTCGTCGTAGAACGTGACGAGGTACTGCCGGCGTGCAAAGACGGCGGTGTAGCGTGCATCAACGGTGAGCGTTATCTCGCGCGGGTTATCGGTGTTGCCGTCTGTCCAATGGAGGAAATAGAACTGCTCGGGATTGGAGGAAAAGGCTTCAAGGGTAATCTTATCGCCCACAAAGAGGGGTATTGTCGGCAGACCGCTCACAGTGCCGAGCGAAGCATCATTGACGCCTACGGAGATGATGAGGGAAGTCCTGTTGGTTTCGGGTTCGGGCGGGTTAGAGGGGCTGAACGGTTCGTCCGGATCGGGTTCTTCCGTCTGTTCGCCTATCTTCTGATAAACGGCTTCGAACGAAGCGTCTCCTGTGGTGACGATATAGTAGAACGAGAGGGTCTCGGTATAGACTTCGTCGTTCCTGGTCCAGCAGCGGAAGACATAGCCGTCGCGCGGAGTCGTGGTCACCAGCACTTTGGTGTTCGGCGCATAGAAGCCGTCTCCGCTGACCGTACCTGCTTCGGCAGGGTTGACGGTAAGTGTGATATGGCGCAAGGTTGCGAAATGCGCTGTGAACACGACATCGCTGTCGCCCATGACGTACGGACAGGTCGCTTGGTCGGAGTAGAGCACATCGTTCAGCGTCCAATGCAAGAAGACATATCCTTCGGGCGCTGTCGCGAACAGGCTGACATTCTTACCCGGCGCGTAGTAGGTACTCGGTGCAATCGCTTTGGGCGAAAGACCGGCCGGCAAATCGTGTTGGATGTCCAAACGGTAATAAACCTCCGGTTCGGCAGGGTCGTCCGGTGTGAACGGTGCTTCGGGGTCCGGGTCTTGCTCTTCGCCGTCTTTCTGATACACCGCTACAAACGTCACATCCTCTTCGCCTAAGGTGTAGTAGAAGGATGTACCGGTTGCTTCGGTGTACTGTTCGCCATTGAGCGTCCAATAGAGGAAGGTATAACCGGTGTTGCCGTTAGTGTAAATTTTCTTTTTGGAGCCGGGGGTGTAGGTTCCTCCGCCATAGACGCTACCTGCTTCGGCAGGCGAGACGCTGACGGTGATGGTCGGGTTCTTCGCCAGATGAGCGACAAAGACCGCTGCACTGTCGCCTACGGTATAGGTGAACGAGCTGTTAGTGGAGTACTGCGTGCCGTTCAGGGTCCAGTAAAGGAAACGATAACCGGACGCCGTTGAGACTTGGATATTTAGTTCTTTTCCCAGCGCAAACGAGCCGCCGAGGGAGATCGAACTCGTTCCTTCGGCAGGTGTAGCGCTGATGCTCACAGGGTATTGCACCATCGGTTCAGGCGGACTATCGGGATTGAAATCATCTGCCCAAACGATGCCGGTAGTTGCCCATACGAGCAACACCGACAGGATATATCGAATCGTTTTCACGTTAAAATTCTTTCAACTTTCAACTTTCAACTTATTTTACGGTCAATTCGGTACGAGCGCCGTTGCTGTTCTCAACAACATAGACACCTGCGCCGAGTTTGATATCGGAGCGGCGAACGTTCTCCAGCACTTTGGTACCGAGGATGGTATAGACGGTGACGGTCTCGTTCGGGTCAGCGATGATGTCGTCGATGGAGGTTGCTTCATCCTCTTTGCCTTTGATGCGAGCAATCGAGAAACGAGTGGTGTTGACGCCTGCTTCGGTTGAGAAGACGTAGTCGCCCTTCGTCAGATCTACTTCCTGGTTCAGCTCGTTATCATAAATGATAACCGGAACGTCCATGCGGGTAGCTGAGAGGGTGTAGAAGCCGTCTTCCGCTACGCTATAACCGAGAGCCACTTGGCCGTTGCCGTAGGGGCGCTCGTTAATGGAGAGGCGACGACCGTCGTTCGTGGACCAGAGGTGAACCGGCGCACTACCGCCGTCCATGATTACTGCGTCGAGACCGAGCTCGTAATCCATGCTGGCCTTGTCGTTGAAGACAACGCGTGCGCGGTCGGTGTAGCTGTCGGAAGCAAGCTGCAGGTTAACCAACTTGCGTTGCTCTTTCTCTTGACGTGCATCGCGAGCAGCCTTGCGCGGCATATGACCGCCGTTACGCTTCTCGTCTGCCTGGGTCTTGGTCTCACGGCCGTTGCTGCCCCAAATGATATGCATGTCGTTCTTGCCCGGGTTCTGGGTGAAGAAACCTTCGTACGGGTGGAAGTGATACTCGTCGTCGCCCGGTTTGTAAACCTGGTAGTCGGTACCGTTCCAGATATAGACAGGAGAAGAGAATCCACCGCTGAAGAGGAAATCAAGGTCATACCAGCTCGGGTACGGGTTACCGATGAAGTTCCAGTTAGCATGGATTGCATCGTCCGAACTGAAGGCCTGAATGACTTGTTCGTAGTCCTGACAGCTGATTTTCGGGTTCTTGATGGTGATCTGCAGGGTATCGGTCTGTGCACCTTGGAAGATGTAACCGAGACCTTTCTGAATCATATCGCCTGCCATGCTGATCCAACCGCCAGCGCCGTATTGTGCGCGGGTAGCACCATCGTACTCGCGGATGACATATTGGTGCGCGAAATGGAACTGGTCAAGCAGCAGGTCAAACGGGAAGCAGAAATAGCTCCATTTGCCTTTCTTGGTGATAAGACGGATCACAAGCGAGTCGGCTACGAGGTTATCCTCGCAGGCAATGATCGAAGCGGCTCCGTTCTCGTCGCCGGCGATTGTGATGACGCCGACTTGCTGCTCTTCGTCACCGGTCACGATCAAACCGGAGTTTTCATTTAGGTCAGCGTCCGGTTTACCGTCAATAGTACCGGTCTCGCCGCCCAGCTCGTAGTCGTTGTTGATATAGAAATACTCATACGCCTCGTCAAATTGCTTGAGAGAGAGGAACTGCGACCATTGAGTGTTGTAGAAATAGGTGTAGTAAGACGTGGTCGGTACGTACAGGTCGGCGTTGTGCCAGCACGAGAAAGTCTGCTGGTTGATGGAGACGGGCTCTACAGTGTACGTATAGACTTTGGTAACGTTCGAGCAATTGTCGAAAGCATAGTTACCGACGCTCAACAGCGTACTGGGCACCTTGATCTCATCCAAACCGGAGCAGTTCTGGAAAGCGTAGTCGCCTATCGTCTGCAAGGAGGTCGGGAAGGAAAGTTTCTCCAAACCTTTGCGACCATAGAAAGCAGCACGCTCGATGGATTTCAGTTTAGAGGGAATAGGTAACTCCTTGAGAGCGTCCTTGTCTTCGTGACAAGAGAATGCCAACTCACCAATCTTTGAGATTTCTGCCGGAAGAATGACTTCTTCCAAGGCATCGCAGTTCTGGAACACACCGCGATTAATGGTCTGAAGTTTCGATTTCTCACCAAACTTAAGGGACTTCAAATTATGGTTTCCAACAAATGCATAATCTCCGATATAAGATACGCTATCCGGAATGGTTACGTTTTCAATTTGGCTAAATGCAAAAGCACACGCACCAATCACTTGCTGCTTGGAATCATCGGCAAAGGTTAGTTTGCGAAGAGCGGAGGTAGAAGAATAACCATAATAATTAGAATGATAATCAGTATACAAACTGTATTTTCCAAGTTCATTGTTATAGAACAGATAGATAATGTTACTTTTACTGCTACTACTGATAATCAACTCATTAGCAAAATAGTCATAATAATTATAACTGGTATTTGAAGTTATCGAACTTAAGAAAGCACCATTTCCTACAATTTTAACTCCACTTGGTATCGTTACTTCTGCAATATTTGTTCCTTGGAAAGCAAAGTTGCCGATTGTGTCCAAATTAACAGGTAAATCAATACTCGTCAAGGCGGGGCACTCGCAGAAGGCATAATCTCCTATTTTAGTAATGGCATTACCCAATTTTACTTCCTGCAAGTTACGGCAATACCAGAAACGATTTGCTTCTACTTTTTCTAATGAATTAGGCAGGGAGATAGCGTGCAGTTTGGTATTGTAGTTTGTTTTGGTATAGTACCTATGTTCCGTTCCAGAAACAGCAAATGCGTACGGTTTAATTTCCTTGACGCCTTCGTTCAGTACGACTTGAAGATCACCATTACCTTGATAAGGCGCTACTTGTGTACCGATGACACCGCCGTTGAATTCCGCATATTTGAGGTTCGGGCAGTCAATCATGGCTTTCTCTGCATATTTGAGGGTCTTCGGCAGTTTGATGGAGCGAAGGTCACGGAAAGAATGCTCCAATAAGGTATCTTTGTGCGAGCAGAAGCCGGTATAGTACTCATATGCGTTCGCTTCGATGCTGGCGTTGGTAATATCCAATTCGCGCAGGTTAATCATCTTATTGCGCATAATCATCAGGTCGTAGCTGTTGATTGTTCCGCTGATAGTCAGCTTAATAACGTTCTCCAGGTTGGCATCGCCAATCGCTATATGGAGTGCCGATTTGTCACTCTTAGCCGTCAAGTTCAAATCTTTCTCTGCGTGTTCGCGCGGGAAGATACGGGAAGCATATGCAGGCCAAGCCGCTTTGTAAGTATCGACATTATCCACAATCAGGTATGCGTCTTCCGCAAACGCACTCTCGGCTATCGAAGCAGGTGTCGTGCCGGCGAATGACCACATAGGTACTACCGAGTTGCCGGCTTTGATAGAAGTAACGCTTGCAGGAATCGTTACAGATGAAAGGTTCGCACAGCCGTAAAACGCATTCTCCTCGATGGTTTTAACCCCGCTCGGGATGGAGTACGAAGTTGCAGCCTTTCCTGCAGGATAGATGATGAGAGAAGATTTGTCCTTGTTGAACAGTACGCCATCTACCGAAGTATAGAGCGGACTGCCGGAAGCCGCGTTAAACTCCGCCAGGCGGCCGCAGAAGGCAAAGGCTCCTTCGCCTACGCTCTTTACATTTGCCGGGATGTCTATCTTCTGCAAGTTGCTCATCTCATAGCATAGGTACGCCGGGATATGCTCTACGCTTTCGCCAAACGTAAAGGATGAAATTTGACTGCGCTTTGAATAGAATACGGACAGGGATGCGTTACCGAAATCCACACAGTTCTTTACATTCCAATGAACGGATTGCAAGTCAGATAACGAAGAAAATACATCTTGATTCAAATATTCCAAGTTAGCGCCTAACGAAATGGATTTGACCTT
>Ga0265298_10002985_pt1 | contig 22812 bp, 22 predicted proteins | sample AusTroGonzalo_MG_3_FD_193486 | JGI IMG/M metagenome (GOLD analysis project Ga0265298, IMG submission 193486) | Bovine rumen microbial communities from tropical cattle in Woodstock, Queensland, Australia - Gonzalo_01 | ecosystem: Host-associated > Mammals > Digestive system > Stomach > Rumen ...
GAATACGTTCGCCCCAGCCGCCTTGCCATTCCACTAACAGTTTGAACAGTTGCCCGTGCCGGAAAGCCTCCTCTGCGAACACCCCTTCCCACACTCCGTTTCCGATAGGCTGCAAACGGTAGTCTTCACGTTTCTCCCAGCCGTTCATATCGCCTTTTATGTATATGGCGGTGGCGTTCGGCGCCCATTCGCGCAGCACCCATCCACCGGCAGTACGGTGGAGTCCGAAATAGAGGTATCCGTTAGCCCAGTCGCTCAGGCGGGCATCGCCGGCCAGTTCGTTCATGCGTCTGGCGGCATAATGGTAGCGGCCTTCTATGGCGGAGGCGAAAGGATGGAGATAAGGGTCTTCACGGAGAACCGGAAGCAGACGGGAGGATGAGCGCATAGGAGTCAGGAGTTGGAATCAAGATTGTACGTGGGCTTTCACTATCAGTTTGCGGAATTTCACACCGGGGGCGATACCGGGGCGGTGTCCGTCGCTCGGGAAGAACACCACGAAATAGCCGACCGGCACTTTGATGAGTGTCTCGGCTTCGTCGTTATACAATTCCACGTCCTTGCCCTCGTCATATTCGCGCAGGATATCCTGGCAGTCTTCCTGGGCTTTGTAACCCATGGTTTCCGTAGCGGTGAGAGGCACTTGGATGTCCACATAGTCTTTGTGGGCTTCCATTGGGAGGTCTTTGGCTTCCTTGCCTTCGCAGTCGATGATGTTGATAAACAGGTCGTCTCCGTCTATGCGCACTTTCGTGGCAGGAAACAGTTCAAGGTCGTTGTCATTGAAGAACTGCATGAAGCGTTCAAGACCCGGGACGCTGTCGAAATAAAGATCAGCGTTTTCTATTTTGTCAAGTATCATATTGGTTTTTGGGGCCTTTGGCCCATTGATTGTTTTTGTGTTTTGAATCGGACCGTTGCCGGGAAGCCTGTTCTTCAGACAAGGGCGGTATCCGATATTTCGTCTGCAAAGATACGACAATTATCTGAATCTGCAAAATTTTCTATTATAATTGTACAATCGCAAATGTATACGTCCAATAACGAATGCAAGGCTGTGTAAAGTTGTAACAGATGCTTGTTCGATTGCTTTCAATTGCCAATCTATACAAGATACATAATAAAAAAGGTGAACTCTATCATCTGATAAATATTTTTCTCCATACAGTCATTCTGTCGTCCAGACAATAAATCTGTATGCCAATTCCAAAAGGCCTGCGTTAAGTCATGGCTGCCTCTGCTTTTCAGTTACCGAATCCTTTCAAACCGCCCTTATTATGACGGAGGGAGCTTATCCTGTCAAAAAACCATAAGGCACCGATGATTATCAATGCGTTATATGCCCATTTGGCATACTAATACCTTTTTACTAGACAGCAATAGTTGTTTTTATTTGCATAGTTCGGAAAAAAGCCGTACCTTTGCTGCCGCAAAATGCAATTAGCGTCTTCCGTTTCCGACTATACAGCGATGGCATTTAGGTGAGTCTCGGGTCGGGCGTTCTGGCGTGAATAGGTCCTTTAGTTCAATGGATAGAATACGGGTTTCCTAAACCTTAGATCCGGGTTCGATTCCCGGAGGGACTACTCTTATTGCTGTCTGGAAGGCAAATAGAACAATATTTTTGTTTTGTTTCAAGCGTATGTTTTACTTAACAACAATATTGCCTGTAACTTGAACAGGCAATATTGAAACCTACGCCACATGTACAAATGTACATCACTAACGTATCTTTGTCTAGTTGATGCTATAAATATGGTATGTGCCAACTTGCACATACCATATCATGACTGTTTCTTACAGTTTCGGACCTGCTGCGACAAGGGCTTTGCCGGCAGCATTGCCCTCGTACTTCACGAAGTTCTTGATGAAGCGGCCTGCAAGGTCTTTAGCCTTCTCCTCCCACTGTGCGGCATCAGCGTAGGTGTCGCGCGGGTCGAGAATCTTAGGATCAACGCCCGGCAGTGCGGTCGGCACCTCGAAATCGAAATAAGGAATCTTCTTCGTCTCCGCTTTCCTGATGTCTCCGCCGAGGATGGCATCAATAATGCCGCGCGTGTCGCGGATGGAGATGCGCTTGCCGGTGCCGTTCCAGCCGGTGTTCACCAGATAAGCCTTTGCGCCGGATTTCTCCATGCGCTTTACCAGTTCCTCCGCATACTTGGTCGGGTGCAGCTCAAGGAACGCCTGTCCAAAGCAGGCCGAGAACGTGGGTGTCGGCTCGGTGATGCCGCGCTCGGTGCCAGCCAGTTTGGCGGTGAAGCCGGAGAGGAAGTAGTACTTCGTCTGCTCGGGAGTGAGGATGCTGACAGGAGGCAGCACGCCAAAAGCGTCGGCACTGAGGAAGATGACATTCTCCGCAGCCGGACCTGCGCTGACAGGGCGGACAATCTTCTCGATATGGTCGATAGGATAGCTGACGCGGGTGTTCTCGGTCACACTCTTGTCGGCGAAGTCGATCTTGCCGTCCTTGTCCACGGTGACGTTCTCCAGCAGGGCGTTGCGGCGGATGGCGTTGTAGATGTCAGGCTCCGACTCCTTGTCGAGGTTGATGACCTTGGCATAGCAGCCGCCCTCGAAGTTGAACACTCCGTTGTCGTCCCAGCCGTGTTCGTCGTCGCCGATGAGCAGGCGTTTGGGGTCAGTACTCAATGTGGTCTTGCCGGTGCCGCTCAGTCCGAAGAAGATGGCGGTGTTTTTGCCCTGCATGTCGGTGTTGGCGGAGCAGTGCATGGAGGCTATGCCGCGCAGAGGCAGATAGTAGTTCATCATCGAGAACATGCCTTTCTTCATCTCGCCGCCGTACCATGTGTTGAGGATGACCTGCTCGCGCGAAGATACGTTGAACGCCACGCAGGTCTCGCTGTTGAGGCCCAGCTCCTTGTAGTTTTCCACCTTGGCAAGAGAAGCTGTGTAAACCACGAAGTCGGGGGTGAAGTTCTTTTCCTCCTCGGCAGTGGGCTTGATGAACATGTTGCGCACAAAGTGAGCCTGCCAAGCCACTTCCATGAAGAAACGCACAGCCATGCGTGTGTCCTTGTTAGCGCCGCAGAAAGCGTCCACTACATACAGTTCCTTGCCGCTAAGCTCCTTGACAGCCAGGTTCTTAACTTTCGCCCATACGTCCTCTGACATGGGGTGGTTGTCGTTCTTGTACTCCTCGCTGGTCCACCAAACGGTGTTCTTCGAGTTTTCGTCCATGACGATGTATTTGTCCTTGGGCGAGCGTCCGGTGTAGATACCGGTCATCACGTTCACTGCGCCCAGCTCGGTCTCCTGGCCTTTCTCAAAGCCGGTGAGAGCGGGATTGGTCTCCTCCTTGTAGAGATATTCGTAGGAGGGGTTGTAGGCTTTCACGGTAGCACCTGTGATGCCGTACTTGGTCAAATCAATGTGTTGCATATTGGGTTGTTTTTATTATTGTCTCCTGATTGTCAGGTTTGTTACTGTTGTCCGTTTGCAGATTATTTTCCGGTCCGGTTTGCCTTCTTTCCGGTCTGTTGGGGCATGGGCGGGTTCTTGGCCACTTCGGCGTCAAACTCGGGGAACTCGCAGGTCAGTCGGCCGTCTGAAAGACGGGCAATGTCCTCTTTCACACGCGGAATGCCGGTCTCCTGGTCCTTGTTCCATATCATGTTCTTCTGCCGCATGCAGCGCGCGATATAAATGGTCATGCGTTCGCGGGTGGCCTGGTCGGTTTCTTCGGTGGCGACCCGTACCATCTCCTGGATGATGCGGCCGTAGTTGCGCATGCGTATCGGAGTTGTGTTTCTTTTCAGTGTTTCCATGTCGGTTTGTTTGTGTTCTGGTGTTTTGCCGGTTATTTTTGTTTGATGAGGTAGATCATCGTGGGGTAGTGGTCGGCATAGCCGTCCTGCCATACGCCCGCCTTGTGGGTGCGCAGCGGAGTGCCTTTGTCTTTGCCTTCCTGCACGGTAAGGAAGGGCTTGTTGAAAATTTGCGATTTCCAGTACATCCATTTGCCCGATTCCTGTGTCTCGTTCAGTAGCGGTTCGGAGATGATTATCTGGTCGAAGAGGTTCCAACTGCCCTGGTAGGCGAGCGAACCGATGCCGCGGTCAAGTTTCTGCCACAGGGTGTTGAAAAAGCCCTGCGTCTCCACTTCTTCGCGGGTCTTGCGTGCCTGCATCACCTCAGCGCAGGAATGGTTGTCGGGGTCATCGTTCAAGTCGCCCATCACGATTATCTTCGCGCGCGGCTCGGCTTTGTAGATGCTGTCGCAGATGCTCCGGCAGAGCATGGCGGCGGTGTCACGGGTCGGGCGCGAAGACAGTTCGCCGCCGTAGCGGCTCGGCCAGTGGTTCACGATGATGTGTATCTTTTCCAGCGGCTTGCTGTCCATGATATAGCCGCTTACCACCAGTTGCAGACGGGTTTTTACTTCGCCGCCGTCAGCATAATGTGCCTTCAATTCATAGCCGCGGGTACGTACCGGTTTGAAGAGGTCAGGGTTGTACAGGAAACCCACGTCCACGCCGCGGCGGTCGGGACCTTCCAGCAGTATCGGCGTGTAGTTGCGGTTGTGTTTCTCGCGCATTTCCGCACACAGGTCCTGCAGACAGCCGATATTCTCCACTTCCGCCACACCAACGCACATTGCGCCGCGCGGGTCTTCGTCCGTGCCGAGTTGTGACACGGCGTAGGCCATCTTCTCGATTTTGTGGTGGTATTTGAGGCCTGTCCATTTCATGCCGCCGTCAGGCAGGTACTCGTAGTCGTTCTTGCCGTCGTCATGGATGGTGTCGAACAGGTTTTCGAGGTTGTAGAAGGCGATGCAGCGCACGTACATTTCTGACGATTGCGCCCGGACCGCAGGACCGACTATCATCAGCAGAGCTGTCAGAATAAGACAAAAATAATGAATTCGTTTCATGATTGGAGAGGTTCATTTTTGGGTCGGTAGGGTTTGCTTCTGGCAGGTGGGCGCTTCTGTCAGTATGATGGCGGTATGCTGGTATTGTTTTGCCGCTGACAAAGCATTTTTTGCCAAACGCCGCTGCAAAGATACGACTTTTTTCCCGCCTGTGCAAATAAAAAAGTTATAATCTATATTATGCCTTCAAACAACAAATGTGTCATAAACTATTCATTTCTGTTAATTCATTTGTCACAACACTGCCTGCTAACAGACATCTGCGACACGCTTAGCACGGCTGAACGCAGGGTGAAGTCACAGTGAAAATTGCTTAATCTCTAATCAATCACTAACGGATTGATAAAGATTGATAGCGGAAATTCTGCTGCATGATTTGCCATCATTCGGAAAACGAAAGAGGGTGGAAAAGAACAGGACAACAAAACAGACCTCATCCGATAAGAGGTGAGGTTTGTGTGAGAAAATGTGTCTGGCAGAACGGGCTGCTGCGGAACAGCGGGGACTATTTGGATTCGACGAAGGCTGGGACGAGGGGGGAGGCGACGGTGCCAAGGCGGGAGTCGTTGGCGAAAGAGAAGGCATCGGCAGCCTCGAAAATATTCTTGTAATGAGCAGAATAATACCTTAACGATATCTGACCGGAGACACCAGAACCGCTGTCATCAACCCTTCTGCAGGCTTTCGGCAGAGAACCGCTATCATCAACACTTCTATATGCTTCTGCGGGGATGGAGTGTCATCAACTCTTCTGCAGGCTTTCTGCGTGGAATCGCTGGCAGACGAGGGGGAGGAGACATAGAGGAAGAAAAGGCCGTCCTGCGGAGAAGCCGTGCCAAGGCAGGTTTCGCCGGAGAAGGCGGCAAGAAGGTCTTTGTCATCAAGGACGAAGTCAGCCGCCTTTTCAGGATACTGCGCCTTGAGGTCCACCTTGACCACTGCGGTCATGGACAAGGTTATGTCGCCGCCTTCCACAGCCGTCCAAGACGGACGCGACAGGTTGGCAGCAAAAGTCTCGGGTTCGTCCTTCTTACAACCGACAAGAAGCAGAACCACTACACTAAAAATACCCAGAATGAAGGCAATATTGTTACGTTTCATAATTATACCGATTTTAGATTGTTATTTACCATGCGTATTCCTGCAAGGCTCCACCGTTTACGGGGGCAGGGTCAGGATTGCCGCCGCTGGTGCTGAGCAGGTTAGCGGCTATCTGTACAGCGCATGTTTCTGTACGGGGTGAAATATACTTTGCCATAACGTCCATCATTTTATCATTTGACCATCGATTGTATATTCCATACCATTGCGAATGACAACCAGCCGTCCGTTGCGGAGCTGCTTGCAGGCAGCAGGTTGCAGGCTGTCGTCCGACAGCGCATCAGGTTGCTGTTTGCGGAATAAACCATGTACATCTGCCTGCAGTCCAACGCTGTGAGCGTACCCATAAAGATGTCCATCACCTCGGAATAGGTGCTGAACTGACGGTTGTCGGGGTTCTTGATGAGGTCGCCTTCCTTCCAGGGTTCTGCGGCTGTCATGACAGTGTTGAGCGGGGCCGTCTCGGGCTGGAGATAGAGATTGGTTGACACCCACGTCCAGCCCTTGTTGAGCTCTATGTTCTGCGTCTGCGACCCGGAAGCGGTGAAGACAACCGGCTGATTGTCGCCGCAGCCGTAGATATTGCCGTGACTGAAGACAATCTGACTGCTTGGAGCGAGGTTGAAGACCTTGCCTGTGGACGCCTGCCATAGGCGGAAGCTGATCGTGCGGTTGTTCATCGCCTCATTGCCATAGACAGTGAGATAGACTTCGGCGGTGTTGCTCAGGTTATTGACCTTTACGTTGGCCTGACCGACACACTCGTTGCGATAAACGGCATAGACGATGTCCTTCTCGTCGTTATCGTAAGCGCCGCCAATCTTGACCTGTCCGCAGACGGACATGTTCATCGGATAGCGTCCCGGATCCACATCGTCGTAAGGCGGGGTGGTCTCGACGAAATAATCAACCTGCAAGGGTTCCGCCAATCCGTCTTCGTCCACCAGATAGACAATATTGCTGTAAGTTCCGACGGGCAGATCATTCTTGTAGGTGAAGGTCAGCTGCACCTCGCCCTGCGAATCAACGACTCCCATCGGCTTGTCCGCCTCGAGCCATGCCGGGAGGGACTCAATGGTGTAGGTATGGCGCTTGCCGCTATGGTTGACGATAACGGGATAGGAGTTGGGGTCCTTGTCAGTTGAGCCATAGAACGCCCAAGCCTGGTCCTGTCGGTTTTTCCACTTGAGGCTGTTGCGGTCCACAAAGGCTGTCCATGTGACAGGCGAAGCCATCGGGTTGCCGTTGAGGTCCTCTACGTCACGGACGGTGACATAGACGGACTGTTTGTTCACCTCGCTGTTCTGGTTGAGGATGTTGATAAGCAGCTCGTCGTGGTTGAACGACCAGTCGAAGTGCAGTTTGGTCAGCATGCCGTGTGCCGCTACCGGCGCATTGACGGTATTGTCCGCCAGAGCGGTGACTGCTGACAGGTCGCCGAGTACCAACGGCACTGTCTTGTCAACAACCTTGCCGGTGGCGGGGTCTTTGAACTGACGGCGGTCGTTGATGCAGAAGCGCTGTTCAAGCACGCCGTTGGGATTGACGAACTGCTCCTCAAAGGGCAGGTAAGCAATCAGACCCATCTCGTCGCCTACGAGCGCCACATTGTCGTAAGCCTCAACGAGCGACTTGGGCAGCGCCTGCTCGAAGAGGGCGAACTCGTCGATATGGCCCTTGAATCCGTCTCCGCCGAAATACATGGCGCCCGTGATACCGGACAGCAGGTCCGCGTCAAGGGAGAGGTACATCCTGCCGTCGATGAAGAGCGCGGCATGGTTGTAGGTACGGTTGACGGTCATAATCAGGTGGTGCCAAACGCCGTCGGCTATTTGCAGACCGGATACTTCATACCGGCTGTCCCCATTATAGAGTACCATGTGACCGTTCTCAACGGCGATGCGTGTCCCCTTGGCTTCGGTGGAATCGGTCCGCGCGACGCGGTCGGTAGTGAAGAGCGTTCCGTCGGATGCGGTATTGAACCACAGCATATAGGTCGCGTCATAGACGGCAGAGCGCGCAAGGAGGTTGCCGTCCAACTGCACGCGGTTGGTGCCGTCGAAGGACAGCGACCAGCCTTTCTGCTTGTTCCATGCGCAGCCTTCCAGATAGAGCGTAGCGCCGTGGGCGCGGTCGGTGACGGTCTCGCCCTTGCCTTCGTTCAGGCGGTAGTAGGCCAGCAGTTCACGCTCGTAACCGGTCAGGTAATGGTTGCCCGTTGCGGTGATTTCCTCCGGCGTCAGCGCCTTGGTCCATACGCGCACCTCGAGCATGTCGCCGTTGTAGGTGCCGCCGAAGCGCAGTTCGGAACTGCTTATCGTTGAGAGTTTGCTGGACGCATCGGAGGACTCGGTGAGGTCAACAGAACCGGCATAGAAGCGGTAGTGGCGCGCCTCCCGGTCATAGACGAAAAGTACGCGGGTGTAGTCCAGCAGTGTGCCGACAGGCTTGGATTCGGTGCTGAACCGCGCGTTACCTATGACGCTGATGACTTTGAGGCGGTTGTCGGAGGTGAGGATGAACTGCCTCTCCGCGCTGCCTGCGCCGTACTCAAAGAGTACCATGTCGCCGGTGCGGTCGGTCTCCGTGGGGCGAATCATCATATCGATGGTGTAGGAGGTGTTGGCCAAGTCGCGTTTCACCTTCGTCTTCGCCGAGGCACTGCCGTCGAAATGAAGGGCAGTACCGGCGGTGATGCGCGACGGAGTAATATACCTCCTCATGCCTGACGGCAGAATGTATGACCTGCAAGGTGCGGAAGTGAAGTAGCCCAAAGGCCTTTTTTGCCGAAAAACGAAAGAAAAGTCGAAAGAAAAACACGCACGGCACCGGTCCGAGTGCCGTGTTTGTTTTTATAAACATCTCACTTCTGTAAAATATCGAAGTTTTGTGACACATTTCTTGTAAAGATACTGCAAAATGAAAAAAATGAAGGTAAAAAGCATTTTTTTGAGGAAAAACTTGCACATATCAGTTTCTTTTGATAACTTTGCACCCTACAACGGACAGAGACATGCTGTTTTTGACCTTTGTAACGGACAAACGTAAGTGTAATTTGACCCTTACAACGGACAAAATACGCAAATGACATGAAAATGTAACGATTAGAAATATGGATACATTGATTAAGAAGCATGACAGGTTGTGGGAGACAACACCGCTGAAGATTGTGCGGCAATGGGCACATAGTATCAACTGGGACGCTCGGCTGATGGCTATACGCGGACCAAAAGGTGTTGGGAAAACCACCATGATGCGGCAGTTCATCAAGCAGCATTATGCGTATATGGACAGACAAGTGCTGTACGTGTCGTGCGATGACGCGTACTTTGCAACGCATAGACTTCTTGATTTGGCAGAACAATTCTATCTGACCGGGGGCAAACACTTGTTCATCGATGAGATACACAAGTATGAGAACTGGAGCAGAGAAATCAAAGAGATATACGATAGCTACCCGACGATGAAAATGGTGATTAGTGGTAGTAGTCTGCTGAGTATGACCGAAGGAGATGCTGATCTAAGTAGAAGATGTATCAACCATGACATCCAGGGATTGAGTTTTAGGGAGTTCCTGCATTTCTATAAAGGTATAGAAATGTCTGTATGTCCATTGGATGAAGTACTGACTAATCCGGCTCCGTTGATTCAAGAGATGAACAGCAAGGGCAGACCTGTGGCACTGTTCCATGAGTATCTGCGGTACGGCTATTATCCGTATTACCTGGACAACGAGACGGATTACTACATCGCCGTTCAGCAAGTAGTGAACCACACAATTGATGATGAACTGACAAAGATCTGCAAGGTAGATGTGGGCAACACACGGAAGATAAAGGCTCTGATGACAATGCTGTGTGCAAGTGAACCGTATCAGCTGGATATATCGAAACTGTCTGTTCAGAGCGGACTGAAACGGGAAACGGTTGTTGCTTATCTGAATTATATGGACAAAGCTAAGTTGTTGCACCTGTTATACTGCGATCTCGTGAATGCAAAACGAATGCAAAAGCCGGATAAGATATATATCGACAACCCCAATATGCTATATGCGTGGGCAACCGCACCGGTGCGGATTGGGACAGCAAGAGAGACGTTTGTCGCAAACCAGTTGTCAGCCAAACATCAGGTGGAGTTCGGTAAAAAACATGGCGATTTCAAGATAGACGGGACATACACGATAGAGGTAGGCGGCGAAGACAAGAGCTTCAGCCAGATAGCCAATCTGCCTAACTCGTATGTGCTGGCAGACAATATGGAGACAGCCATCGGGCATAAGTTGCCGATTTGGATTGTGGGATTCTTGTATTAAAAGCCGAAATCGGCGTAGAAATTGGTCTGCACGGTGTCGTTGGTCATCACATAAATCATGCCCGCACGTTCATCCTGCTTGAGTTTAACCACAGTCGCATCATAGGAGGTGGTGTAACTCACCGGAGCATCATACAGTGCATACGACACCGCCGCATAACCGTAACCCGTCATGCCCTTCTCGTTCAACTGATAGAGGAACGGACTGTTCAACTGCGGCGTGAGCGAGTTGTTATTGCCCTTGAAAGGACCGTCGTAGGTCCAACTGAGGTCATAAACCGGCTTGTCATAACGGTAATACTTGGATATGTCCTTGCGGTCATCGCCGAACAAATCAGAGATAATCCACCCTTTGGTCATCAGTTTGGCATAGACCTTGATAGAGAACGATGTGTTTTCCAGCGACTCTGGCGGATACCAGTCGAACTCGAGCCAGGTCACGTGTTTGCATCCCTCTTCCTCTCTCTGGATGACGGTGAGCCATTCGGACCACATACCGCCGGAGCGCACGCTGTATTTCACACCTGTGCAGAGGGACGTGACGAGGATCTCGCCCTGGTTGTTGTTCAGCTTCATCGCCACCGTACCGCGGTCGTTCTCCTCGGTGTTGTCCATCTGGGCAGCGGCACACCAGTTGGCGACCTCCACATCCTGCAGACCGGCAACCTTGTAACTGAATCTGCTCGTCGGCAACGCCACATAATCGTTGACTTTTCCGTACGACCATACCGGAATCTTGAAGTGAATCTTGTCCGGTCCGGCGGTATAGACCTGATAGTGATAGCCTTGCTCAAGGTAATCGTTGCCATAAGCCTGTGCCTTCTGCGGCATCAGCCACAGAAAACCCGCCAGGACAAACAGGAACAAATGAAAGAAGTGTTTCATACTGGTAGTATTTTTTATATGGTATTTATTCAGATTCTGCCGGATAATTACAGATACAGATTATTCAGTTTGCAAACTGATACGGCTTTTTTGTCAAATAATAACAAACAATAAGTAATTTTTTAGTGGCAAAAAAGTAACCTAAAAGCGTTTTTTTGCGAAAAAAACACCTATATCTGTCACTCATTGCCCGAAACTGACCGTCCTGTTACAAATCTGGGTGCAAAGATACGATAGCGGGGTTTTGCGTTGGAGGTCTTTGGAGGACTTTGGAGGACATTGGCAGTCTTTGGCACTCTTTGGCAGAAAAAATACCCCTCCATAATATAGCAAAAAAACAGCTACCAACCTATCACCTGAAAAGCAATTTTTTTAAAAAAATGCATTTCTTCCTCATTTTCTTCTATTTGTAAAGTGATACACAAAGGGAGACATCCCCTGTCTCCCTTTGTCCGCTTTCGACCTTCGACTTTCGACCTTCGACTTTTGACTTTCGACCTTCGACTTTCGACTTTCGACTGGCCTATGGCCTCCGGCTTTCTACCTTCGATTCTAAAACACTTACTCCATTCCGGCACTTTCTTCTTCCTTGATATATGCTTCTATCCGGGGACGAAGAACAAGAAGGTCTTTATTGATAACATGCCATATTTTATGTGGAGTAATCGCGTAGTAGCCATGCACTAACACATGTCTCATATTCTCAATGACCTCCCATTCAACTTCCGGATGTTGCGCACGGAATTCTTTGGTGAGCCTGTAAGTCGCTTCACCTATTATTTCCACTTGTTTAACAAAACCAAAGAAAACTATGGTATCCGTTTCGGCCTGTTCGGGCGTATAACGCTTGCTACCGTCAATCAAGGCATCGATGGCCGTCAGGATATGTACTAACCGCTCTTTGTCTCTAATGCGCTCTCTCATATATTTTAATTTTATCGCGATCAACACTCGGTCTTGCAAAGGACATCAGGCATTTATCTTCTACCAAATCCACCCGACGATTAAGTTGCTTCCTTAAATCAACCATCATTCGACTGATATCCATCAGCGAGAGGCTGTCGCTATCCGTATAAGTAACCAGGATATCAACATCGCTGTCTTTGGTCTCTTCGCCACGCGAACAGGAACCGAACAGATAAGCCCGCTCAACAGGTTGGGTGGCCAGATACGCCTGTATCTTAGGAATCATTTTTTGAACTTCCGCACTTGGCATAAGCGCCTCCTTTCTTTTTTTTCGCTGCAAAGGTACTGATTGTTTTTGAATTACGCAAATAATTCCGAAAAAAACGGAGCTGCCGCATCAGTCGAAGGTCGAAAGCTGGAGCGGGGTCGGACCAGTCGGACTTGTCGGACGGGGCGGACAAGCCGACTCCCAGCAGGTACAACGGACGAAATGTCTTCGGGGTTAGTAGATGATAGTTGTCAGAAGGTAGGCGATGAGGGTGGAGACCGTAACACTGACCAGACCAGGGAGCATGAACGAGTGGTTAAGGAGGTACTTGCCAATCTTGGTAGTGCCGGAACGGTCGAAATTGACAGTGGCAATATCAGAGGGGTAGTTGGGTATGAAGAAATAGCCATAGACCGAAGGCAACACGCCGAGCAGCACCGGACCAGGGATACCCAACGAATAAGCCAACGGCAGCATAGCCACAATGACAGCCCCCTGCGAGTTGATAAGCACGGAAACAACAAAGAAGACAAAAGCTATAGACCAGGGATAACGCTCCACCACATTTTCGAGCATCGGCTGGATATGAGGCAGATAGTTGCTGAAATAGGTGTCAGCCATCCAAGCAATGCCGTAGATAGCCACCACAGCCACCATGCCTGCCTGCCAGACAGGACCTGCAACGGCTTTCTTGGGACTCGCCTTGCAGAAGATGACCATAAGAGCCGCAGCCGTAATCATAAGAATCTGAATGACAATGTTCATGGCAAGAGCCACCTTACGGGGTTCCTCTGACGCACCAGCGACCTCATAATGAGGCAGCAACTGCGGGAAAGCGGCGAACATGACTATGAGCAGCAACGCACCGAGGAAAATGAAGACGGAAGCCTTAGCAGAGCGGGAGACCTCCTTGTGAAGCGAAGTGGCGCTTTCGCCGTAGATATAAGCGCGCTGGGCGGGGGCTTTCAGCTTCTCACGGAAGACAGGGTCCTTGTCAAGATCCAAGCCGCGCCTGAAAGAGACTGCCGCCGCCGCCATCAGTCCGCAGAGGCAGGCAGGGATACTGACCATAAGCACCTGCGGGATGGTGACATCAAAGCCGTTGGCATTGGAGATAGACACAAAAGCCACCACCGCCGCCGCTATAGGCGAACAGGTGATACCCACCTGCGCTGCAACGGACGCCACAGCACACGGTCTCTCGGGACGGATGCCCTTCTTGAGCGAGATGTCACAAATAATAGGCATCATGGTATAGACGACATGGCCTGTGCCGACAAGGACAGTGAGGAAAAAGGTGGTAAGCGGAGCCAGAAAAGTGATGCTGCCCGGATGCCGGCGCAGCAGTTTCTCAGCCAACTGTATGAGCCAGTCCATACCCCCTGCAGCCTGCATGATGCCGGCGCAGGTGACAGCGGCAATGATGATGTAGATGACATCGGTGGGAGGAGTACCCGGCTTCATCCCGAAGCAGAAGACCATGACAGCCAACCCCAGACCGGAGATAGCACCCAAAGCCAGACTGCCGTAACGCGAGCCGAGCCAAAGGATGAAGAGCATCAGAAGAAACTGAATAATCATAAGTGCGTCCATAGTGTGTAAGATTTTGATGTATGCCAGTGGTGAAAGTTGTTACGCAGAGAAGTGAGTGAAAGAAGAGGGTCAGAAGTTGAATTTGGTCATAAGCTGCACGCGGTGGTTGGTGACCCAGTGCAGATTGTTCTCTGCCAGTCCGTTGGCGGGGTTGATACTGCCTTCCCCGTAACGCACGGAGGTGATTTCGTATTCCAGACCGAGCTGGAACTTGCCGACCGTATAGAGGAGAGTGGGCGACAGACGCCACATCTGACGCATCTTGAATGAACGGGTGTAGAAGAGCTCCGTCTTGTCAATGACACCGTCAGCGTTGACATCGCACAACGGGTCTTTAGAGCCGAGATTATGCACATAGCCGCCGAAGAGGATACCTTGCAGTTTCTGGGGGTGCTTGTCTTCCTGGCTGCCTACATTGCCGCCATAGACCAGACTGAGCCATGAGGCGCTGGCGCGCATGGGCGTATATTGCCAACTGCCGTCAGGGTTAACCGCCTTGACGCCGTAACCGCCGTCCATATTCATGTGTTCGCCGGATTCGGCAAAGATGGTCTTTGCCTTGAAGGAGAAGTCACCCTGCTTGTATTGCAAATAAAGGAAGGGTGAAGCGGTGGTGATACGGTCCTTGACGGAGACTTTGACCTCAGTGCCTCCGGCACCCAGGACAGAACCTATATGTCTGGGTTTGATGCTCAGCACGTCGGCACCGGCACGCAGAATCCATCCCTTGTCGTGGAAACTAAGGCCGAGGTATGCTTCCGGCGTCTTGCCGTAAGCCATGTATTCACCGGACAGAACGGGATCGTCGCCGAGTTTGGCTGCCGGACCGATAGACATATATTGCATCTGCCACAAGCCTGCTACCGTCAGCGTGAAATAGCTGCCCAGACGGGCGTCCATCTTCACTTGTGGCGAGCGGTTGAACGGACCGAAGGGAGCACCGCTGTTGAGAGCGATGACATCGCAGAGGTCCGCCGCCATCGGGTGCCAGGTCTGACCGACGGTCAGGCTCACGCGAGCGAAATTATTGCTCATAGGCAGGCTGTCCCAAGCCATAGTCATATAAGCATGACGGAGACGGAACTGCGCCACGCCGCCTACAGAGTGCGACTGTCCGGTCTTAGCACTCAAGCCGGCATAGAAGTCGGCTTCGATAGTGCCGCCAAACTCTGTATTGCGCCACTTGTAGCCGGTGATGTTGAGCCCGACACGGGTGGTAAGCGACAGGAATCGGAACGTACTCTGTGCGTTGAGGTCCTCGCGTGGAACGCCGGACGCGGCAGCCTGCGCTTCCGTCTGGTTCCAGCTTATATCCTTGGGCTGGTAGTTGTAGAGGTCGGCAGTACCCGACCAACTCTCACGGCTGTCGTAGGTGAAATAGTTGCGGACGAAGCCGTAGGGCTTGAAATGCTGTTTGAGATGGCTCTTTACAGCCTCTTTCTTCGCCTGCTTAGCGGCAGAAGCCTCCTGCGCCGGCAGCGAAAGAGTCAGCAGCAGCGCACAAAGAACATATAAAAGTCGTTTCATAGTGGTCAGAAACCAAAGCTATATTGTCAGAATGGGAAAAGCATGATAACCGCATACGCCAGCGCGATACCGACTAGACCGATGATTAGGCCGACCTTCGCCATGTCGTTGGTCTTGATAAGACCTGTGGAACAAGCAATGGCATTGGGCGGAGTGGAGATAGGCAGGAGCATGGCAAACGAAGTGGAAGCCGCGACACAGACAAGCAGAGTGGTAACACCTCCGAAAGCCGACAACTGCTCACTCATGGCAGTACCCACAACAGCCAGAATAGGCACGAGCAGGTTAGCCGCCGAGGAGTTGGCAATGAAATTGGAGAGCAGCCAGCCCAGCAAGCCGGCGATAACCAGAACCGCCACAGCCGACCACGAAGCAAAGGGGATAGCCTGCACCAAAGCGGCAGCCAGGCCTGTCTTGTTGAGGGCAGTGCCAATGGCAAAACCACCGGCTACCATCCACAGCACATGCCAGTCAATCTTAGCGAAATCGTCGCGCTTGAAGATACCGACCAGCGCAAAGACGGCAAACGGAATCAAGGCGACCACATTGGAATTGAGGTGAGTCAGCTCACCCGTCATCCAGAGGAGGATAGTGGCAATGAAAGTGACAGTGACAACCCAGAACTCCCAACCTATTTTGTGATGCTCGTCCGGCTGTATGACAATCTTCACGTCCTTCGCCTTGAAGGGAAAGAGGAACATCAGGAGCCACCACGCGAACAGAATCATAATGATGACGACAGGCACCATACGGAGCATCCACGAGCCGAAACCGACATTGATGTCCATAGCGGACAACTGACCGATGGCGATAGCGTTAGGAGGCGTGCCGATAGGCGTGCCCAGACCGCCGATATTGGCGGCGATAGGAATAGCCATCGCCAGGCTGACACGTCCGCCGCCGTCAACAGGCAGAGTGCGCAGCACAGGAGCGAGGAAAGCCAGCATCATGGCGGCGGTGGCGGTGTTGCTCATGAACATGGACATCACGCTGATGAGGGTCAGGAAGCCAAGCAGCACCCACTTGGGGTTCGTGCCGAAAGGCTTGAGCATCACACGCGCCAGGACCACATCCAAGCCGACCTTGCTCGCAGCGATAGCCAGCACAAAGCCGCCGAGGAACAGCATGATAATCGGGTCGGCAAACGCAGCCATCAGTTCCTTGAAGTTCACCAGACTGCCCATGTCGGGGTTGGTCAGGCCTTTGTTGGAGACCGCCAGAAGCAGGGCAACGATGGTTGTCACACTGGTAGCCCAGGCAGGGATAATCTCGAACATCCACATGAGGGCCGCGTAACAGAAGATGGCAATGGTACGCTGCTGCACCACCGTCAGACCGTCAATGCCGAAAGACGAAGCGGGTAAGAACCATAACAGAAGCACCACGGCAGCAGTAAGCGGTGCCAGAATGTGAAGTTTTACATTAAGGTTTTTCATATCGTGACCTTTCAACTTTCAATTTTCAACTTTCCAATATCCATTCTCCGTTCTCAATCCTGTACTTATTGGGATTAGCCAGATGATGTATACGGCGCACGTACCTTTCGCCGCCGTCAAAAGCGGTGGTGACAAAAGCGTGAATGATGTCAAGTGCCTTGTCTGGAGCCACATAACCGGCAGGCAGACAGAGAATATTGGCATCAAAGAAACGGCGTGCGTTCTCCGCCATGCGCGGTTCCCAGCAGATGGTGGCACGCACATGAGGATGGGTGTTGGTGGCCATGCACATGCCATTGCCCGTAAAGCAGAAGCCTATGCCCAGGTCACATTCACCTTTCTCAACAGCGGTTGCCATCGGATGCGCGAAATCAGGGAAGTCGCAGTTCTCCATGGAGTGGCAACCGAAATCGTTCACCTTGACGCCTTCGCGTTCCAGATACAACTGAATCATGGATTTCAGCCCGAAACCAGCGTGGTCACTTGCCAGCGCAATGGTCAGTTCATTGAGGTTTTTCATTTGTGTATTATTGATTTGATATGATTGCCTAAAAGGGGTTGACACGCAAGCCTTCATGCCAAAAGGCGCAAAGGTACTGCAATAAAACGACACTACCAAATAAAAAGTGCAAAAATATTGCGTTTCACAATGGAAACCATAGGAAGATTTAACGCCCGGCGGTATTTTTGCCATGATAAATTTTGCGGTCAGTGTGTGTTTGTCTGTCTTGGCAACTTGAAAATAAATTTCAGTGTGCTTTGACGGTGATGATGTCACGAATGTCCGTTGTGTAGAGAGGACTCTTGTGTTCGGTTTTGTACACCGGCTTTTCGGATGTCATTTGTGAACCAAGAATGATGGAGCGTTTGCCGTGGCGGTCATCTATATGGTCAAGGACGCGCTGCAGGCGTTTGTCCTTGTCCCGGTCTCTTTCATCAAACATATCCGGCACTACAGCCGCTTCGGGGATAATCTTGAGCAAGACCACACCGGCTTTTTTGTAGAGGATGCCGGGCCGGTACGACCGCCGGAACGCTGCAAGCGCATAGGAAATCAGTTCCTGACTGTTGGACGTGGCGACAGGGATCGTGACCAGTTCGCTGAGGTAGTGTTGCTCGATATCCGTCCGGAAAGAGGAGGTGTGGGCATATACATACAACTGTTGCGCCACGGATTGCTGTGTGCGCAGTTGGCGGGCGCAATGCGCGCAGAAATTGGCGATCTGCTCTTCCAGAAGCGTTTGCTCGGTGATGGCTTTTGCAAACGTGCGCGACGTGGTTATCGACTGCTTCATGGGCAGATCGGTAATGTCTATCACGTCCATCCCGCGCAGTTCCTGCCACGTGAGCAGTCCGGGTTTGTTGAGCAAGCCGCGGGCATAAGTGGCAGGCCGTTCCGCGAACTGCAAGGCGGTGGTGATTCCCGCTGCCGTCAGTTTGGCTTTCGCCTTGCGTCCGATACCCCATACATCGCCTATTTCGAAAGCAGATAGCGCCTTGACGCGCTGCTGCTCTGTGCGTATCTCGCAAACGCCGTGATAGCCCGGATATTTCTTCGCATACTTGCTGGCTACCTTGGTAAGCGTCTTGGAGGACGCAATACCCATGGAGACGGGTATGCCCACGCCCTGACGGATTTGGCGCACAAGGTCTTCACAATAGGCTTTCTGCCGTTCAGCAGGGATATGGTCGATATTGAAGAAAGACTCGTCAATCGAGTACTGCTCAAAGCGTGACGTGTGGCTGCGGAGAATGGACATGACGCGGTCGGACAAATCGCCATACAGCGAGAAATTCGACGAGAAGCACACAACGCCCTCTTTCTCCACGAGTGCCTTTATCTGGTAAAGCGGCGCACCCATCGGGATGCCGAGCGCTTTGGCTTCGTTGGAACGGCTGATGACGCAGCCGTCGTTTCCGGAAAGCACGACGACAGGCCGTCTTTCCAAATCGGGACGGAAAACACGCTCGCAGGACACGTAGAAATTATTGCAGTCGGCCAGTGCGAACATCAGTGGCGCGTTTTATGGATGGCGTAAGTGACTACGCCCCACACCTGGAAATTGCTCTCTTTGTTGACACGTATGGGCTGGAAATCGGGATTGTGCGGTATGAGCCATGCGCATTGGCCGTCCGCATCCATTTTGAACTCCTTGAGGGTGTACTCGTCATCAATATAGGCGATGATAAAATCCCCGTTCTTGGGTTCAAGACTGCGGTCAACGACCACGATGTCCCCGTCGAGGATGCCCGCATCGCGCATAGAGTCGCCCTCTACATGCGCATAGAACGTCGTTTCCGGATGGGGTGTCAATTCCTGCGCAAGATTGATGCGCTCGCCTGCATGATCGGCAGCAGGTGACGGAAATCCGGCATGGATAGATTCGGCGAACTCTAACGCGAGTTCGGCCTGTTCAGAATCAGTTATGTCTATCAGTTTACTCATAGTCAATTATTAGTTTGCACGAACAAAATCGGGAAATCAAAATACGTATCCGGATAAGGTTCGTTGCGGAGGGTGAAATGCCACCATTCACTGTCAATCATCGTGAAACCATGCCCAAGCATCGCATCCCAAAGAATCTGGCGGTTGGCGAGTTGTTCTGCCGTTAGATTCGTGTAATCCGGATGGCTCTCTTCGCCGAACCAGTCAAACGGTGAGCCCATGTCCAGTTCCTTGCCTGTAGCCGCATCAATGAGTGTCAGATCGACCGTCGAACCGCGCGAATGGGAAGAGCGCGCGTAGATGTAGCCCTGCTCAAAGAGCAGCGACTTGTCCACCATGGGGTAGAAAATCTTCTTCATCGCCGTGTCCTGCACGTTCTCCGTCCAGCGGATGAAATAGTTGACGGCGGTCTGCGGGCGGTAGGTGTCCCAAATCTTAAGTCGGTAGCCCTGTGCCTTCAGTTCGTCACTCACCACTTTCAGCGAATCCGCTGCCTGCTGCGTCATAAGGGCAATTGGTGCCTCGTAGCCGTCGATACGTTCGCCCACGAAGTTATACGTGCTATAATACCGTATCTCCAATATCGCGTCCGGTATCACTTCGGTAACAACCACAAAATTCGACCGGTCCATTGTCGGGTCGGTTTGCTTGGCGCAAGCCGCCAATAATAACGTGGCGAGCGCAAGGATGATCAGTTTTTTCATATCTATCAATTTACTTATAACATTACACAAATACGTCCGGCTTCCTCTAACTTCATCAGTCAATTACAACGGCTGTGCCGCTGATGGAAATCATGAATATCCGTCATAATTCAAAGCGTTCCAAAGTTTCATCGTATCATATCTTTTGCTTTGATGCTCGGGTGGTGGTATTGGCGCTCTTTGAGAGTTGGTTTGTGACCAAGTTCCATCGCCTGATGCGGACAGAAATGCACGCACGCCAAGCAGAACTCACAACGCTCGCCGTTGATCGCACACTTATCCACAATCTCGATGTTCGACACCGGACACACCTTCGCGCAGATACCGCAACCGATACATTTGTCGGCATTGGCTTTCGGACGCAGGGCTTCGAGAACCATACGCGAGAATACCGGTCTGCGGGCTATAAATCCCGCCAAGCCACGACTGCCGAAATGGTGTCTGCTCGTGCATGCTGCGATATCTGCTTTGATTTGTTCCAACCGAGGTGCAAAACGTTCGAACTTCCACAACTGGTCATTCGGGTTGCGTCCGAAACCGATGGCACTATTATCCGGTACACGAATCTTATGGCAGTAGTGCAGCGTCAACCCCTTCTGCTTAAGCACGCGCTCCACTTGCCAGATAGCGTCACCCGTTTGCGCACCGCACGGACACACGATGAAGTAATACGCGTCGTTCGGCAACGTCAGTTGTGCCACGATCTTTGGCACGATAGCCGGTGCGTTGAAGTTATACACCGGATAGACAAAACCTATCCGTTTCTCCTGCGATAAGTCCGTCTGCACCGCTTCGCGCAACGGCAACACCTTATCGCCTACATGTTCCGCAATCGCCCGCGCAATTGCGAGGCTATTTCCTGTTCCTGAAAAATAGAGTATCATATTTCCTTTCCTAACTCGTATGCCTCTTGCAGTTTGGCGTTGCCGGCAATCTCACGTGGGTCGTTCACTCCACCGCAGAACAGATGGGCTTTTAGGCTGCATTTCTCGAAGCAATCAATCCATCCTTGCAAACCGCTCTCGGCACGTTTGGGAGTGAAGTCCTCGTCTTCGGCTGCTGTTGTCAGCAGATATATATCGCGGAACTTGTAGTCCTTCGGATACATGGCATTCATGCGATCGATGAGGGTCTTCATCTGCCCTGCCATCTCATAGTAATAGATTGGCGTTGCCCAGCAAACGACATCCGCATTGAGCACTGACTCCATGATAGCCGGCACATCATCTTTGAACACACAAGCACCGGTGCATTGGCAACCGAAGCAACCGATACAGAACTTAATCTCTTTGCCGCGCAGCGAGATGAGTTCGACTTCATGGCCGGCACTCTTAGCACCTTCGGCAAACTGCTCCGCTAATAGGTGGCTATTAGAGCCCGCACGCAGCGAAGTCGATAAAACTACTACTTTTTTCATTATTTCACTTCTATTTTCTTGATTACTTTAGCTGGGATGCCACCGACGATGGTGTTGGCAGGTACATCTTTGGTTACTACGGCTCCTGCGGCGACAATCGCGTTATCGCCAATCGTCACACCTTGCAGCACGGTCACGTTGGCGCCGAGCCACACTTTCTTACCAATATGAATAGGCTTAGCTATCATACTGGCGCGTTGCGCAGGGTCTTGCACGTGGTTGAGTGTACAAAGCGTCGCGTTATGCCCGATGAGGGCATCATCGTCAATATAAATACCGCCTTGGTCTTGGAACTTACAACCGGAGTTGATGAACACGCGTTCGCCGATATGGGTATGCTTGCCGCAATCCGTATTAAACGGCGGAAAACAACCGAACGACTCCGGAACGTCAATTGCCCATAGTTCGGAGAATAGTTGCCGCAGTTCGGCTGGCGTGTGGTACTTGCCGTTGATCTCCATGGTGATACGGAGTGCCTCTTGCGAGAAGGCGTGAAAAACCTCATGCAGTGGAGAACCGCCTTCAATCACTTCGCTCGTATCCATGCGTTTTCTGAATTCGTCTATTATCATTGCATTCGTTTTTGTCCTTTTTGGATGACGATGCCGCGATAATCGTCCGACACACGTTGCCCTTGAAGATTGAATTTTGCTCCCGATATTTGGTCGGTTGGTGTATTCTGCACGCCCGTGGTGGTAGCCAAAGCAAACGAAACGGACACATTGCCACTACCTAACACCTCTGCCAGATCGGTCGGATTAGTGACTCGACCAATACGCGAATAACTATATCCGCTGTTGAAAGTTTCATAAAACAAGACGACACAACTGTTACCATATAGCAGTATATCTCCGGTGTAAATAGTGCCCGGACTATAGGTGTTCGTAGGCAGATTCGTCGATAAGTAACAGTACTTCTCGTTGCCGTTCAGTTCGTTCATAGACAGCGTCATAGGCAGCAATGCAAGGAAAGCATTGCCTGTGGCAGAGTTATCCACCGTAGCCTCGAAAGACCGATCGCCAACCGTAACAACGATAGCTGTTGTTTCGTTCGGGTTCTCGGGTTCGTTCGCTCGCGCACAACTAACATTGCACATCGTTATTGCCATAGCAAGGATGATTAGTTTTTTCATTTTAAGTTCTCGTTATAGAATTGTGCCAGATACTCAAACGGGATATGGTTGTTTTCGCCTCCGTCATACAAGTCGCAATGGGTTGCATTCGGAACGATGTAGAGTTGTTTGTTGCCGCGTATGACGGTGAACGGTTCTGCAAGCGGCTCATTGAGCGGTTGAAGATTGGTGTCTTGTCCTGCGATGTCAACC
>Ga0265298_10002987_pt1 | contig 22808 bp, 17 predicted proteins | sample AusTroGonzalo_MG_3_FD_193486 | JGI IMG/M metagenome (GOLD analysis project Ga0265298, IMG submission 193486) | Bovine rumen microbial communities from tropical cattle in Woodstock, Queensland, Australia - Gonzalo_01 | ecosystem: Host-associated > Mammals > Digestive system > Stomach > Rumen ...
CCGTCCGGAAGATGCCGGTTTCCACATGGATACCCTTTTCCCGCCAGCGGGCGATCAGCTGCTCATAGAGCGCATCCGCCTTGTCCGGCTTGGCGGCCCTGATATAGGAAGGCCGGCGGCCTCCCCGGGCATCCCCGTAAAGGGTGAACTGGGAGACAGCCAGGATGCTGCCGCCCACATCCAGCACGGAGCGGTTCATGACGCCGTTTTCATCATCAAAGATGCGGAGGTTCGGTACCTTTTCCGCCATATACTTCAGATCCACCTCGGTGTCGTCGACGGAAACGCCGATGAGAACCATCAGCCCGGCATCAATCTGGCCGGAGACGGTTCCGTTCACGGTGACGGAAGAGGAGGAAACCCGCTGGACAACGCAGCGCATACGTCATGTCACTCCTTTTAGGTAGTCGTGCGGTAGACATCCAGGATGTCGGACTTGTTGCGGAGAGCGTTGATGACGCGGTCCATTTCCTCGCGGGTGCGGACATCCAGGGTGAGCCGCAGGGTGGAAATCCGGGTTTTGCCGCTGGACTGGATGGAAGCGGCCCGGATGGACACGCCGTTTTCGCCGATGATGGTGGCGATTTCGCCCAGCATATTGACCCGGTCGTAAGCGAGGATCGTAATGGTGGCGGAGAAGGTGCCTTCCCCGTCCATCGCCCATTCCACGGCGACTTTCCGCTCGTCTTCGCCGGCGGCGGCATTGACGCATTCCGCCTTATGGATGGTGACGCCGCGGCCGCGGGTGATATAGCCCACGATTTCATCGCCGGGAACCGGGGAGCAGCACTTGGCAAAGCGGACCGGGATATCCAGGTCCTCGCTGCCGGTCATCACGATGCCGTGATGCGCGCGGCGCTGGGAGAGCTGCTGCTCGGTGGTTACGAGGTCGTCCACAGACTTTACATTCTGGGCCGGTGTTTCCTTTGCCCGCTGCTCTTCGATCAGGCGGGAGACCACATATACGGCTGCCATGCCGCCGTAGCCTACGGAACCGCAGATATCCTCGAAATCCAGGAAGCCGTATTTCCGCAGGAGCGGCTCGTAATACTCCGGCTTGACGATATCGCTCATGCGCACGCCCCGGCGGGTACATTCCTTTTCGATAATGTTCCGGCCGAGATCGATATTCTCTTCCTTCAGGGCTTTCTTCAGGAACTGGCGGATCTTGGCCTTGGCCTGGGGGGTCTTGCAGATCCGGAGCCAGTCGGTGCCCGGTCCCTTGGAGGAGGCGGAAGTGATAATCTCCACCCGGTCGCCGGTTTCCAGCACGGTATCCAGGGGGACGATCTTGCCGTTGATCCGGGCACCGACGCACTGGTTGCCGACGGCGGAGTGGATCCGGTAGGCAAAGTCCAGCGGAGTGGCGCCTTTGGGCATGGAAATGACATCGCCCTTGGGGGTGAAAAGGAACACTTCCTCGGAGAAAAGATCCGTCTTCAGGGTATCCAGGAACTCACGGGAGTCCCGGGTTTCCGTCTGCCAGTCCAGCATCTGGCGAACCCAGAACAGCTTGTGATCCAGGTTATCCTCAGCGGTCGCGCCTTCCTTGTAGCGCCAGTGGGCGGCGATGCCGTATTCCGCAACCCGGTGCATTTCCCAGGTGCGGATCTGCACTTCGAAGGGGAAGGGAATCTTGCGGCCGCCGACGACGGTGGTGTGCAGGGACTGGTACATGTTGGCCTTGGGGACGGAGATATAATCCTTGAACCGTCCGGGCACCTGGTTCCACAGGGTATGGACGATACCGAGCACGGTATAGCAGTCCGGAATGGTGTCCACGATGACGCGGATGGCGATCAGGTCGTAAATCTGGTCAAAGGATTTCTGCTGAAGCACCATCTTGCGGTAGATGGAATAGAAGTGCTTGGAACGGCCATCGATATCGTAATGGATATGCTGCTGGTCCAGCCGCTCGGAAAGCTCGGTGATCACCAGGCGGATGCTCTCCTCCCGCTCGGCCCGCTTCATGCCCACCAGGTGGACAATGCGGTTGTATCCGTCCGGATCGATATACTTGAGGGAAAGGTCCTCCAGCTCCTGCTTCAGGGCGTACACGCCGAGGCGGTGCGCCAGGGGAGCATAGATATCCAGCGTTTCCCGGGCGATGGCCAGGCGCCGGTCCTCCGGCTGGAAACGCAGGGTGCGCATGTTATGCAGCCGGTCCGCCAGCTTGATCAGCACGACGCGGATATCCCGGGACATGGCCAGGATCATTTTCCGGAGGGATTCGGCCTGGGCTTCCTCCCGGTTGGCAAAGTCCAGTTTGTTCAGCTTTGTAACACCGTCCACCAGGTCGGCCACTTCATCGCCGAACTCGGAACGGATGGTTTCCAGGGTAATGCCTTCGCAGTCCTCCACGGTGTCATGCAGGAGGCCGGCGGCGATGGTGGGCGGGTCGATCATGAGATCCGTCAGGATTGAGGCCACGAGGCAGGGGTGGGTGAAATAGGGCTCGCCGGATTTGCGGACCTGTCCTTCATGCGCCTTTTCGGCAAAACGCCAGGCACGCTCCACCAGCTTATAGCCGTCGCCGGGGTGGTATTTCTGCACCCGGTTCAGCATCTGGTCCAGCGGCATTGCTTCATACGATGTGAAAGCCATTTCAATCCCTCCTTCCGCTTCATCATTTCCAGCAGAATCAGTGGTTTATACGCTCGCGCGGAGCGCGGAGACCTGCGCCTCCACGGAGACGCGGCCGTTGAATTCATTCCTTACGGGGCGGTACAGCAGGTCCACATCCATGTGGTCCTTCTCCGCCTCTTCGCCCATGAAGAAGGCGATCCCACGGACGAAAGTGTTCTCCGGGGTGACCAGGGAGAGCTGCAGATGGCTCAGGTCCCGGCCGACGCGGCGCATGGACTGCACCGACGCGCCGGAGAGGAGAAAAACAGGGGGCGGATTGCCGCAGCCGGTGGGCTCCAGCAGATCCAGTTCCTTCAGGGTTTCCGGCGTCCAGTTCCGGAAGGGCAGCTCCAGGTCATACTCCTGCCGGGGAACAAAGACGGATTCATCACAGCTTTCCCGGATGACCCGGTTCAGCTTTTCCCGGAGAGCGGGAATCTTTTCCCGCTCCACGGTGAGGCCGGCGGCCTGGGCATGTCCGCCGAAACGGACCAGCAGGTCGCCGCAGGCCTGCAGCATTTCGAAAATATGCACGCCGGGGATGGACCGGCAGGATCCTACGGCGGGACCGCCGTCCTCCGGCAGGCTCAGCACGATGGCGGGCCGGTAGTACTTCTCACAGATCTTCCCGGCGGAAAGACCGATGAGCCCGGGATTCCAGCCTTCGCCCGCGGCGATGAGGACCCGGTCTTCCGGGGACATGGACTCCGAAATGCTGCGGAAAGCGGCATCCGTGATCTCATGTTCCATATTCTGCCGGCGGCGGTTCATTTCCTCCAGCTGCCTGGCGACGTCCGCTGCTTTTTCCGGTTTTCCGGTCAGGAGCAGCTGCACGCACAGGGAGGCGTCGCCCAGCCGGCCGGCGGCGTTCAGCCGGGGACCGATACGGAAGGCGAGGGCATCCGCCTGAACCGGGGCGGAGGTGCCGGCAGCATCCAGCAGCGCCTTCAGCCCGGGGCGGCCGGTGGACTGGATCCGCTTCAGGCCTTCCCGGACGATGATCCGGTTTTCTTCCAGCAGCGGAACCACATCCGCCACTGTGGCGATGGCGGCCAGATCCAGCCGCTTCTGTACGCCCTCCATTCCCTGCAGCGCCTGGCAGATCTTCAGGGCCACGCCGGCGCCGCACAGATAAGGGCAGGGATAATTGCCGATCAGGGGATTCAGTATGGCATCCGCTTCGGGAAGGACTTCCGGCAGCTGATGGTGATCCGTCACGATGACGGTCAGTCCCAGGGATTTCGCCAGAGCGACTTCCGCCACGCTGGAGATGCCGCAGTCCACCGTAATGAGCAGGCTGGCTTTTTCGCTGATTTCCCGGACAGCACTTTCATTCAGGCCGTAACCGTCCTTCCGGCGGTCCGGCAGGCGGAAGGACACGGAAGCGCCTTCCCCGGTGAGGGTTTCCAGCAGGATGGATGTGGCACAGACGCCGTCCGCGTCATAATCGCCGAAGATCATGATCCGCTCCCGGGACGCGACAGCGCGCCGGATCAGGCGGACGGCTTCCTCCATGCCGGAGAGCAGGAAGGGATCCTGCAGGCCGGAAAGGTCCGGATTCAGGAAACGGTATGCTTTCTCCTCCGTATCCACACCCCGGGAGCGCAGCAGGGCGCTCAGCCAGCCGGGCAGGGAACCCAGGGGGGTGAAATCCGCGGCGGAGCGGGGAATAAACTGCATCCGGGTGCTTCTCCTTTCCGGGAATGAAAAAAGGAAGAGAGGGACTGCTTCAAGCGACAGTCCCTCCCCGTAAATGGCAGAATCAGGCTTTCTTTCCCTTAGCCTTACGGCTGGCGCGCTTTTCCTCCAGGAAGGCCCAGACATAACCGTTGATCATGTTGGCGCTGTAAACACCGGACAGGATACCGACGATAATGGGCAGGGCGAATTCGCGGATGGAAGCGACACCCAGAATGCACAGGGCCACGATGGTAATCAGGGTGGTGAGGGTGGTGCAAACGGTGCGGCCCAGGCTCTCCTTGATGGAGCGGTTGGTAACCTCTTCCTTCGGGGCGTTGGGCATCTTCTTGTGATTCTCACGGATCCGGTCGAAAATCACGATGGTGTTGTTGATGGAGTAACCGACGATGGTCAGGGCGGCGGCGATGAACGAGGAGTTCATCTGGATCACGCTGCGGAAGATGACCATGAAGGAGAGCATCATCAGCACGTCGTGCAGGAGGCCGAACACGGCGGAAAGACCGGAGTTCAGGTCGAACCGGATCGCGATGTAGATCAGCATCAGCACAGCGGCCAGCAGCACGGAAACGATCGCGTTCTTGACGAGGGTTGCACCGGCCACGGGACCGACGTAGTTCACGTCACCGACGGAAACGGCATCCGGATACTTTTCCTTCACGCCGGTTTCGAAATCGGCCTGGACCTTCTGGATATCGTCCTTGGCCACATCCTTGATGCGGATGTTGACTTCATTGTTGCCGGCGCCCTGCACGGTGATGGTGTAGCTCCCGACACCCATGCCGTTCAGCACGGATTCGATATCGGTCTTCTCGGTGGTGGTCTTCAGGTCATACTGCATGGAGAGGCCGCCCTCGAAGTCGATACCCATGTTGATGCCGCGGCCGCAGAGGGTCAGCACCAGGGCAACCACGAAGATTGCTGCGGAAATGATGAGGCAGATTTTGGAACGATTCTTAATAATCATTATTCCTCAACCTCCTTTCCGGCGGTCACTTTCGTATAGAGGCTAATGCTGGTGGCACCCGCATTCACGAAGCGGTTCATGAGGAACCGGGTGATCAGGATGGCGGAGAACATGGAAACCAGCACGCCCAGCAGCAGGGTCTTGGCGAAGCCCTGGATGGAGCCGGTGCCGAAGATCAGCAGCACGATGGCGGCGATCAGGGTGGTCACGTTGGCGTCCAGCACGGCGGACATGGCGTTTTTGAAGCCGGCCCGCACGGAGGCCTTGGCGCTGCGGCCCTTGCGCGCTTCCTCATTGAAGCGCTCGAAGATGATAACGTTGGCGTCGACTGCCATACCGATACCAAGCACCACGCCCGCCAGGCCCGGCAGGGTCAGCTGGATGTGGAACAGGGCGATCAGCAGGAACAGCAGGATGATATACAGCGTCAGCGCCCAGGAGGCGATGAGGCCGTTGAGGCGGTAGCGGAAGATCATCAGCAGCATGATCAGGCCGATACCGATGAGGGCGGCTTTCACGGAAGTGGAAAGGGCATCCTGGCCCAGGGTGGCGGAAACCTTGTCCACCTTCTGCTGCGTCAGTTCCAGGGGCAGGGCGCCGGACTGGATCTGCGCGGCGGTGGTCAGCGCGCTTTCCTGCGTATAGTTGCCGGAAATCAGGCCGGTGCCGTCGGTGATGGCTTCGTTAACTCTGGCATCAACCAGGGTTTCACCGTCCAGGGTGATCTTGATGTTTTTGCCGACGTTGTTGGAAGTGGCCTCGGCGAACAGCTCGCGGCCCTTGTCTGTCAGGGTGAACTGGATCTGGTGTTTGCCGTCGATATAGACATAGGTGGCGGTTTTCACCTGATCACCTTTCATGATGACGTTGCCGCTGGGATCGAGGAACTGCATTTCAGCCGTCTGGCCGATGAGGTCCAGCACAGTGTCGTCCTGCACATCCGGGATTTCAACACGGATCCCGTCCGTACCGATGCGCTGCACGTTGGCTTCGTTGTAGCCCTTGTCGCTCAGGCGTTCCCGGATGATGGCCATGGTACCTTCGACCAGGTCGTCAAAATTCGCTTCGGAACCTTCCGGAGCCTTGCCGGAATATTCCACATACATACCGCCCCGCAGGTCAAGACCCAGAGGCAGGGATTCAGGCCAGTTTTCCGCATTCGTTGTCGGCAGCCAGGAGAGCACTTTGTACAGTCCGCGGGGCGGAATGCTCATTCCTGTCAGCCCGAGCCAGCCCAGCAGGACCGTGACAACGAGCACGATGCACAGCGCTACGACGGCACCGGTTTTCCCGCCGGAACGCTTCTTGTTGGATTTCATGACGATCGTTTCCTCCTTCGAAACACAGATAGAACCATTATAGTCACGGGGTAATGATTCGTCAATAGAAATCAAAAGCCGCCGGGGCTTTCCGGCGGCTTCCGCATGCATCTGCGAAAGGTATGAAAATCAGTTCAGGTACATCCCGGGGAAGATCATGTTGACGCCGATCACCTGGGCGCCGAAATCGTTCATCAGCTTCTGCTGGGGAAGGCTTCGGCTCATGATCCGCGTGGTGACACGGGCGACGCCTTCCGCGGCCATGATGGCCATCATCCGGTGCAGAAGCGCCCGGCCCATGCCCTGATTCCGGCTGCCGGGCTCAATATAGATGGCTACCAGCTCGCAGTCGCTGCCCTGGCCGGCCATGATGACCTCGCCGATGAGGACGGCGTTGCGGTACAGGCCCAGGGTCATGAAATGGGGCATCCGCATCAGCGACTGGAGATAGTTGAGATCCACAAAGGTGATCTCATTCATCTGGAGACGGTAGATCAGGCTGTTCTGCTCATCCCAGGTGTTCAGCGGGGTGGGGGCCACGGTGCAGCTCATGGGAATCCGGCCGTCGCCGAAGGGAATGGACAGCTGCAGGATATCGTCCGTCTCGTCGCAGTCAAAGCCGTTATGCAGGTAGAAATCCTTCATCTGGGTATCGCCGGGGGTAATATTGGTATACAGGCGGGCCCGGAGGGTCGGATTCACATTCTGGAGCACGCGGGCACGGGCCACCAGCGCTCCGAAAAGGAGGTAGCGGGAAGCCGGATCCCCGTCAATGGAGAAATACAGGTTGACAGGGCAGTCCGGATAAAGCCCGGGCTGGTACTGGTAAAGAATAAAGCCATAGCCGGTCTGGGTTCCGAGATCGTCCACCGCGTAGAAGACATCTTCCGGATTCAGGCCGTTCACCGGCTGGGCGGGATGAATAATCGTCATTGCGTAATCCTTTCAGGAAAGCTGCGCTGCAGCCTCGTCAGTTGCTGACGGTTCGCGGGTAGTTCCGCGGAACTAGATTATAGCGGGAATTCGGCACGGTGTCAAAATGCTTGCCATGGACAGCAAATACTGATAAAATAGTCCCGTTCCGGATTTATCCGGAAGAAGCGGAGAACCGCAGGTTTCCTGTTTTAAAGGAGGAAGACAGATGGCACAGAATCCTGTGTTTACAATCAAAATGCGCAACGGCAAGGAAATGAAAGGCGAGCTGTATCCCGATGCGGCGCCGCAGTCCGTCGGCAACTTTGTGGCCCTGGCCAACAGCGGCTTCTATGACGGGCTGATCTTTCACCGGGTGATTCCGGGCTTCATGATCCAGGGCGGAGATCCCCGGGGCATGGGCATCGGCGGCCCCGGCTACTGCATCAAGGGCGAGTTTGCCGCCAACGGCGTGGACAATCCCCTGAAGCACACCTACGGCGTGCTGAGCATGGCCAGGAGTATGATGAAGGATTCCGCCGGAAGCCAGTTCTTCATTATGACGAGCGACAGCCCCCACCTGGACGGACAGTACGCAGCCTTCGGCAAAGTGCTGGAAGGAATGGAAACGGCGGAGGAAATCGTCAAGACGCCCCGGGACGCTTCGGACAAGCCCCTGGAACCGCAGGTGATGGAATCTGTGCGGGTGGATACGTTCGGGCAGATTTATCCTTTTGAACAGATCTGACAGGTGCCTGACAGCGCGGAAGGGGAAAACTCCTTCCGCGCTTTTCTGCAAAGGAGAAGAAACATGGAAAAGCAGAAGATTACGGTAACGGTGGCCGGGAAACCCTATACGCTGGTTTCCGCCGACCCGCCGGAGCATGTGAAGCGGGTGGCTGACTACGTGGACCGGACGCTGAGCGAAACCGCCGCGGCGACGAAACTGCCTTCCGCGCAGGCGGCGATCCTGACCTGCTTCCGGATGGCAGAGGAACTGCTGAAGGCGCAGGATGAAAACCGGATCCTGCAGCAGCGGCTGGAAGCGGCGGCAAAAAAGAACTGAGCGGGACAGAAAAGGAGAAAAACGATGGAAAACCTGGCACCTGCCGGAAACCGTGAAGCGCTGGAAAGGGCGGACGCTGCCGGCGCGGACGCGGTGTACCTTGGCTACGCGGCATTCAGCGCGCGGGCAGGTGCGGGCAATTTCGACCGGCAGGGGCTGGAGGATGCTGTACGCTATGCCCATGCGCGGCACATGCGCGTGCATGTGACGCTGAACACCCTGGTGAAGGACCGGGAACTGGACGAAGTGGCGGACGTGATCCGGCTGCTGCGGGAAGTCCGGGTGGACGCGGTGCTGGTGCAGGACCTGGGGATTTTCCGGATGATCCGGAGCCTGTGTCCCGGGCTGACTGTGCACGCAAGCACCCAGATGGCGATTCATAACCGGACCGGGGCAGCCTGGTGCCGGGACCAGGGAATGGGCCGGGTGGTGCTGGCCCGGGAATGTTCCCTGGAGGAGATCCGCAAATGCGCGGACACCGGGGTTGAAATTGAAGTGTTTGGCCACGGTGCGCAGTGCGTGGCGGTCAGTGGGGAATGCCTGTTCTCCAGCATGGTTGGGGAACGGAGCGGCAACCGGGGCCGGTGCGCGCAGCCCTGCCGGAAGGAATATTTCTACCGGGGCCGCCGCGGCGCCTGGCTGAGTCCGCGGGACGTATGCCTGCGGGATGACCTGCCGGCGCTGCAGGATGCGGGCGTCGCCTCCGTGAAGCTGGAGGGAAGGGCCAAACGGCCGGAATACGCGGCCGTGGTGGCGGCGGAGTACCGCCGGGGCCTGGACAGCCTGCAGAGCGGAGCCTTCCGGAAAGCGGACAGGGAAGCCAAGGAAGCACTGGAACAGATTTTTAACCGGGGCGGATTCATGAAGGGATACGCCTTCGGATGCGAGGATGCCGGGGTGATCTGGCCGGAAAGGGTCAGCCATTGCGGCGTGGTGATCGGCCGGGTGGAGCAGGCGGACAGCCGGTTCGCCAGGGTGCGGCTGAGCCGGGACCTGGCGGACGGGGACGAGCTGGAAATCCGCGGACGCCGGGACAGCGCCGGCCTGATCTATGCCGGGAAGGATACGCCATCCGGCGCGGTGGCGCTGGTGCGCCTCCGGGAAGGAATGAAGGCGGAAGCCGGGGACGTAGTGGCCCGGCTGACGAGTGCCGTGCAGATCCGGGAAGCAGCCCGGATGCCCGGCCGGCGCGTGCGGGCGGATCTGTTCCTGCGGGCGGTCGCGGGGGAAAAGCTGACGCTGCGGGTGACGGACGGGGAAAACGAAGTGACGGTCCGGGGTGAAACCGTGGCGGAAGCCCGGACGCGGCCCGCACAGGCGGAGGAACTGAAACGGAACCTGGGCCGGACGGGGGAAACCCTGTTTGATCCGGGAGTCATAGAGATCGAAACGGAGAACGCTTTTGTTCCCGTATCGGAGATCAACCGGATCCGGCGGGAGGCCCTGGGCGCCCTGGAAAATGCCCGGACGGACGCTTTCGCGCCGGACTGCGGCGAAGAAGGAAGACTGCCGGCTTCGGAACTGCCCCGCTGCGAACTGCCGCCCATGGCGGTAGTCCGGACGGAGGAACAGGCGGAGCTCGCACGGGAACGCGGGTTCCGGGTGATCCGGGATCCGGAGGACTGGCGGGAGGAAGCGCTGGAGCAACTGCTGGAGAAAATACCGGCAGGGGAATGGCTGCAGCTGCCGCGGGTCTGCACGGAAGACACGCTGCAGATGATCCGGCGTCTGACGGTGAAATACCGGGAGAAGCTGGGCGGCATCGTGCTGGGCACGGTGGGCCAGCTGGGCCTGGAATGGCCGGTTCCCTTCGGCGCCGGCAGCGGCGTTCCGGTGATGAACCGGCAGGCCGCCGCCTTCCTGCTGGAAGCGGGCTGCGCATTTGTGACGGCTTCCCCGGAACTGACGGGAAAGGAACTGGAAGAACTGCTGGCCGGCGATCCGCCAATTGCTGTAACGGTTTTCGGACGGACGCAGCTGATGCTGCTGCACCACTGCCCGGCCCGGACGGCCCTTGGATGCACGGACGGGCACCGGGAATGCCGGATGTGCGATGCGCATCATCCGGACGCCCTGGCCGGAAACGTGCTGGAAGATACGATGGGGCACCGGTTCCCGTTGCTGCGGCAGCGGCTGCCGGAAGGCTGCCGGATCCGCCTGATGAACGGGCTGCCGACGGAATGGACAGACCGGAAAGGAATCCGTTTTCCGCAGATCGAGATGACAACGGAGAGCGGAGAGGAAACGGAACGGGTGCTGGACGCCCTGGAGCGGGGCACAAAGACCGGAATGGAAACGACCGGCGGACACTGGAACAGGCCGGTGGAATAACGGCAGACAGTGAATGATTAATGGAGACGGAATATGATCAGTGAGAGAACGATGCGGGTGCTGGAGTTCACCCGGATCCGGGAGCTGCTGGCGGAAGGCGCGCTGACGGAAGCGGGAGCCGGGAAATGCCGGCAGCTGGTGCCGACGGACGACCTGGCATCCGCCGCGGCCGCCCAGGCGGAGACGGAGGAAGCCACGGTCATCCTGCAGTATGTGGGCGGACATCCGATGATCTCCTTCCCGGATGTGCGGCAGGCGCTGAGCGTGTGCGACAAGGGCGGAACCCTGAGCGCCGGTATGCTGCTGAGCGTGGCGGAAATGCTCCGGGCCTCGCGGGCGGCGCAGGACGCGCTGGTGACGGACCGGGAGAATACTCCCATCCTGCGGGCAAAGGCGGAAGGCCTGTTTGTTGCGCGGAACCTGGAAAAGGATATTACGGACGCGATCCTGTCCGAGGACGAAATCGCCGACCGGGCTTCCAGCGAACTGATGAACATCCGGCGGCACCTGCGGGGCGCCCAGGACCGGATCAAGGAAAAGCTGAACCAGATGATCCACTCGGCGGCCATGCAGAAATACCTGCAGGATCCGATCATTACCATGCGCGGAGACCGGTATGTGCTGCCGGTCAAGGCGGAATTCCGCGCCAACGTTCCCGGTCTGGTGCACGACCAGTCCTCCAGCGGCGCGACCCTGTTCATCGAACCGATGGCAGCGGTGGAAATGGGTAACGAACTGAAACAGTGGGAAGTGAAGGAGCAGCAGGAGATCGCCCGGATCCTCGCGGCGCTGAGCGCGGAGATCGCGCCGTACGCGAAGAGCATGGCTGAGACGGTGGAGCTGCTGGCGGAGCTGGATTTCATTTTTGCCAAGGGGTTGCTGAGCCGGCGGTTCGTATGCGTGCAGCCGAAACTGAACCGGGACGGATACCTGCATATTATCCGCGGGCGGCATCCGCTGATCGATCCTGAGAAGGTGGTACCGGAAACGGTATGGCTCGGCAAGGAATTTACGACGCTGGTGGTTACCGGGCCGAACACGGGCGGCAAGACCGTGACGCTGAAGACGGTGGGACTGTTCACCCTGATGGCGCAGGCGGGACTGCAGGTGCCGGCGGACATGGGAACGGAACTGGCGGTGTTTGAGCAGGTGTTCGCTGATATCGGGGATGAGCAGAGCATTGAGCAGAGCCTGTCCACCTTCAGCGGACATATGACCAATATCGTCACAATTATGCGGGAGGTAACGCCGCGGGACCTGGTGCTGTTCGACGAACTGGGCGCCGGAACCGATCCGACGGAAGGCGCGGCGCTGGCCCAGAGCATCCTGACCCGGCTGCTGCATATCGGCGTGCGGACGATGGCGACCACCCATTACAGTGAACTGAAGATTTTTGCGCTGACCACCAAGGGGGTGGAGAACGCCTCGGTGGAGTTTGACGTGGAAACGCTGCGGCCCACCTACCGGCTGTCCATCGGCGTGCCGGGAAAGAGCAACGCCTTTGAAATCAGCCGGCGGCTGGGACTGCCGGAAAACCTGATTGACGCGGCGAAGAAACTCCTGAGCGGGGATACGGTCCGCTTTGAGGATGTGATTGCCAACGCGGAATACCACCGGCAGGTGGCGGAACGGGAACGGCAGATTGCCCAGGAAGCCGGAAAGGAAACGATCCGGCTGCGGGACGAGGCGGAAAAGCTGCGCAAGGAAATGGAGTCCAAACGGGAACAGACCCTGCGGAAAACCCGGGAGGAAGCAAAGCGGATTCTTGAGCAGGCGCGGCGCGAAAGCGAAACCGTGATTTCCGAACTCAAGAAGATGAAGAAGAACGCCGCGGGAGACGGATCCGCCGCGGAGCTGCGGCGGAGGCTGGAGCACGGGATTGACGACCTGTCGGAGGGCCTGCGCCAGGAAGCGCAGGAAGACAGCGAGGCACCGAAGACCGTGAAGCCGGGCGACCGGGTGCGGATCCTGACGCTTGGCGCGGAGGGAACAGTGCTCGCGGCACCGGACGACAAGGGAGAGGTTTCCCTGCAGGCCGGTGCGATGAAGTTCAAAGCGCCCCTGGGCCAGCTGCGGATGATCCAGGCGGCGAAAGCGCCGGAGAAGAGCACGGTCCGGGCGAAAACCGGCATGATGAGCCGGACGGTGAAATCGGAATGCGATGTGCGCGGGATGAGCCTGGAGGAAGCGCTGGGCGCTGTCGGGCTGTACCTGGATGAAGCGATGCTGGCCGGGCTGAATGAGGTATATATCATTCACGGCAAGGGAACCGGCATCCTGCGCGCGGGGATTCAGCAGGACCTGCGGAAGAACAAGCATGTGAAGAGTTTCCGCAGGGGAATGTACGGAGAAGGCGAGGACGGCGTGACCGTGGTGACCCTGCGGTAAAACGGGGACCATCGGCAAACGGGAATGAATGGATTGGACGGAGGCCTGATTATGAAGGATAAGCCCAGTATTCTTGTAGTGGATGATGATCCGAATATCAGCCGGCTGGAGCAGCTGTACCTGGAAGCGGAAAATTTCGAGGTGAGGGTCGCGGACCGGGGAGATACGGCACTGGAGGAATTCCGCCGGCTGCCGCCGGACCTGATCCTGCTGGATGTGATGCTGCCCGGCATGGACGGGTACCAGGTGCTGAAAGCAGTGCGTAAGAGCGGGAATATTCCGGTGATCATGGTGACAGCCCGCGGGGAAACCTTCGACAAGGTGCTGTGCCTGGAGCTGGGGGCGGATGACTATATCACCAAGCCCTTTGACGGAAAGGAAATGGCGGCCCGGGTCAAGGCGGTTCTCCGACGCGCCCAGGGAACGGATGATGACAGCAAACAGGCGGACATTTCCTGGCCGGGACTGACCGTCAGTATTGCGGAATACGACGTGCACTACGACGGGAAAAAGCTGGAGATGCCGCCGAAGGAACTGGAAGTGCTGTATTTCCTGGCATCCCATCCGAACCAGGTGTTCACACGGGAACAGCTGCTGGCCCAGGTATGGGGATTCGATTTCTTCGGGGACAGCCGGACGGTGGACGTTCATATCAAGCGGCTGCGGGAGAAACTGCCGGACAGCGAAAAATACGGATGGTCGCTGTATACGGTACGGGGCGTCGGGTATAAGTTTAGTTGTTAGTTGATAGTTTTAGTTGTCAGATTCAGTTATTCGGTTTTAGATCTTTGGTTTTGGGATTGAACGATTCTGGAGGGTCTGAATGTTTGCAAGGATAATGGCTGTGGTGATGGCGGCAATCCTGATCACAGCTGTCGCGCTTTCCGGCATCTGGTGGATCACGCTGCGGAACCAGCAGATTGATGCCCGGCTGGATTACCTGATTTCCGAGGCGGAGGATATCGCATACCTGGCTTCGGAGCTGACGGGCAGCACGATGGAAAGCTACTGGGGAAGCACCAGCCGGGACCACCTGAACTGGAAGGCGGAAAAGGTGAACCGGGAATTCGGCGCCTATATCGCTGTGGTGGACCCCCGCGGCAACGTGATGGACAATATCCAGACGGCGTACAGTGAGGACCCGGAATTCGTCGAATCCCTGTCGGGGGAGGAAATCTCGGATGCGCTGTTGAAGGTACTCCGGGGCGAAAGTATCCGGGTCCGCTCCAACGAGGGGCAGGCGCCGACCTTTACGGTGGGTGTGCCGTTTGTGCAGAACGATTATGTGATGGGTGCCGTGTTCATCCAGACCCGGGCGCAGGAAATCGAATCCGGCCTGGACCAGATCCTGCTGAAGATTATCCTGATCACCGTCGGCGTGCTGGTGCTGTCCGGCATCGCGGTTTTCCTGTTTATGCGCTCGGCGCTGCGTCCCCTGCGGAAGATGACGGACGCCGCTGAGAACATCGCGGAAGGAAATTTCAAGGTCCGGGTGGACGAGAACAAGGGCGGCCGGGAACTGAAGGAAGTCAGCCGCGCCTTCAACACGATGACGAAGAAGCTGGAAGGCGTGGAGGAAGGCCGCCGGGAATTCGTATCCAACGTCAGCCACGAACTGCGCAGCCCCATCACCAGCATCCGCGGATTCGCGGAGGGCATGGCGGACGGCGTGATTCCCGCGGAAGAGCATCCGAAATACCTGCGGCTGGTGGCGGACGAATCCAAACGGCTGAGCGGACTGGTGAACGACCTGCTGGCGCTGAGCCGGCTGGAGCGCGATGACGCGAAGCCGGAGCTTTCGGTCTTCGATATCAACGAAATGCTGCGCCGCGCGATCATCCGCCGGATCACAGCGGTGGAAGAGAAAAAGATTGATATTTCCTGCGAACCGGAGGAGGATCCCTGCTATGTGCGGGCGGACCGGGACCGGATTGAACAGGTGGTGATCAATCTGCTGGACAATGCCATCAAGTTTACGGGTGAGGGCGGAAAAATCACTTTGTCCTCCCGGGTGCGCGGGGAAAAGGCTGAAATCATCGTACGGGACAACGGCATCGGCGTGGCGGAGGAGGACCGGGACAAGATTTTCGACCGGTTCTTCACGGCGGACCGGGCGCATACCTCCGGCAAGGGCACAGGGCTGGGGCTGAGCATCAGCAAGCGGATCATGGAGATGCACGGGCAGAGCCTGCGGCTGCTGGATACGGATGAAGGCGCCGCGTTCTGCTTTACGCTGGAACATGCGGAGGCGCCTGCGCCGGCCGGGGAGACGGAAAACGACTTGACGGAAACCGGAAATCATGCATAATGCATAGGTGCATCATCCGCGCGGTGCGCGATGGAACAGGTATGGAAAATATTGCGAAAGGAGACAGCGGTCATGCCGGACAGACATATCTTCCTGATCGGGATGCAGGGCTGCGGAAAAAGCAGCCTGGGCAAGCGGGTTGCCCGGGAGACCGGTATTCCTTTCGTGGATACGGATGCCATGGTGGCGCAGAGCGCCGGCGGAACGGTGAACGATTTCTTTGACCGTTTCGGCGAGGAGAAATTCCGCCGGGCGGAAACCGGAGCGCTGGTTCTCCTGACACGGGCCAGGCCGATGATCGTTTCCACCGGCGGCGGCACAGTGATGAATCCGGAGAACCGGCATATCATGCGCAGCTGGGGCCGGATCGTATGGATCGACCGTCCGCTGGAGGAAATCCTGACGGATATCAAGCTGGACCGGCGGCCGACGCTGCGGGAAGGCGGACTGGCGGAAGTGGAAAGAGTATACCGCGAGCGCATGCCGGTGTACCGGGATCTTGCGGATGTTACGGTCCGGAATGACCAGGGTTATCACATGGCGGTCTACACCCTGTCGCGCCTGCTGCAGGAGCGGTTCTGACCCGCGGAGGAGAGAGAAGCATGGACTATCAGTTTGATCTGGTTGGGAAAATCGGCAGCATGGCGTTGATCCGGAAAGAGGACCAGGAAATTGATTACAATATCATTTCACGGCTGGGGGCGGACCTGCGGCCGGGGATGATCTGGGTAACCAGCGGCGCGACCGAAATCGGCCGCCTGGACTATATCAAGCGGACCGGACGGGAACTGAACGGCGATCCGGAACAGGACAAGACGGACTACTCCTCCCAGGGACAGGCCATCCTGATGCAGAATTACCGGCAGTTTATCCGGCCGGAATACGGCGTGCGCCAGATCCTGGTGGAGCATACCCATTTCAACGATCCCGAAAAGCGGGAGCATATCCGGCAGCTGCTGATCCGCGCGGCAGAACAGAAAACCATCCCGATTATCAATTACAATGACCCGGTTTCCGACGAGGAAAACCGGAAGATGGAACTGGCAGCCCGGCGCAAACTGGGCGGTGAAGTGTACGAGTGTGTGGACAACGACGAAACAGCAGCGGTGATTGCCGGGCTTGTGAAAGCGAAAATGCTCGTGCTGATGACCTCCACGGAAGGTATCTACAGGGAAAAAGGAAATCCCGATTCCCTGGTCCGGGATGTGACCGGGAAAACCTTTGAGGAAGTGGAGAAGAAGGTGCGGGAGCTGCAGGCCGGCTGCATCGGCGCCAGCCGGGCCGGCGCCAACGGCGCGCGGGCCAAGCTGGAATACGCGTTGTCCTGCGTCCGGGGCGGAACCACCGTGGTCATCGGCCATGCGCGGCATCATCTGTCGGAACTGGCGGAAGGGCGTGTGCCGTGCACCAGAATTGGAGTGGAAGGATGAACGACAGACTGCTGGAAGGCATCCGCTACTTTACCCGCGGGACACAGATCCTGAGCGGGATGAGCATTGCCTGCGGCGATGGCAGCCGGGTGGAAACCGCCATGGACGGAAATGTTTCCGGACAGAGCGTGTTTGACCTGGCCAGCGTGACAAAACTGTTCACGGGCCTGTGCCTGATGAAACTGAAGGAAGAGGGCCTGCTGGATTTCAGCAGGTCTGTTTTTTCCTATGATCCCCGCTTTACGGGGTTGAAGGACCGGACGGTATGGGAACTGATGTCCTTCGCGCTGACGGTCCGCACACCGGTACGCCTGGACGCATGTCCGGACCGGGAAGCGGCGCAGAACGCGCTGTTTGCCGCGGAGGGAATGCTGCAGACAGACCGGCGCGTGTATTCCGACATTCCCGCCATGATCCTGAAATATGTGGCGGAAGCGGTCAGCGGACAGTCCCTGATGAAGTGTGTGCAGGAAATGATCCTGGAACCCGCCGGCATGCGGGAGACCTGGGCGAAGGTACCGGAGGACCGGATCGGCGACTGTCAGAGTTACGACCGGGAGCACCGGATTGAAAACGGGAAATATATCCTGCGGGACGGACTGAAGCCCGGCATTCCGCACGACCCGAAGGCGGCGGTGATACAGGGGGATACGGGTGACCTGAGCGGACACGCGGGATTGTTTTCCACTGTGCCGGACATGATCCGGTTCTGCCGGGCGGTGCTGGACCGGAAGATCGTCGGGGAGGAGTCGCTGAAGGAGATCGCTGTAAACCGGACCGGACAGAAACGGCCGGACGGGACCTATACGCAGTACCTGGGACTGCAGTGCTATGTACGCCATCCGGTGCAGTACTGGTCGGAAATCCCGGTGTATATGGGGTGTGAAGCCTTCGGAATTGGCGGATTTACCGGCAATCATGTTTCCGTGGATCCGCAGCGGAACCTTTTTACGGTCTTCCTGGGGAACCGGGTACGGAACCGGCTGACGGTGCTGGTGCCGGAAGAGGGAAAAGGGCTGACGGATTACGGCCTGCGGGAGGACGGCAGCGGGATGTTCCGCTGGACGGACGGTGAAGTGATACCCTCCTCTGTCAAATGGGTGCACCGGAAGGACGAATACCTGCACCGGGCGGTGTCAGAGACGCTGGGGCTGCAGGAGATTCCGTTCGGGGAAGCATAAGAAGCCCCTTGAAATTCATGTGAAAGTGTGTTATGCTTCATAGGTCAAAGAAAGTAAGTTTTTTTGACGGATGGAGGTCTTGAACATGCGATTGAGCGATTCCATTGAAAGCTTTATAAAAACACTGCTGAATGAAGAGTCCACGCAGGTGGAACTGAAGCGGAATGAGCTGGCGGAGTATTTCAAATGCGCGCCGAGCCAGATCAACTATGTGCTTGCGACCCGGTTCTCTCCGGATCACGGATACCTGACGGAAAGCCGCAGGGGCGGCGGCGGGTATATCCGGATTGTCCGGGTGGTGGAGAGCGGAAGCCAGCGGCTGATGTACCTGATCAATGAACGGATCGGGGATTCCCTGGAGGAAGAGGAATGCCTGCGGCTGATCAGCCAGCTGAAGGAACAGCGGATTGTGACAGCGGATGAAGCATCCCTGATGGCTGCCTCCATCAGCGCAAGGGCGCTGTCGGTTCCGATTCCGGAGACGACAAAGGGCGTGCTGCGGGCGCGGATGATGAAGAACATGCTGATGACCATCGCCGCGCTGAACAGAACCTGAAGACAGGAAAACCAAAGAACAGGAGAACAAACCGATGCTGTGTGAGGAATGCCACGTCAACGAAGCGAACTTTACCGTTTCCGTAGTGGCGGGAGAAGAAACATCGGTCCGGCATCTGTGCGCGGACTGTATGAGCCGGATGAACGCCGACCTGGTCAAGGGCGGCGTCAACAACCTGATCAATACTGTTCTCAACGCCATTAAAGCAACCGGGAACACAGAAAACAGAAAGGAATTTTCCATGCCGATTTTTGGCCGATTTACCCAGAAAGCCCAGCAGACGCTGGCGCTGGCCCAGCGGATTGCCGCGGAGCTGCAGCAGCCCTATGTGGGGACGGAGCACATCCTGCTGGCGCTGCTGAAGAGCAGCGCCTCCGTACCGGAAGCTGTGTCCTCCCGGATGAGCTTTGAGTCGGTCACGGAAGAACTGAAAAAGGAAATTGCCGCCCTGAACGACGCGGAATCCGGCAAAACGGCCGGCGCGCGGATTGAACTGAGCCCCCGGGCGAAGAAGACGCTGGAAAACAGTATGCTGGAATCCAGGAAACTGGGGCAGAACTATGTCACGGTGGAACACCTGTGGCTGGCGCTGCTGGGTAATGATGACGGCGTGGCCGGCGCGCTGCTGCGCAGGGCCGGCGTGGATCTGTCCGCCGCGCGGGAGGAACTCCTGCGCCAGATGCGGGAGAACGCAGGCAACGAGGAACCGCTGCGCCGTTTCCCCGGCATGATGCCGTTTGCCCAGGTGCGGAGCCGACAGGGCGGGAACGGTACGGATGAAAAGAGCCTGCTGGATAAATTCAGCCGTGACCTGACGGCTGCTGCGGAGAAGAATGAGCTGGATCCTGTGATTGGCCGGGAAAAGGAAATCCAGCGGATCATCCAGATCCTGATCCGCCGGACGAAGAACAATCCCGTACTGATCGGTGAGCCCGGCGTCGGCAAGAGCGCCGTGGCGGAAGGCCTGGCCCAGCGGATTGTGCAGGGCAACGTACCGGAACTGCTGCGGGGCAAACGGGTGCTGAGCCTGGATATGGGCAGCCTGGTGGCCGGGACAAAGTACCGCGGCGAGTTTGAAGAGCGGCTGAAAAACATGATGGATGAGCTGCACAAGGCCGGAAACGTGCTGCTGTTCATTGACGAAATCCATACGATTATCGGCGCGGGCGGATCGGAAGGCAGCCTGGATGCTGCGAACATCCTGAAGCCGGCCCTCAGCCGCGGGGAGATCCAGTGTATCGGTGCCACGACGCTGGATGAATACCGGAAGCATATCGAAAAGGATGCGGCGCTGGAGCGCCGGTTCCAGCCGGTGAATGTGGGCGAGCCCACGGCGGAAGAAACGCTGTCCATCCTGTACGGTCTGCGGGACCGGTATGAAGCGCACCATAAGGTGCGGATCACGGACGAGGCACTGACGGCGGCGGTGAAGCTGTCGGAACGCTATATCCCGGACCGGTTCCTGCCGGACAAGGCGATTGACCTGATGGACGAGGCGGCCAGCCGGGTCCGGATCCAGGCCTGCACGGCCCCGCCGGATGTGCGGGAACAGGAGAAACGGCTGGAAGCCATCCAGATTGAAAAGAAGGAAGCCATTTCCCACCAGGACTTCGAAAAGGCCGCCGCGCTGCGCGACCAGGAGCGGAACCTGAACCGGGAGATCGAAGAGAAACGCGCCGAATGGACCCGGAGCCAGACGACGGCACGGGATACCGTGACGGAAGAGGATATTGCCCAGGTGGTTTCCCAGTGGACGGGGATTCCGGTCAGCCGGATGACTGAACAGGAAGCTCAGCGGCTGATCCGCCTGGAGGAGACGCTGCACCGCCGCCTGGTGGGGCAGGAGGAAGCCGTGAGCGCTGTGGCGCGGGCTATCCGCCGGGCAAGGGCCGGGCTGAAGGATCCGAAGAGGCCCATCGGAAGCTTCATCTTCCTGGGACCCACGGGCGTGGGCAAGACCGAACTGTGCCGCGCGCTGGGTGAGGCGATGTTCGGGGACGAGGATGCGGTGATCCGCCTGGACATGAGTGAATTCATGGAGAAGCATACCGTATCCCGGATGATGGGATCACCGCCCGGATATGTGGGATACGAAGAAGGCGGCGAACTGACGGAAGCCGTGCGCCGGAAGCCCTACAGCGTGGTGCTGCTGGACGAGATTGAGAAGGCGCATCCCGACGTGTTCAATGTGCTGCTGCAGATCCTGGAGGACGGCCGGCTGACGGACAATACCGGACGGGTCGTCAGCTTCAAGAACACCATTGTGGTCATGACATCGAACGCGGGAGCCTCTGTGAAAGGCAGCGGCAGGAGCATGGGATTCGGATCCGCGCAGCGGGATGAAGTGCGGGACTATGAAACCATGAAGGAATCCGTCATGAAGGAAGTCAAGGAACTGTTCCGTCCGGAGTTCATCAACCGGGTGGACGAACTGATTGTCTTCCACGCGCTGACGGAGGATGAGATCTGCCGCATCACGGAAATGATGCTGAAGCAGGTGGCGGACCGCCTGGAGGAACAGGAAATCCGCCTGCTGTGGGATGAGGAAGTTACAAAGAAGCTGGCGGAGGACGGATATGATCCGAAGTACGGCGCCCGCCCGCTGCGCAGGCTGATCCAGCGGACCGTGGAGGATACGCTGAGCGAAGAGCTGCTGCAGGGGAGGATCAGCCTCGGGCAGGAGGTAAAACTGACCGTGAAGGACGGCCAGATCACCCTGGAAGGCAAGCCGGCCGCGCCGGAGGAAACGGTACAGGCAGCCGTGGAAACGGCTGAAGGGAATACAGAGCCTGAAGAAACGATGAAAGAGGAGTGACACACCATGCTGGAGGAACTGAAACAAAAGGTTTACGAAGCAAACATGCTGCTGCCCGCGTATCATCTGGTTACCTTTACCTGGGGAAACGTATCCGGGATCGACCGGGAAAAAGGACTGTTCGTGATCAAGCCCAGCGGCGTTCCCTACGAACAGCTGAAGCCGGAGGATATGGTCGTGATCGACCTGGAAGGCAAAAAGGTGGAAGGCCGCCTGAATCCCTCCTCCGACACACCGACCCATGCGGAGCTGTACCGGCGTTTCCCGTCCATCGGCGGTGTGGTGCACACCCACTCCCGCTGGGCAACGATCTGGGCCCAAAGCGGACGGGACATCCCCGCTTACGGCACCACCCACGCAGACTATATCTATGGAAACATTCCCTGCTGCCGCGACCTGACGAAGGAGGAAGTGGAAAGCGCCTATGAGCTGGAGACCGGCCGGGTGATCGCAAGCCATTTCGAGCAGAACGGTCTGAATCCCGCCCATGTGCCCTGCGTGCTGGCGCGTCATCACGGGCCTTTCGCCTGGGGCAAGGACGCGATGGAAGCGGTGCACAATGCCGTGGTGCTGGAAGAAGTTGCCATGATGGCCTGGCACACGGAGGCCCTGCCGCAGAACCAGACGCGGGAATGCCTGCCGGACTATGTGAAAGAGAAACATTTCATGCGGAAACACGGTCCGAATGCGTATTATGGACAGAAATCGACCTAATTAGGCGAAAAAAGACTGCTTTTTTCCTGTCTTTTGCCAAAAACAGGAAAAAAGCATTGTTTTTTAAAAATCCGTTCGATATAATTGTCGCCGGTTGAATCCTTCGGGTCTGTGGTTGAAAGCCGAAGCCAGTCGCAGGCAAAACGGTCCACGTAATCCGCCCAAAGCGGCGGGGAGCATGGTGCGGTCTAGATGTAAGTCCGTCCGGGATCACCCGAGAGGCGGGAGTGAGGGCGCTGAACGCGCAGAGCAAACGCCCAGACGGCGTGTGTGGGGTCAAAGACCAGGTCAGCCGGAGAATTCGCCTATCAACAATTATGGGGGTTACCTAACCATGTACGAAGACAAAACGCTGGTATGCAAAGACTGTGGCGCTGAGTTCGTTTTCACTGCCGGTGAACAGGAATTCTATGCCGAAAAGGGATTCCAGAACGAGCCCACCCGCTGCAAGGCCTGCCGCCAGGCTCGCAAGGCCAGCCGCGCTGCCGGCGCTCCGCG
>Ga0265298_10002988_pt1 | contig 22805 bp, 16 predicted proteins | sample AusTroGonzalo_MG_3_FD_193486 | JGI IMG/M metagenome (GOLD analysis project Ga0265298, IMG submission 193486) | Bovine rumen microbial communities from tropical cattle in Woodstock, Queensland, Australia - Gonzalo_01 | ecosystem: Host-associated > Mammals > Digestive system > Stomach > Rumen ...
GGCTGGCTCTACCGCACCGTCGGCCCTGGCGGCTATGTACCTGTCTCAGACGACATTGACAAGACGGGTGATATGCAACTTGAGTTCAACGCCGAATACCGCTTTCCCATTCACAACATCTTCAAAGGTGCCTTTTTCTTCGACATGGGTAACGTGTGGACCTACCGTCCCAATGAATCCATGCCCAACAGCGAATTCAAATTCGACAGCTTCTACAAGCAAATGGCCATGGATGCCGGTTTTGGCCTCAGGTTGGATGTTTCCTTCCTCCTGTTCCGACTCGACATCGCCTACGCCATGCGCAATCCCTATCCCGACCCGGAGACAGGCCGTTACTGGCGTTTCGGCAACGGCGAGTTTAACAACGTTCGATTCCAAGCTGGAATAGGTTATCCGTTTTAAGCCATGCTGAGCCGCGGTGAGCTATATGTCAAACTTGTGCAATCCTTTGGTTTTGAGCCTACTGAAGGCCAAGCCACGGTGCTGTATCACATTGCCGCCTTCCTGCTCTCGCAAAAAGAAAACCCCACTTATATCCTCAGAGGCTACGCCGGAACGGGCAAGACCTCGTTGGTGAAGACTTTGGTGAGGACGCTGCCTTCCATCGGGATGCGCTTCGTGCTGATGGCTCCGACAGGCCGAGCCGCCAAGGTACTCAGCAGTTACACGGGACAAAACGCCTCCACCATTCATCGAAGAATCTATCAGACCAAAGCCATGCCCGACGGTAGTTTCAGGATGGCGAGGACTGAGAACAAATTCGTCAACGCGTTGTTTATCGTCGACGAAGCCTCCATGATCGGGGAACAAAGGGAGTTTGGTGGCACCAGCCTGCTCGACGATCTGTTGGGTTACGTCTTCAGCGGCGAGAACTGCCGCCTGCTGCTGATTGGCGACACGGCGCAGCTGCCCCCAGTTGAGAGCCAGGAGAGTCCCGCCTTGGATTGCGAGTATCTGAAATCCCAGTTTCCTATCACGGCGGCCACTTTCGAGCTGACCGAGGTGAAACGTCAGGCCTTGGAGTCGGGCATACTTTATAATGCGACTGACATCCGACAATTGCTCAGCCAAAACTTATACGAATACACCTTGCCCATCTTCCATTTAGAATGCTTTGAGGATATCCAAAAGATTGAGCCCGAGACCTTTGAGGAGATGTTGCACAATGCCTTCGCCAACAGCTCGGAGAACGAAGCCGTTGTCATTTGCAAGTCGAACAAACGGGCCAACATGTTCAACCAAGCCATCCGTGGACGCATCCTCAACATCGAGGGCGAGATAGCCACGGGCGACAAGCTGATGGTGGTAAAGAACAATTATTATTGGACGGAAGGCAACGATGCCATGAGTTTTATCGCTAATGGCGACATGGCAGAAATAAGGAAAATCAAGCATTTTGATGAGATGTACGGCTTCCGTTTCGCCGACGTGGAGCTCAGCTTCACCGACTATCCCGACGCGCCCAATGTGGAAGCAAAAATTCTTTTGGATACGTTGAACAGCAATAGTCCCTCGTTGACGGAAGAAGAAAACAAACGCCTTTTTGTAGCCATCGAAGAGGACTACATGGACATTCCAAATCGTCGGGAGCGATACAAGGAGATGAAAAAAAATCCTTGGTTCAACGCCCTACAAGTGAAATTCGCCTATGCCCTCACCTGCCATAAGACTCAGGGCGGACAATGGAACAGCGTTTTTATTGATTCGTCGTTCAACCAAAAGGAAACGCTCGAAGTGGAAGACTTGAGGTGGCTTTACACTGCTCTAACACGTGCGCAGGAGCGGGTTTGTTTCGTGAATTTCAAGGAAGAATTCTTTGCAGAATAACAAGACTTATCAAAAACTATTGGTGTCCGCTAAAAAGTTTTAGCGGACACCAATATAAAAACATGAAACCACAAAAGATTTCGTAAAAGAATGGTGTAAAAGAAAACTTTGATTAAATTTAAAGCGAATTTTTTGACGAAAAACTAATCAAATTGTTGTGCTGATTGCGGTTCACTCATATAACAGCCTGTGCTACGGCACGATACCGATTGCGGACTTGGTCAACAAGGCCGCCGACCTCGGCTATGCCGCCTTGCCCTTGACCGACATTAACACGACGATGGGTGCCGCCGATTTTGTGGTGGAATGTCAAAGGAAAGGTGTAAGGCCTGTCGTGGGCGTGGAGGTGCGCAACGGCAACGAAATGCTGTATGTGGCCTTGGCCAAAAACAACGCAGGTTTCGCCGAGTTGAACCGTTTCCTGACACAGCACAATTTCAGCAAACAGCCCTATCCTGAAATCGCACCCGACTGGAAGCATGTTTTCGTGATTTACCCCTTCGGGAAACGGAAACCTAACATACTGAAAAAGAACGAATTTCTCGGTGTGCGTTTCTCCCAACTGACCAAAATGTACAACTGTCAGTCATTTGAGAAACTGGTCGCCATGCAGCCCGTCACCTTTGCGGAAGAGGCTGATTTCCAGTTGCATCAAAGCCTGCGTGCCATTGACGAAAATGTGCTGATTTCGCGCCTTGAGCCTGCCGCTTGTGCCGCGCCTGATGAGATCCTTCTACCTGCCGAAAGGCTGAAAACGACCTTCGCACTCTATCCGCAACTCATTGAAAATGCGGAGCATATCTTGGAAGAGTGCGAAATCAACTTGGACAGCAATGTGAAAAACAAGCGCACTTACACGGAGAATGCCTATGACGATTTGGAATTGTTGCGCCAGAAAGCATTTGAGGGAATGATTTACCGTTACGGAACAAGGGACAAGACCGCCTACCGCCGCATCGAAAAGGAGTTGGACATCATCGAGCGAATGGGCTTTTGCGCCTATTTTCTCATCGCGTGGGACATCGTGCACTATGCCATGTCGCAAGGCTTTTACCATGTCGGGCGGGGCAGCGGCGCGAATAGTGTTGTGGCTTACTGCCTGAAAATCACTGATGTGGATCCGATTGAACTGGACTTGTACTTCGAGCGTTTCCTCAACCCCAAACGCAGCAGTCCGCCCGACTTCGACCTTGATTTCTCGTGGCGCGACCGCGACAAGGTCATCGAATACATCTTCAAAAAATACGGTCAAGACCATGTGGCCTTGTTGGGCGCGACGGTAACATTTCAGGACAATTCGCTGTGCCGCGAGTTGGGCAAGGTGTTCGGTCTGCCCAAGGGTGAAATCGACCAAATGGAGCGCAATCCTGAGGTTTTCGCCCAACAGAGCGAAATTGGGCGCAACATCCTCGCTCTTGCCCATCGATTGCGCGACTTCCCACGCCAGCGTTCCATCCATGCCGGCGGCGTGCTGATTACCGAAAACCCCATCACCGACTTTGCCGCCCTCGACCTGCCGCCCAAAGGCTTCCCGACGACGCAATACGACATGTATTCGGCGGAGAAACTTGGTTTTGAGAAGTTGGACATCCTCAGTCAGCGAGGCATTGCCCACATCCGTGATGCCGTTGAGATGGTGGAGCTTAGTCGGGGCTTGCGCATTGACATTCACCAGATTAACGCACTGAAACAGGACGAGCTGATTCGTCGGCAATTGCTCAAAGCCGAGACTTGCGGCTGTTTCTACATTGAGAGTCCGGCGATGCGCGGGCTGTTACGCAAGTTACGTTGCAGCGACTACAAGACTTTGGTCGCGGCGAGTTCCATCATTAGGCCAGGCGTGGCCAAGTCGGGGATGATGCGCGAGTATGTCAATCGTTTCCATCATCCTGAAAACGTGGATTATAAGCATCCTGTTTTGAAAGAATTGCTGGCCGAGACTTACGGCGTGATGATTTATCAGGAGGATGTGCTGAAAGTGGGGCATTATTTTGCAGGCCTGGATCTGGCCGAGGCCGATGTGCTGCGTCGCATGATGGGTCACAAGATGCGTGACAAGACTGAATTTGAAGCGGTTAGACAACGTTTTTTTGGCAACTGCAAGGCCAAGGGCTATCCCGATGAATTGGTCAGCGAGCTTTGGCGGCAAATCGAGTCGTTTTCGGGCTATTCGTTTTCCAAGGCACACTCGGCCTCATATGCCGTCGAGAGTTACCAAAGCCTCTATCTGAAAAGCCACTATCCGCTTGAGTTTCAGGTGGCTGTGATTAACAACTTTGGCGGATTTTACCAGACTTGGTTTTATTTCAACGAAGCACGGCGCATGGGTGCAAAAATCCATCTGCCTTGCGTCAATCGAAGCGATTACCTCACCACTCTGAATGGTCGGACGGTTTTCATGGGTTTCGTGCATATGCAAGGCATTGAACAACAATTTGTTGAGCGTTTTCTTACTGAGCGCAAAGCGCGGGGACCGTTTGCCAGTTTGGAGAACTTCATGGCACGTGTACCGTTTTCGCTGGAACAACTCGTTTTGCTCGTTCGCGGCGGTGCGTTCAGTTTCACAAAAAAGCCAAAAGCCGAATTGTTATGGCAAGCTTATATGAACAAAAGCGAAGGCAGGAAGGAACAGCCTGAAACACTCTTCCAACTCGAGAGCCAGCATTTCGAGTTTCCTGATTTCAGCGTCAACGCCCTACAGAACGCCTACGATGAAATTGAATTATACGGTTTCCCCGTCTCCTTGACTTGGTTTGACCTGCTGCAGACCAAGTTCCGAGGCGAGCTGATGGCTTCTCAGATGCTGCATTTCGTAGGTTGCCGCTACCGGATGTTGGGCAAGTTAGTGACTATCAAGTATGTGTGCACCTGCAAGGGTGATACAATGGCGCTCGCTACTTTTGTGGATGCCACAGGCGAGGCTTTTGACACGGTACATTTTCCGCCGACTTTGAAGGCGTGGCCCTTCCAAGGCGATGGCATATATCTGCTTTTGGGCAAGGTGACGGAAGAGTTTGGACAGCCATCATTGGAAGTGGAGAAAATGAGTCGAATGGGGTATAAAACCTTGCAATGAATGCGTTGGCGGAATTACTTCAGTTGGGCCAAAACCGTTTCCTTTCCTATCGTCTTGTCACCGATTTTCACCTTGATTTCGGCGTCCAAAGGAAGGAAAACATCGACGCGCGAGCCGAAACGGATCATGCCCAGCTCCTCTCCCACCACGGCCTCATCGCCCGGCTGCAAGTCGCAAACGATGCGTCGAGCCACAAAACCGGCAATCTGACGCACCAACACTACACGGCCTTTCGTATCCTTTAAGATAATCGTATTATGCTCATTATCAGTCGATGACTTTGGATTGAAAGCCAACAAAAACTTGCCGGGATGGTATTTGTAATAGGTCACCTTACCATCAAATGGGAAGAAATTGATGTGCACATCATAAATCGACATGAAGATGGAAAGCTGGCGCCGCTTGTCGTGGAAATACTCGTCTTCCATCACCTCCTCGTTGGCGGCTATCACACCATCGGCAGGCGAAAGCACCGCATCTTCGGCAATGGTGGTTTTTCGCCAAATCGGTACGCGGAAAAAGCGAACGGTCAACACAAGAACCACAAGCTCGAATGCATATAACAGGTAATGCCAAACCGTTTGCGAAGGCCAAAACCAATTGACTAAAAAACAAGTCACCGCGATGATGCCCAACGTGATCAGAATGGCAACCGTACCTTCCTCGTGTAACCTTTTGTGAATCTTCATAACAGCAGCAAATAAACGAAAATAAATGGTACGCTGAACATAATTGAGTCAAAACGGTCCAAAATTCCACCATGGCCAGGAATCAGTTTCCCGGAATCCTTCACTCCTGCCTGACGTTTCAGCATCGACTCGCAAAGGTCTCCCAAGGTACCAAAAACGACAGCGATGATGGCCAGACCAATGGCGTGGTAAACAGGAAACCACTGGGAATAATGGCAGAAGATAATGAGCGAAGCCAAAGTGAATACCAGTCCACCGATGCTGCCTTCGATGGTCTTTCCAGGAGAGATACGGGGAAAGAGTTTATGCTTTCCGAGGAGCTTGCCCGTTAGGTAGGCAAAAATGTCGTTGACCCACAGCAAACAGAAAACCAGGATAATAAGCTTTGCTCCTGCCAGAGCGCCAAAGAGGTCTTCACGATACATGAAAAGCATCAAGGATGACGGCAAGCTTAGGAAAACTAGCGAGGCATAAAGGTAGGTGAATATCGGTTTCGCGTCATGCTTCACGGAGAAAAGTGCATAGAGGAAAGGCATCATTGCAAGAAGCATTTCGAGCAAGAGCCAACGAGGTTCTATGACTTGAAATGCGACCAAGGCTGGCAAGGCAAAAAAGCCTATTGAAAGCGCTTCGCCGATAACGATACCAATGATGGAATTCATCTTCAGGAGCCGTGACATCTCAAAAGTGCCGACGGCAATAATGAACAGCAGCAAGGCAGCCCATGTCCACGGTGAGACGAACACACAGCCGAAGAGCACTACACCCATCAACAGACCAAAAACCGAACGAATCAACAACTCTTTCATAATAATACTAACGTAACATCATCGCGGCTTTTTTCACCGCATTCACGAAGACTTTTACCTCTTCCATGGTATTATACATCGCAAACGATGCCCGCACCGTGCCCAGGATGCCGAAGCGTGTCATCACCGGTTCTGCGCAATGGTGACCCGTGCGCACCGCCACGCCCATCTTGTCGATGATGGTGCCGAGGTCGTAGGGATGAATGCCATCGATGATAAATGAAACCAAACCCGAATGTTGCACCGCCTCCCCGATGAAACGGATGCCCTCGATTTCGGACAATTGTTGAATGGCTGATTGCAACAGTTGGGCTTCGTGCTCCTCAACGGCTTTCCTGTCGAGGCTTTGCAAATATTGGATGGCCGTTTCCAAGCCCAAGGCGGCACCCACATTGGGCGTTCCCGCCTCGAACTTATAAGGTAACACGTTGAAGGTGGTCTTCTCGAAACTCACCGTGTCGACCATCTCGCCACCAAACTGATAAGGCGGCAACTTCTCCAGCCATTCGGCCTTGCCATACATGCCACCGATGCCCATGGGAGCGTACATCTTATGCCCCGAAAAGACAAAGAAGTCGCAATCCAGGTCTTGAACATCAATGGGATGGTGGGCGATAGACTGTGCGCCGTCAATGACCACAGGTATGCCATACTGATGCGACATTTTCACCATCTCCTTCACAGGATTGATGGTGCCCAAGACATTGGAAATATGGGCAATGGAAACCACTTTCGGACCTTCTTTAAGCAACTCTTCGTATTGATCCAAATCCAAAACACCTTTATCGTTCATCGGAACGACGAGTAACTCTCCAAGATGCCTTTGCACCATTTGCTGCCATGGAACCAAATTCGAATGATGCTCCATAGCTGTAACCAACACCTTGTCGCCTTCTTCGATGCAATAATGTTCAAAGGCAGTGGCCAGCAAATTCAGCGACTCGGTAGTGCCACGGGTGAAGATGATCTCCCGTGCTTCCTTAGCATGGATGAAGTCAGCCACGGTCTGACGCGCATGCTCGTAAGCCTCAGTGGCCTTCTGGCTCAGGTAATGCACCCCACGATGAATGTTGCAGTTCTCGTGCAGGTAATAGTCACGCTCGCGGTCAATGACACAGAGGGGTTTCTGCGTGGTGGCCGCATTGTCGAGATACACCAAGGGCTTGTCGTAGACCTGCTGGTCAAGGACGGGGAATTGGCTTCTTATTTCGTTGATATTCATTTTGTCACATTTGTAGAGACGTTTCAGGAAACGTCTCTACAGGGTTATATTTTCGAATAATCAATGTCAAAATTATATTCCTTCGGATGACTACAGCGCAACACGCAGGTCTCGCAACTCGACAACTCACCACGCAAGCGGCGTTTGATCATGTCGTCAATGTGTTCATGCAGCATCTCATTGCCGATATGGTTGCTCACCTCGGCAGCGAAGGCGTACATCAACAGGATCCTGGCGTTGGCCTTGCTGATGCCGCGCTGGCGCATATAGAACATAGCCTCTTGGTCGAGCTGGCCCGTGGAAGTGCCATGCGAGCATTTTACGTCATCAGCATAAATCTCCAAGAACGGCTGGCTGTTGATTTTGGCCTTGGGCGTCAAGATGATGTTGCTGTTGTTCTGGTGGGCATCCGTCTTCTGGGCGTTAGGCGCGACATAGACATGACCATTGAAAATACCCGTAGCCTCGTCATCGAGCACACCCTTGAACTTCTCGTTGCTGGTGCAGTGCGGCACGTTGTGGTTCACCTTCAAGTAGTTCTCCACATGCTGGGTCTTATCGATGAGATACAAGCCATACACTTGCGTGTCGGCACCCTCGCCGTCCAAATCGATATGGTACGCGTTGCGGATGTCGCCGCCATTGAAGGTGATGACCACGATCTTCAGTCGGCTGTCGGCCAGCTGTCTGACCTTGAACTCACGCCGGATGGAGGCCTCGTTGTTCACATTCTGAAGCACATACAACTCAAGGCTGGAGTTCTCGTTGAGGACAATTTCCGACACCAGAGTCTCCGACGACAGGTGGGCATCATCGTCATACTCAATGATCTCGCGGCTTTGGTTGGCGGCTAAGATAAGTTGGTTGTCCATAATCACAGTTCCTTAATCCATTCGTAGCCTTTTTCTTCGAGTTCGAGGGCGAGGTTCTTGCCTCCCGTCTTGACGATGCGTCCGTCATACATCACATGCACGAAATCGGGGACGATATAGTCCAGCAGTCTCTGGTAGTGGGTGATGACCACGAAGGCATTCTCAGCATTGTGGAGCTGGTTGACACCATGAGCCACGATGCGCAAGGCATCGATGTCAAGGCCCGAGTCGGTCTCATCGAGGATGGCGAGGCTGGGCTCCAGCATAGCCATCTGGAAGATCTCGTTCTTCTTCTTCTCGCCGCCGCTGTAGCCCACATTGACGAAGCGGTTTTGCAGCTTCTCGGTGATCTCCACCATGGCCTGTTTCTCCTTCATCATCTTCATGAAGTCGACGGTGCTCATCGGCGGCAGACCTTGGTACTCGCGCTTCGAGTTGACGGCGGTACGCATGAAGTTCTGGATGCTCACGCCCGGAATCTCGACGGGATACTGGAAACTCAGGAAGATGCCTTCGTTGGCACGGTCTTCAGGCGACATCCCGACGATGTTCTTGCCCTTGTACCAGATCTCACCTTCGGTGATCTCATAGCCCTCGCGACCCGTGATGGCCGCGGCAAGCGTGCTCTTTCCCGTTCCGTTGGGTCCCATGATGGCGTGTATCTCGCCTTCGTTGACGCCTAAGTTCAATCCTTTCAGGATTTCTTTTCCACCTATTGATACGTGGAGGTTTTTGATATTCAGAAGCATATTATATCAGTTGTCAGTTGTTAGTTGTTCAGTTGTTCAGTTGCCTATCGGGGTGCTGCCCGACGTTGCACATCGGGTTGTGGTAGGGTCGCCCCTTCAGGGCTCATCCCACGCTCCCCTCCAGGGTGATGGACAGCAGCTTCTGCGCTTCGACGGCGAATTCCATCGGCAGTTTGTTCAGCACATCCTTGGCGTAGCCATTGACGATGAGGCCGATGGCCTTCTCGGTCGGGATGCCACGCTGTTGGCAGTAGAAGAGCTGGTCTTCCGAGATCTTCGAGGTCGTGGCCTCGTGTTCCAAGATGCTCGACTCATTACCGCACTCGACGTAAGGCCATGTGTGGGCGCCGCATTTGTCGCCCAACAGCAGGGAGTCGCATTGTGAGTAATTGCGCGAATTTTCGGCTTTGGCCGCCACCCTCACCAGACCACGGTAGCCGTTTTGGCTGTGGCCAGCGGAGATACCCTTAGAGATGATCGTGCTTCGGGTGTTCTTGCCCAAGTGGATCATCTTGGTGCCCGTGTCGGCCTGCTGGTAGTTGTTGGTCACGGCGACAGAGTAGAACTCACCTACCGAGTGGTCGCCCATCAGCACGCAGCCAGGGTATTTCCATGTGATGGCCGAGCCCGTCTCGACCTGCGTCCACGAGATCTTGGAGCGGTCGCCGCGACAGAGGCCGCGCTTGGTGACGAGGTTATACACGCCGCCTTTGCCGTCCTTGTCGCCAGGGTACCAGTTCTGCACGGTGCTATACTTCACCTCGGCATCCGTTTCGGCGATGATTTCCACGATAGCGGCATGGAGTTGGTTCTCGTCGCGTTGTGGGGCAGTGCAGCCTTCCATATAACTCACATAGGCGCCTTCGTCGGCCACGATAAGCGTGCGCTCAAACTGACCCGTGTTGGCCGCGTTGATGCGGAAATAGGTGGACAGCTCCAAGGGGCAGCGCACGCCCTTCGGGATGTAGCAGAACGAGCCGTCGCTGAAGACCGCCGAGTTCAATGCAGCGAAGAAGTTGTCGGTGTAAGGGACTACCTTGCCGAGGTATTTCTTCACCAGGTCGGGATGCTGCTTGACAGCTTCGCTGAACGACATGAAGATAACGCCATGTTTCGATAGCGTCTCTTGGAAGGTCGTCTTCACCGAGGTGGAGTCCATCACCGCGTCGACGGCCACACCCGATAGCTTCTTCTGCTCGTCGAGCGAGATGCCGAGTTTGTCGAAGGTGGCCAACAGCTCGGGGTCGACCTCGTCGAGGCTCTGCTTCTGCTGACGTTTGCGCGGTGCAGCGTAATAGATGATGTCCTGATAGTTGATTTCGGGGATGTCGAGGTGGGCCCAGTTGGGTTGTTTCAGCGTCTGCCAGTGGCGGAAGGCCTTCAGGCGGAACTCCAGCAGCCATTTAGGTTCCTCTTTCTTTTTGGAAATCAAGCGAATGATATCCTCATTCAGACCTTTCGGCACAAAATCGGTCTCAATGTCAGTCACAAAGCCGTATTCGTACTCTTTGTTCGTGACTTCGCTGATGATATTTTCGTTCGGATTCTGATCCATTTCTCCTTATTAAGAATGATTTCAAATTAGGCCGCAAAGATAAGGTTTTTATGAAGATTGTTAAACCTCTTTCAACAGAAAATTGAGGTTTTTTTTGAGTATTGCGTTTTTTACGTTAGTTTTGCAGTCTGTATGAGCAAAGAAAAGAAAAAAGGCTTCTGGTTCTATTTCGGCAGGGTAATGGCCGGCATCGGCATCGCCTTGCTGTTGGTGATATTATACATCTACCTCTCCGTGCCCACCTACAGCTTCAAGGAGCCAAGGCCTTTCAGCGGCGAATACCTCTACAACCCCTATCAAGACATGAACCCCGACCAATGGAAGAAATACCACTTTCATTGTCATTCGCGCAAGTTCTTTGGGTTGACCAACGGGCGCAAGAGCAAGGAAGCGACCATCGACAGTGTGTATCAAGCCTTGAGCTACGACCACTACGGCATCTCTGACTACATGCACATCAACCCGCACAATGCAGACAAAGAAGACTATATCCCTGCCTACGAGCACGGCTACGGCCTCTTCCGCAAGACGCACCAGATCTGCATCGGCGCCGAAAAGGTGTATTGGCCCGACTTCCCCTTCATGCAAAACCTCAACATGAAGCAACACATGATTAACAAGTTGGGTGAACGTTGCCGCTTTGTCATGCCTGCCCATGCCTCATTCACCAAAGGCTATAAGGTAAACGACATGGCACTGCTGAGCAACTATCGTTTGCTTGAAGTGCTCAACCCATACGGCAACGCCATCGAGCATTGGGACATGGCACTTTCCAACGGACATCGCGTGTATGCCCTTGGCGACGACGACACCCACGACATTACGAATGAGCACGAGGTATGCCGCAATCTGACCATGATCAACACCCCCGACCTGCACCCCGAGCATATCTATGAAGCCCTGGACAAAGGCCTATGCTATGCCGTGGAGTTCGACAACTGGTACTACTATCCTCTCACCCTTGAGCAAAAAGCCAATGATGCACGCTCTTTAGGCTATCTGACCCAAGCACAATTGGTGGGCGACACCTTATTTATTAGTACGTCAGATGAAACTATGAAAGAAGTACAATTCATTGGACAAGACGGCAAGGTGTTGAAGACAGAAGAGAACATTGGCACTGCTTGTTATGTCATACAACCTGAAGACCACTATGTCCGCACTCGTATCGATTTGAACGGCAGACACTTCCTGTATCTAAATCCCATAACGCGCCATTCTTCACCCAACATTGACGACCAGCGCCTTGACAGCATCAATTATGCTCAGACTGGCCTGTATTGGGTCATTTATGTCGTGGCATTGATAGCCTTCATTTGGTATCTGTATAAAAAAGCCAAGGAGAAAAAAGCATGATTCAAATCCAAGACAACGAAAAGAAAATCAACCAGATACTCTTTTGGCTTTTGGCTATCAGTGCTATTATCAGAGGCATAGCAGCGGCATCTATCGAGTTTGGAAACGACGAAGTCTATTACTGGACTTACGCCTTATATCCCGATTGGAGCCACTTCGACCACCCACCCATGGTAGGCTGGGTAATACAGCTATTCAGTCTCAACCTGTTATTTGACAGCGAATTTGTCATCCGTCTGGCCTCGGTTATCTTCATGACTGCCAACACCTATGTCATTTTCCGCATCGGAAAGGACATCAAAAACGCACAAGCAGGACTATACGCAGCATTGCTTTACACAGCCTCAATCTACGCCTTCGTCATCACGGGCGTTTTCATCCTGCCCGACACTCCATTGATGCTGTTTTGGCTCCTGGCGGTTTGGATGGCCATGAAGTCCGAAAAAAAACGAAATTTGCTTTTTTTCGGACTTTTCGCTGGACTTGCCATGCTCTCCAAATACTCGGGGATATTCCTCTGGGTGGGAATGATGTTCTATATTCTGTTGTTCAACCGAAAACAGTTAAAGAACCCATACCTTTATCTTTCCTCGCTGATCTCAGCGACATGTTGCCTCCCCATCCTATATTGGAACTATCAAAACGGCTTTATCAGTTTCAGTTTCCACGGCGACCGTGTCAGTCTGTTCGCGAAACCCAACTTGGGCTATTTCGGAACTGAACTGGCCGGAGAATTACTCTACAACAACCCTGTGAATTTCGTGTTGGCCATCATTGCGGTCGTTGCTGCGTTCAAAGGAAAAATCGAATTGGGAAAACCCGCACTCCGGTTGGTGCTTTGCACAGCCCTGCCCTTGATTTTGACTTTCTTGGTTTTCTCCTTGACCCGACAGACCTTACCCCACTGGAATGCCCCTGCATATAGCCTAATCATCTTGCTGAGCGCCTGTTGGTTATGCAAAAAGAATCCGCAAACAAACGGATATTTTAGTCTTCCCAAAAGTATCATCGCTGCCCTTAGTGTCCTTGTCTTTACTGTAAGCTTCGGCATTGCGGAGATCAACACGGGCTTTGTTCCTCTCGATCGTCATACCGAGACCAAGATGCTGGGGCGCGATGACTTCACTTTGGACATGTACGGCTGGCGGCAATTGGAGACGAAATTTGCCATCTTACGCGAGCAAAAAATCGCCGAAGGCGTGATGAAATCTAAAGACGGCATCGTGGCCGATGAATGGTTTCCCTTGGCCAACCTCGACTATTATGTGGCCCGACCTTTAAACATGAAAGTTATGGGTATCGGTTATCCCGAAAAACTGCACAAATATCTATGGATCAATGAAAAACGGGGAGGTTTTAAAAAAGGCGAAGACTTCTGGTTCCTTACCGACAGCCGCTATTTGAAGGATCCAAATGGGCTATATCCAGGCGGTTTTAAGTCCATCGAATTTATTGACACCATCACCATTGAGAGAGGCGGCAAACCCGCTAAGAATTTCTTCGTGTACGCTTGCAAAGGCTTGATTTACATGCAACCATCCATTACTGAACTCAGGAACAAGCAATACTAACGCCCATGAAACCCTCGTCCACGCCCAGCCAACGTCAAACTGCCATTGAGTGCCTTATTCTACTCGCAGTCGCCATCGTACTTCGCGTTTGGTTTGTAGGCAGAACCGACCTCGGAGGCGACGAAAGCTTCTCGCTCTACATGTCGCTGCAAAGCCTTCCCGACCTCGTACGAATGCTTTGCCAAGGCGACAACCCACCGCTATGGGAAATCCTGCTGCATTTCTGGGTCAAGGTTTTTGGCATTTCAGAAATCGCCATTCGCACTTTACCACTCATTTTCAGTGTCTTAACAGTTATTCCCATTTATTTTCTCGGTGAGAGGCACCTCCATAGGATGGCTGGCATTGCTGCTTCATTATGTTATTGTTTCTCAACTTTTTCCATCTATCTGGCACACGATTGCCGCGTCTATAGCCTCATCGGATTCTGTTCGGCTTGTTCAGCCTTGCTGTTCATCAGTGCGGTGAAGCAACCTAAAACCCTCAAATTCATCTTGTTGACCATCGTCAACTTGATGCTTATGTATGGGCACTACCTTTCCGTTTGGATTATCGTGATGGAATTCATCATTGCACTGAGTATCAAACCTATAAGAAAAAAGATTTGGAAGCCCTATCTGCTTCATGCAGCTGCGCTTATCCTTTTGTTCACGCCAATGTTTCCTGTTCTTTTCAGACGTTTCATGGATTCTGGCGTCAACGGTACTTGGATTGAGAAGACCACTTCTCCCGAAGCCTTGTACGATTTCCTTTGGCGGATGTGCAACGTGCCCGTCACAACGGTTTTAGCCATTGTCATCCTAATTTCTGCATTTATCATATTGATTATCAATATTTTTAAAAAGAAATCCGATTTCAACAACACGGCCATTCTCACTTTGCTTTGGGCCGTGCCACTTTTGGTTTCGTTCGTACTGTCCTACTTCACTGGCTTTTTCCTCGACCGCTATTTCTACTTCCTCTTCCCTATCTTCTATCTTTCCATTGCCGCCTATTGCGTTTACTTGTTCCCCAAACGCAAAGTCCTCGCGCTGTCACTCATGGGTCTCTTCGCTGTTGCAATGGCCGTTTCCTGCTCACCCGACAGTTCCACCAAACGCTTCAGCAGCTGGCATTATGATGTCAAACCCATTGTCCATCAGCTGATTGAAGCCAAGGAAAATGAAAACGCGCTCGTCATTCTTCCCGAATATTTCGACAAGCAGTTCACTTATTATTTGGACGAAAACCACGAGGCTTTCCGCACGCAAAGCCAACCAACCAATTATTATGTGTTTAAGGATTACTTGTTGAAACAAGGCTATTATTACGACTATAATTACCAAAAGGCCGACCTCAACACCTACAATAAAGTTGTGTTCCCCTATCACAAAGACATGCCCATCAATGGGTTAAAAGCGTATTTGAAAAACTTAGGCTTCCGGTTGGAAAGGGAACAAGACGAACATCCTTATGTAGTCAGCTACTTCTCAAAATAATTTTCAATGTGACTTCCTACGAAACAGATGCAGTCTCCCATCGGAGGCCACCGTCTCATAGTCTGAACGATTAGTGAACAACACTTTGCCTTTACGCTCAAAATTAACATAATGCTCGGTAATCAACACATAGTCAGCATCTATCTTGGTTGCATTCGCATAGTTTTGGATATTGTCGCGCATGGCCAAGTGCGGCACAAACATAGAAGAAGCACTCACTGAGGCATCTTCAGGAATCATCTTCATCAGTTCACGGGCATATTTCACATCAAACTCCTTTTGCTCGTAATGACGACCTTGATACACACATAACTGGTCAACCTTTATGGTGGACTTGGGTACACCTATTGTATAGAAGGTAGTCAGCAGGGTGGAGAGCAATAAAGCAAAACCCAACACTATTCTCCACTTTCTATTTTTCAACTTGACGAGCACCAAAAACGAAGAGACCGCCAACACGGGAACAAACTCAACCGAATACTGGAAAGAAACGCCCCAAAAATTGCCGTCGACAGCAAGCATCTTTTGCGCAATAAGCGGAATCAGCATCAGCAAATAATTGGACTTCAACAAGGTAAGAAGCATCCCGGAGGCCAAAGCACAGTAATAGAACTCGGCCTTCACGCCATCCAAATAGGAAACTTTGCTGGTATTGGTAAACAAAAGCCTCAGGGTTTTTCCAGGGTCCAAAATCAAGTTTTTCGCTATCTCAGCATAATTGTCACCTAAATGGGCATAACGGGCAAAGCCGCCTCCATTTCCGCCCAGCCTTGGCATAACTATCATATTGATAATAAAGAAATAAGCCAAAGCAAACACTGCGTATGCCACCAAATGCCAAAGGGCTTTTTTCTCCTTCCTGTAATCCCACATCAAGCCAATGGCAATAAAGAACAGCCAAAGCGACATGTTCTCTTTACCGATGACGAACAGCACGACAAACACCGAAGTCCAAACATACCGTTTCCTTTTGAGGAAGTACAACAACCAAGGTAACATTATGGATGTCAGCACATTGGAATGATAATCAAAGGCAATGGCGTGGATGATGCCAAATGAGAGAAAGAAAACGGCGGAAGCCAGAACCGGCATCCAATTGTCATCGGTATAAAGCCCTATTAATTTGTAGACGCCCCAGCCGCCCAGCAAGGTCGCCACAATCTGCACGATGAGCAAGGTATAGGTCCCAAACACATATATCAGCGGAGACAGCAGGGGCAGATACAAGTCGAAATGGTCGCTGAGAAGGTTGTATGGCACATCCTTGAACAAGCCACAATCGGCAGCGCGAAAATGGGCGTAGTCGTAGAGCGCATGGGTGTAGAGTCCCAAGTCAAGCGCGTAGGTCTTGAAAAGAAAATGGTTGACCAATGAGATTAGGGCATACAACACGCCAGCAACGGTGAAAACCGAAGCTAATGTGATGTTTCTCTGCCGTTTGCTCCAGGTCATATCTTGCTCTTTTAGTTCTCAGTTTGGAACAATGTGATGATATTCAAAATCACCTCTGAGGCCTTCATCATGCTTTCCAACGGCACATATTCGTATTTACCGTGAAAGTTGTGTCCGCCAGCGAAGATGTTGGGACAAGGCAGCCCCATGTAAGAGAGGTTGGCACCGTCAGTGCCGCCTCGAATGGGCTGCACTTTCGGCTTGATGTTGGCCATCTCCATAGCTTTCATGGCTCTTTCCACGACGAAGAAATGTGGCTCCACTTCCTGACGCATATTGAAATATTGGTGCTTCAACTCCATTGTAACCACATCGCCGTATTTCTTGTTCAAAAACTCAACAATCGAAGTCATCAAAGCCTTTTTCTCTTCAAACTTGGCGATGTCGTGGTCGCGGATGATATATGACATCGTGGTCTCCTCCACCGTGCCGTTGATTTCGGTCAAATGGAAAAAGCCTTCATAGCCCTGAGTGAAGCGTGGACGCTGTTCCACAGGCAGCATGCCATTAAGTTCCATGGCGATGATCATCGAGTTTACCATCTTGTCCTTGCCGTAGCCAGGATGGATGTTGCTACCTTGGATGTGAATTTTGACCCCAGCAGCATTGAAATTCTCATATTCCAATTCGCCGATTGCACCACCGTCGACAGTATAGGCATATTTCGCACCGAACTTCTTCACATCAAACTTCTCCACGCCGCGCCCGATTTCCTCATCCGGCGTGAAACCAATCATGATTTCGCCATGCTTGAAGTCTGGGTGCTCCATGATATACTGGGCGGCATACATGATTTCGGCCACGCCTGCCTTGTCGTCGGCGCCGAGTAAAGTCGTGCCGTCGGTGGTAATCATCGTTTGGCCTTTATATTGCTGCATCTCAGGGAATTCCGAAACACGAAGCACAATGTTCTTTTCCTGGTTCAGCACAATGTCGTTGCCGTCATAGTTCGGGATGATTTGCGGTTTGATGTCGGCACCCGAGGCATCAGGCGAGGTGTCGACATGGGCGATAAAACCGATGGCGGGAATCTTGCGGTCCACATTGGACGGAATCGTGGCCATCACATAGCCAAATTCGTCCAATTCGGCCTCGACACCCATAGCCTGCAACTCATCACGAAGCATCTTCAAGAGATTCAGCTGTTTGGCGGTGCTGGGCTGCGACTCGGAGTTTTCGTCGGATGTGGTCTCCACGGAGACGTATCTCAGAAATTTGTCTAAGAGTTTTCCCATTTATTAATGGTTTTAATTTGCCACAAAAATAAGAAATAATATGATACAAAAAACCGCGACAGGATCGCTCCTGCCGCGGTACCATGAAAAAACAAAATCTTACGCTTATCTTAACGCTTTTCTGCGTGTTTTCTTGTACGATGTCGGTCCTTGGCCCACAAGCCATAGACCTCGCTCACGTTTCCAGCCGTAGTGAACGCCTTGATTTCGTTCTTGTTAAGGTATTCCATCAAGGCGGAGAATTCGTCCTTCGTCAGCAGAGCTTCCAGCTCTATGGACTTCTCGTTGGTATAGCCGCCGATGACCTCATAGAGTGTGCAGCCACGATCCAAATCGTCGACAATGAAACGACGAATGCGGTCGTAGTCCTTGGAGACGATACACACACGCTTGCGATTGTTGAGATTCGCCGTGAAGTAATCCACAATGATACCATTGATCCAAGTGGCGATGAGACCGATGACGACCATCTGGAAGGGGTTGATGGCAAAAGCAGTGAGACAGATGATGCCACCCGCCACGGTCACCGACTTGCCCATATCGAAATGCAAGTATTTGTTGACGATCTTGGCCAGAATATCGAGGCCGCCCGTCGAAGCGTTGATGGAGAACATCAACGTTTGTGCCGCGCTGAGAATCAACACGCAACACAACAGGTCGAACCAAGGCGTGCCCATCACAGAATAGGCAAATTCATCAGCTCCAATCTCACCCGTTTTTCTAAGCACTTCCGTGACATAGTCATTTTTGGTGGCAAATTCCGTCCAAGGATAAATCCATTCGCACACCTTGGTCATGGGACCGAGAATCAAGGCGCAGTAGACCGTCTTTAGGCCAAATTCCTTGCCAATCAACAAATAAGCCAAAACCAGCAGGATGGCATTGATGATGGTAATCATCATCGACAGGCTAAGGTTGACACCTATACCTTGGAAAATGTTGGTCAAAACAATGGAGAGACCCGAGATGGAGCCCACAATCAACTTGCTGGGAACGAGGAAATAATAGACGCAAATACCCGTCATGAACATACCCAAAGTCATGATCAGCAGCTCAACCCAGAACTTCTTACTCACCAAAGCCTGGCCGATTTCCTTCATTATGTCGTTAAACTTTTTCATAAATTATTGATTTATAAATTCTTAATAACGTATTACACCCTTGATTTTTAAGGCTGCAAAGGTCGGAATTCTTTTTGAGATAAGGAAGGGTTTTAAAGAAATAATTACCTTTGCAGAAAATTCACGGAATGACCCTCCTCGACTGGCTCCCCATAACGAAAAAAGAGACCGACCTGCGCGGTTGGGACGAGGTGGACGTGGTGTTCGTCACGGGCGATGCCTACATCGACCATCCTGCGTTTGGCGCTGCCGTCATCGGTAGGGTGCTGGAACATAATGGCTTCCGCGTGGCGCTCATTCCACAACCCAACTGGCGCGACGACCTGCGAGATTTCAAGAAATTCGGCAAACCGAGACTCTATTTCGGCGTATCCGCTGGCTGCATGGACTCTATGGTCAACCATTATACCGCCAACAAAAGACTGAGAAGTAACGACGCCTATACTCCTGGCGGCGAAGCGGGCTTCCGTCCCGACCGAGCCACCGTGGTCTATAGCAACATCCTGAAAAAACTCTATCCAGATGTGCCCGTCATCGTGGGCGGCATCGAAGCCTCTCTGCGTCGCGTAACACACTACGACTATTGGGATGACTGCCTGAAACCCAGTATCTTGGTGGATTCCAAAGCCGACCTTGGCGTGTACGGCATGGGCGAACTCACCATGGTGGAAATCGCGAAAGCCATACAAAGCGGCAAGAAAGTCAACGAGCTGACTGACATCCAGCAGACCTTTTTCCTGCAAGACAAGAAACAACCTTTGTCTGCTTTCGAGGGCGAGTCTATCGAGCTTGTGTCGCACGAAGTCTGCCTCAAAGACAAGAAGAAATACGCCTCCAACTTTCGGCACATCGAAGAGGAATCCAACAAGAAACACGCGGCAAGGCTAATTCAAGACATTGGCAATCAACGCTTAATCATCAACCCGCCTTTACCCACTTTCACTGAAGAGCAGATTGATGCCTCTTTTGATTTGCCTTACACCCGCATGCCCCACCCGAAATACGCCAAGCGTGGTGTCATCCCCGCCTACGAGATGATCCGCCATTCAGTCAACCTGCACCGAGGCTGCTTCGGCGGCTGCGCCTTCTGCACCATCTCGGCGCATCAAGGCAAGTTCGTGGCCTCGCGCAGCAAGGCATCCATTTTAAAAGAGGTGGAAAAGGTAACCGAGATGGAGGACTTCAAAGGCTACATCAGCGACTTGGGCGGTCCCTCGGCCAACATGTACCGAATGCGAGGCAAAGACGAACGCCTCTGCGAGAAATGCGCCCGTCCAACATGCTTACAACCAAGCGTTTGCAAAAACCTCAACACCGACCACCATCCACTCATCGAAATCTACAAAGAGGTAGATGCGAATCCAAAAGTCAAAAAGGCCACCATCGGCTCAGGCATACGCTACGACCTGTTTCTGCACGACAGCACGCCCGAGGAAAACAAGGCTATGGGCTATGATGAATATTTCCGCCAGTTGGTCACGCACCATGTCAGCGGAAGACTGAAAGTGGCTCCCGAGCATACCAGCGATGCCGTGCTGAAGCTCATGCGCAAGCCCAAGTTCGACATGTTCGTGAAGCTAAAAAAGAAGTTCGACCAAATCAACGAAAAGGAGCATCTCAACCAACAACTCATCCCCTATTTCATCTCCTCGCATCCCGACTGCTACCTTGAAGACATGGCCGAACTGGCCGTGAGAACCAAAGAGTTGGGCTACCATCTAGAGCAGGTGCAGGACTTTACCCCAACGCCCATGACGCTGGCCAGCGAAATCTACTATTCCGGCTACGACCCATACACTTTAGAGCCCGTATTCTGCGCCAAGACCAAAGAAGAAAAACTGGCTCAGCAGCGTTTCTTCTTCTGGTACAAGCCCGAAAACCGCGAATGGGTGAAAAGCGCTTTGCGGCGCATCGGACATCCCGAGTGGATTAAGAAACTGTTCACCAAATCTTGAAATTTTGAAATCTTGAAATCAGAAATCAAACAATAATCCTTATTTTTGCCGCAAATTTAAACAACATAAATCAAATACCATGAAGAGAAATCTCATCGGAGCCATCGTGCTCGTCGCCGCCCTTGCTTTTGCAGGCTGCGAAAACAAAAAAGAAAAAGAAGAAAACAAGGATGAAAAGACCACTACTGAGGTAAAGGACGAAAAAGTCGTACTGCCCAACCGCATGCTCATCATCGTCGACCCGCAGATTGACTTCACCACGGGTAGCCTGGCCACCGCCAAAGGTCCTGCCGCCATGGACTATCTCGCCAAGGCCCTCAACAATGGCGCTTGGAAAAACTACGGTTGGATTATCGTAACCCAAGACGCCCACCCGGCCAACCACTGTTCCTTTAAGGACAACGGTGGCGTGTTTCCGCCCCACTGCGTGCAAGGCACCGAAGGCATGAATGTCTATCCCGCCCTGCAAGAAGTGTTGACGGCTATCATGCCTAACATCCCCAACACCCATTACATGCAGAAAGGCGACCTCGCCGAAAAGGAGGAATTCAGTATCTTCCAAAACGAACATAGTGGTGTGAAGCTGCGCAAGACCATCGAGGAGATGGGCTTCGAAGGCATCGACATCTGCGGTATCGCCACCGACTACTGCGTCTATGAGACCGCCAAGGATCTCATTGCATTCTATCCTGCTAAAAAGGTGCGTATCGTCACCAACTGCCTCGCCGCCGTCGACGACAACGACACCAAGCTCGCCGACCTGATGAAGGAAAACGGCATCGAAGGCATTGAGTTTTAATCTTTTTTACACAAAACTGTGAGACGCGGGACACGAGACTAGTTCTTGTCCCGCGTCCTGCGTCAAATAAAACATGGGCAAATTCAAATCATTCTTAGCACGGAAGGATATCGAGATTTCCCTAAAACGCTACGGCATTGACGCTCTCGGTGCCATGGCCCAGGGATTGTTTTGCACGCTTCTCGTCGGCACCATACTTAACACGCTAGGGAAACAGTGTCACATCGGTTTTCTCAATGAAATTATCGTAACCATTGGATCTGGCGAGAAGGCCACTGGTTACACCATTGGAGACTTGGCATCCGCCATGGTGGGACCTGCAATGGCTGTTACCATCGGTTATGCCTTACACGCCCCGGCTTTGGTGATGTTTTCCCTTATCCCTGTTGGCTTTGCAACCAACGCATTAGGTGGTGCCGGAGGCCCTCTTTCCGTTTATTTCGTGGCACTTATTGCATCCGAATGTGGGAAAGTAGTATCAAAGGAAACCAAGATTGACATTCTTGTGACTCCCCTTGTGACCATCCTTGCAGGTCTTGGTCTTGCATATCTCATTGCTGCGCCCATTGGAAAAGCCGCCACTGCCATTGGTTATTTCATCATGTGGGCGACAGAACAACAACCGTTCCTCATGGGCATCATCGTCAGCGTTGTAGTAGGCATGGTTCTGACTCTCCCCATCTCCTCCGCCGCCATTTGTGCTGCGTTCTCCCTCACCGGTCTTGCCGGCGGAGCCGCAGTAGCTGGCTGTTGTGCCCAGATGATTGGCTTTGCTTTCATGTCATTCAAGGAAAACCGATGGGGCGGACTGGTCTCTCAAGGACTCGGGACTTCCATGCTGCAAATGGGCAACATCGTTAGGAATCCCAGGATTTGGATTCCACCCATTCTAACCTCAGCCATTACCGGTCCCATCGCCACTTGCCTGTTCAAGATGCAAATGAATGGAGCTCCTGTCTCTTCTGGCATGGGCACCTGTGGTCTGGTAGGACCTCTTAGCGTATGGACAGGTTGGGTAACGCCCAGCGAAGCCGCCATC